>Ga0265296_1000626_pt1:5000-50269 | contig 50269 bp, 39 predicted proteins | sample MunlanPumphouse1_FD_189073 | JGI IMG/M metagenome (GOLD analysis project Ga0265296, IMG submission 189073) | Groundwater microbial communities from a municipal landfill in Southern Ontario, Canada - Pumphouse #1 | ecosystem: Environmental > Aquatic > Deep subsurface > Groundwater... | reverse complement strand
GCCAAGGACTTCGAACAGACCATCGCTTCCGCAACCGCATGGCTCTTCATCGCCTCGATCCAGCTCTTCACCCGCAGAATCGCAAAGCTATGAAATTACGCCAGATAATTTTGAATCAGACTCTTAGGGAATGGTGAGAGCGTTCACGCAACAGAAAATCCGAAAATTGAAATTTTTTAACGCAGGCGCGCGAACGAGGTCTTGAGCCGCGCGCCGCTGAGGCGCATAGGGGGCGGCAGCGAACGGGCCCCCGCCGATCGTCGGCTGGGATCCCCCTCTTTGGTTCGGGATGCTGCACTTTATGTCTCAGAATTTGTCCGACACGCCGGAAACGGACACCACCACCTCCACCCCCAAAATTCCTTCGAAAATCGCCGCCGCCTATCTGGCAGCGCTGCGTGGCAGCGCGCTGCCCGGCGAGGGCGACGATATGGACAAGGCGGCGCTCGCCGACGCGGGCCAGTTCGCCGCGCGCGCCGCGCTCGACCGCGCCGCAGCGACTCCGTCGCTGCTGCTCGAACCGATCGCCGCCGACGGCACCGACCGCCGGATGCGGCTGGTCATCATCAACGACGACATGCCCTTCCTCGTCGATTCGACCTCGCAGGCGGTCGCCGCGCAGGGTCTCGCCGTCCACCGCATCCTTCACCCCGTCGTCGCGGTGAAGCGCGATGCCAAGGGCCATCTGCAGGAAGCGGGCGAGGGTGGAACCCGCGAGTCGGTCATCTATATCGAGCTGGAGCGCGGCGACGCGCGTGCGCGCCGACGCCTGCTCGACGGGCTCGAAGCCGCGCTGCGCGACGTCCGCGCCGCGGTACGCGACTGGCGCGCGATGCGCGCCGCGATGCTCGCCGACGCCGCGATGCGCGTCGAGGGCGAAGCCGCCGAACTGCTGCGCTGGTTCGAGGGCGGCGCGATGACCCAGCTTGGCCATGAGTGGCGGACGCGCGATGGCAAAGTTCAGGATTCGCTGGGGATCAGCGAGAGCAGCGAAAGCCAGCTGCTGTCGCCCGCCGCACTCGAAGCCGCCTTCGCGTGGTTCGACGCCCAAGAAAAATCGGGGGGTGGCCATGCGCCGCTGCTCATCAAGTCGAACCGGCTCTCGGCGGTGCACCGCCGCGTGCTGCTCGACCTTGTCATCGTTCCCGAAGTGAAGGGCAAGAAGGTCGAACGCCTGTCGATCCACGCGGGCCTATGGACCAGTGCCGCGCTTTCGGCGCCGCCGGCGAAGGTGCCGGTGCTGCGCGCGCAGCTCGAAGCGTTGATGGCGAAGTTCGGCTTCGACCCGACGGGTCACGCGGGCAAGGCGCTTGCGCATGCGCTGACCGCGCTGCCGCACGATCTGCTGATCGCGTTCGACGCCGCCTCGCTCGAAGAGCTGGTGCTGACCTCGATGTCGATCACCGACCGGCCGCGGCCGAAGGTGGTGACGGTGCAGAGCGCGCTTGGCCGCCATCTGTTCGCCTTCGTCTGGCTGCCGCGCGACGAAGTGTCGACCGGCCGCCGCATCGCGGTCGAGGCGCTGCTGGTGCGCGAAGCGAAAGCCGGCGTGATCGGCTGGACGATGGTGCTCGAAGACGGCGGCGCGGCGCTGCTCCGCTACACGCTCGATCTGCGCAGCGGCGGCGTCGTGCCCGATGCCGAGGCGCTGGGTGCGCAGCTCGAACAGATGGTGCGCGGCTGGCAGCCCGAGGTTGAGGCGGCGCTGGCGAAGCGCGGCGACCCCGGCCGCGCGGCGGCGCTCGCGGCGCGCTTCGCACCGACCTTCCCGCCCAATTACCGCAACCTCTATAATCCCGAGGAAGCGGCGCGCGACATCTTGCGCCTGCGCGATCTCGACGCCGCCAACCCGCGCAGCGTGCGGCTTGCGCGCAAGAGCCTCGACGGCGACGACCGGCTGCGGCTCAAAGTCTATAGCGCGGCCGGCCCGCTCGCGCTGTCCGCGGTCGTCCCCGCGCTCGAACATTTCGGGTTCGAGGTGCTTGAGGAAATTCCGACCGCGCTGCAGAGCCGCGCCCCCGGCGCCGAGGGCGAAGACGAGCAGGCGATTGTGATCCACGATTTCACGTTGCGGCTGCCCCCCAATGTCGACGAACTCGCGCTGCTTCCCTACGCCGAAGTGCTCGAGGGCGCGATCGCGGCGGTGCTGGGCGGCCGCGCCGAGAATGACGCGTTCAACGAGCTGGTGCTCACCAACCAGACCGACCCGCGCGCGATCGTGTGGCTGCGCGCCTGGTTCCGCTATCTGCGCCAGGGCGGATCGGCTTACGGCATGGACACGGTCGTCAGCGCACTGCGCCACGCGCCGACGCTGACCGCCGCCTTGATCGAGCGTTTCGCGGCGCTCCACGATCCCAAGACGCGCGATGCGAAGCGCGCCGAGGCGCTTGAAGCCGACATCATGGCGGGCTTTGCCGACATCAAGTCGATCGACGAGGATCGCATCCTCCGCCTCTTCCACGCCGTGATCAGCGCGACCTTGCGTACCAATGCCTTTGCGCCCGCCGCCGAAGAAGCGCTCGCGTTCAAGATCGATAGCACGCAGGTCCCCGGCCTGCCGAAGCCGCTGCCGTGGCGCGAAGTCTGGGTTTATTCGCCGCGCGTCGAGGGTATTCACCTGCGCGCCGGCCCGGTCGCACGCGGCGGGCTTCGCTGGTCCGACCGCCGCGACGACTTCCGCACCGAAATCCTGGGACTCATGAAGGCGCAGCGCGTCAAGAACGCCGTGATCGTGCCGACCGGCGCGAAGGGCGGCTTTTATCCCAAGGCGCTGCCCGACGTGTCGCTCGACCGCGACGCGTGGTTCGCCGAGGGCACCGAATGCTATCGCATCTTCATCCGCTCCTTGCTGTCGATCACCGACAATCTGGTCGCGGGCAAGGTCGTGCATCCGAAGGGCGTCGTGATCCACGACGGCGACGATCCCTATTTCGTCGTCGCCGCCGACAAGGGCACCGCAACCTTCTCCGACGTCGCCAATGCGCTCGCGATGGAGCGCGACTTCTGGCTCGGCGACGCGTTCGCGAGCGGCGGGTCGAAGGGTTATGATCATAAGGCGATGGGCATCACCGCCAAGGGCGCGTGGCTTTCGGTCCAGCGCCACTTCGCCGAAATGGGCGTCGATGTGCAGACCGACACGATCCGGGTCGCCGGCTGCGGCGACATGTCGGGTGACGTGTTCGGCAACGGCATGCTGCTGTCGAAGGCGATCAAGCTGACCGCCGCGTTCGACCACCGCCACATCTTCCTCGACCCCAATCCCGATCCGGCGAAGAGCTGGAAGGAACGCGAGCGGATGTTCAACCTGCCGCGCTCATCCTGGGCCGATTACAATGCCAAGCTGATCTCGAAGGGTGGCGGCATCTTCCCGCGCAGCCAGAAGAGCATTCCCTTGAGCCCCGAAGTGCAAGCGCTGCTCGGCCTGTCGGTGTCCGAAATCGACCCCGGCTCGCTGATCTCGGCGATCTTGAAGGCGCCGGTCGACCTGCTGTGGTTCGGCGGCATCGGCACCTATGTGAAGGCCGCGAGCCAGAATAATGCCGAGGTCGGCGATCCCGCGAACGATGCGCTGCGCGTCGATGCCGAGGATCTGCGCGTCAAGGCGGTCGGCGAGGGTGCGAACCTTGGCACGACGCAGGCGGCACGCATCGCCTTCTCGGCGAAGGGCGGGCGGATCAACACCGACTTTATCGATAATAGTGCCGGCGTCGACTGCTCGGATAATGAGGTCAATATCAAGATCGCATTGAACCGCGAGATGGCCGAAGGGCGCCTCAGCCAGGACGACCGCGACGCGCTGCTCGTGCGGATGACCGACAATGTCTCGGAGCTGGTGCTCGAGGACAACCGGTTGCAGGCGCTCGCGCTGTCGATCGCCGAAAAGGGCGGTTCGGCGGCGGTGCCGTCGCTCGTCCGGATCATGGAGACGTTCGAGGCATCGGGCCGGCTCGACCGCAAGGTCGAAGGGCTCGCCGCGAACGACGAATTGATGCGCCGCGCCGCCGAAGGGCGCGGGCTGACCCGCCCCGAGCTTGCCGTGCTGCTCTCGACCGCGAAGCTCGCCTTGCAGGATGCGATCGAGCATAGCGACCTGTCGAACGATCCCGCGCTTGGCAGCGACCTCGCGGCGGCGTTCCCCGACGAGATGCAGCGCGATTTTGGTCAGGCGATCGCCGATCATCAGCTGCGCCGCGAAATCATCGCGACGAAGATCGCGAACCGCATCATCAACCGCATGGGCATCGTCCATCCCTTCGAACTCGTCGAAGAAGAAGGCTGCGCGCTCGGCGACATCGCCGCGGCGTTCGTCGCGGTCGAGCGCCTGCTCGATCTGCCGGCGATCTGGGACGCGCTCGACGAAGCCAAGATCGACGAGAGCATCCGCCTGTCGCTGTTCGCCCAAGCGGCGTCGGCGATGACCTCGCAAATGGCCGACCTGCTGCGCGTCACGCAAACACTGTCGCAGCCGGGCCCCGTCGTCGCGCGGCTCGAACCCGGCGTCGATCGCCTCAACGCGAGCGTCGACACCCTGCTCAGCCCGTCGGTCAAGCACCAGTGGGACATGCTGACGCAGCAGTTGCTCGACGCGGGCGCGCCCGAAGCGCTGACCTCGTCGGTCGTGCGGCTGTTCAAGACCGACGGCGCGATCGGCATCGTCGACCTTGCCGAACGGCGCGGCGACGACGAGGTCGCGGTGACCAGCGCCTTCACCCATCTGGGCGAAGCTTTGGGGCTCGACTGGGCGCAGACGCTGGCGGCGCATATGAGCCCCGCCGATCCGTGGGAACGCCTGCTCGTCAACAGCCTCGCGCGCGATTTCCAGCAGATGCGTCTGACCTTCCTCGCGGGATTGCCGAAGGGCGATCTCGACGCGGCGGTGACCAAATGGCTCGCCGAGCATGCACCGCGCGTCGAACAGTTCCGGGCGACGGTCGACCGCGCGCGGATGATCCCGACCCCGAACGGCGCGATGCTGTCGCACATCGCCGGACAGGCGCGCGGGTTGCTGGGGAGGTAGCCGACGCCTGCGGGCAATAAATAGGGACAGTCCCTATTTAATCGAGAACGGCAGAGCGGATTCCACCGATCAGCCAAATTAAATAGGGACTGTCCCTATTTATTGGAGTGCGCATGCCTTTCCAGCCCCGCGTCGCGATCCTCGTCCCGGCGCCCGACTATTACGAGAAGTGGCAGCCCGCCTTCGCCCGCAAGGCGGCGGCGCTGACCGCGGCCGGGCTGATCGTCGAACAGCGCGTGTGGACGGACCCGGGCGATTTGTCGGGTTACGACCTGGTCCTGCCGCTCTTCGCCTGGGGCTATCAGCGCGACGTCGCGGCTTGGTATGCGCTGCTCGACCGGCTGGAGGAAGCGCGCCTGCCGGTGGCCAACGCGGTCCCGGTGCTGCGCTGGAACAGCGACAAGGCGTATCTCGCCGAACTCGGTGCAAAGGGCGTCGCGGTCGTGCCGACGGTTGAGGTCGATTCGCTCGACGATGCGAGTCTGGCCGAAGCGATGTCCGAGCTCATGACCGACGAGGTCGTGATCAAGCCGGCGATCTCGGGCGGCGCCGACGGCACGCATCGCATCGCGCCGGGCGCGCCGATCCCGGCCGATGCATTGGGTGCCCGGCGGCTGGTCCAGCCGCTGATGCCCGGCATATTGACCGAGGGCGAATATTCGCTCTTCTTTTTCGCCGGCAAGGTCAGCCACGCGATCGTCAAGCGTCCGGCTTCGGGCGATTTTCGCGTCCAGGAGCAGTTCGGCGGGCGCGAGACGGCGTGCGAGGCGAGCGACGCCGCGCAGGCGCTTGCTGCGCAGGCGTTGGCCGCTGCCCCGGCGCCGCCGGTTTACGCGCGCGTCGACATGGTCGGCGATGCCGCGGGCAAACTCCACATCATGGAACTCGAACTGATCGAGCCGTCGCTGTTCCTGCATCATGCGCCCGACAAGGGCGCTGCGTTTGGATCGGCGGTCTACGGCGCGATCTGACCCGGCCGGTGGCGCCACAGCCATTGCCGGATCGCCGAAGTCAGATTTGGCGGGTCGTCGGCTTCCATCCGCTCGACATCGATGCGCGCGACGAGTGCGTTGACGGGCAGCGCTTGCCGCGCGGCTTCGGCTTCGAGCGCGCCCCAGAACATCGGTTCGAGGCTGATCGAGGTTGGGTGGCCCGCGATCGTCACCGATCGTTTGACCGGGGGGCGGAGGGGTGGGTCAGTCACGCCCTATCTGCCGTTCGTGTCGAGCGAAGAGGAGAGGTGGGTCATGGTGACAAGTTCCCCGGGCGACGGTAAAGCCGCCGCCGTGACGTCAGACGGGTTCGGCCGGCCTTGGGGTCGTCCGCCCCGCTGGCCGGGCCGATGGCTGCCGCTTTGCGGCACCGGCGCCTAACCTTGGCGTTCGCTTCGCGAACGTCTCGGTTACGCGCCTGCCATCGTCAGTACATATGCTGCCCGCCATTGATCGACATCGTCGATCCGGTCACGAACCCCGCGTCCTCGCTGCACAGGAAGGCGACGCCGCGTGCGATCTCGTCGGCTTGCCCCAAACGCCCGACGGGGATCTTCGCGACGATCTTTTCCAGCACCTGCGGCGGGACCGCGGCGACCATGTCGGTGTCGATATAGCCCGGCGCGATCGCGTTGACCGTCACGCCCTTCTTGGCGCCTTCCTGCGCCAGCGCTTTGGTAAAGCCGTGGATGCCCGATTTCGCGGCGGCGTAGTTGACCTGGCCGTACTGGCCGGCCTGGCCGTTGATCGACCCGATGTTGACGATCCGGCCCCAGCCGCGCTCGACCATGCCGGGGAAACAGGCTTTCGCCATGTTGAAGCAGCCGCCGAGGTTGACGCGCATCACGTCGTCCCAATCGGCGTAGCTCATGCGCGAAAGCGTGCCATCGCGCGTGATGCCGGCGTTGTTGACGACGATATCGACCGGGCCGAATTCCTCGGTGACGCGGATGCAGCCGTCGACGCACGCCTGATGATCGCCGACGTCCCATTTCATCGCGGCGATGCCGGTGTGGTCGGTGAACTCACGGGCCTTTTCGTCATTGCCGCCATAGTTGGCGACAACGGTGACGCCCATGTCCTTCAGCTTGAGGCTGATCGCCTCCCCGATGCCTCGGCTGCCACCGGTGACGATTGCTACGCGTGCCATAAATCCAGCTCTCCCACAGAGTTATGGACCATGACTAGGCTGCGCAAGCCGCCGCCGCAAGTTTACCGGAACGTCAATCGCAAAGCTATTCGGGGAGGCAGGGGGACTAGCTGCTCATCTGTACCCGAAGTTTCGAAAAGTCGCCGATCGCAAGGTCGGCCTTGTCGATCGTCACCACCAGATTGTCGCAGTCGCCAAAGATGCGGCTCATCAATCCGCTGGTCGGCAGTTCGAGCAACACCGCGTCGCGTTCCTCGTCATAATCGGGGACGTGGCGAAAGGGCTCATGCCCCATCGCCGCCATCTCGCGCTCGGCCAGCGTGCGCCACCAGGGCTCGAAAAAGGCGCGCGCCGGCGCCGACAGATTGTCCGGATTGAGGCACCAGGCGTGCTTCGCGCGATCGAACAAGATCGTCTGATAATCATGAACCCACAGATTCGCGTCGGCGCGGTGCGTCGTCAGCGGCAGGGTGATCGTCTCGACCTGTTCGGCGCCCGTTTCGGGATCGACCGAGCGGATCACCTGGACCCAGCGGATCGCGTGCAGTCCCGCCATCACCGCCGTTGCGTCGCTGGCCGAGAAATCGGCGCGCCCGGCGCCGTCGCGGACAATCGCGATAATCTCTTCGGCGCGCGCGTGAGCTTCGCGGTTGAGCGCGGCGCATTGTTCCATTTCGCCGGGTTCGTCGGCATCGGCCCCGGGAGGCGCTTCGGTCATCAGCCGATCGAGTCGCTGCTCGATCAGCGCGACCATCGCGGTCATGCTGCCCCAATCGAAGGGATGGAAGGCGGGGTCGGCGATGTCGTAGCCGCGATCGTAGAGCGCTGCGCCGGGCTCGTCCGGATCGCCCTCGCTGCGCGGATCGGCATCGCCCGGACGGATGGCGATCAGGTCGACGGGCCATTCGGGAAAGGCGCGCACGGCGAACGGCGCGAGATCGCCAAAACCGAGGCCGCCTTGCGGGCCGAACCATCCTTCGGGATCGTTGAGCGTAAAGGGCGGTGTGACCGGGGCGCCGGTATCGCGCAGATGCAGGACGCGCAGCGCATGTTTGCGGCGGTGGATGAAGAAGGCGAGCGCGCCGTCGCGCGGCCCCAGCCCGCCCCACAGGTCCCGCGGCAGGTCGGCGCAGCCGATCTGCGCCAGAAAGTCTGCCGGCTGATCGTCGATCCTTGGCCATTCCATGCCCGCGGGGAGGCGCGGACGGCCACCGAGCCAGCTGTTCGTCGATATGGCGTCGCGCTGCGGGATCTGGGGGACGAGGCGAAGCGTCACCTCCTCGGCGTCGACCGTCTCGATCCGCTGCGCTTCTTCCTCGACCCCGGAAATCATCGATTCGAGTGCGGTTTCGACGGGTTGTTCAACGGCGACCGGCTCGGGCGCGGTTTCATATTCGGGTTCGGCCGGTATTTCGAGCGGCTCCTTGCGGCTGATCCGCGCGAGCCGCGAGGGAGAGATTTCGACGTCCTCGAATTCGGGCGCGGCCTTGCGCGCGAGTTTCGGCAGGCGGATTTCGCGCGGTTCGCGGGGAGCTCGCGGCGCGGCGGGGGCGGTGCGCGGTCGCCGCGACCACCAGATGGCGAAGACGATCGCCAACAGGGCCAGCGTCACTCCGGCGAGCATCAGTGCCGCCGATTCGACCTCGTTCATCGCGAATCTCCAAAATGGCGCGGTTCATGGCTTTTCGGCGCCGCGTCGGATCAATTTAGCGCATGGACCTAAACAGTTGGTAAGCAGCGGGGATCAAAGCCAGCCCGCGAGTTCGCGGCACGCCAACGTCTCCAGCATCGCCATCCCGGGCGCGTCGGCGTTGAGGCACGGGAGATAGGCGAAGCGCCGCCCGCCCGCGTCCTCGAACTGCCGCTTGCCGCGAATCGCCAGCTCTTCGAGCGTTTCGAGGCAATCGGCCGCAAAGCCGGGCGCGAAGATCGCGACGCTGCGGCCATCGCGGCCGAGCTGTTCGAGCCGCACATCGGTCGCGGGTTCGAGCCATTTTGCGCGCCCGAAGCGCGACTGGAACGCGACCTCGACCGGCCTGCCGAGTGCTATAGCCAGCAACCGCGCCGTTTTCCTGCACTGACAATGATAGGGGTCGCCGAGGTGCAACGTGCGTTCGGGCATGCCGTGAAAGCTCGCAAGCAAGACGTCGGGGGTGAAGTCGAGCGCGGCCAGCGCGGTGTCCACCGATGCTTTCAGCGCGCCCAGATAGGCCGCGTCGTCATGATAGGGCGGGAGGAAACGCAGCGCCGGCTGCCAGCGCAGCGTTTTCAGATGCGCGCCGACGGCATCGACCACCGTCGCCGTCGTCGCGGCGCAATATTGCGGATAGAGCGGCGCGATCAGGATGCGCTCGCATCCCGAAGCCTTCAGTGCATCGATCGCCGGGCCGATCGCAGGATTGCCGTATCGCATCGCATAGGCGACCTGCACCCTCTCTCCGAACGCCGCTTGCAGGGCATCGGTCTGCGCGCGCGTGATCGCAGCGAGCGGCGATCCTTGTTCGGTCCAGACCTGAGCGTAGGCGTGCGCCGATTTTTTCGGCCGCGTCGTCAGGATGATCCCGCGCAGGATCGGCTGCCACAGGATTTGCGGAATTTCGACGACGCGGCGGTCGGACAGGAATTCCGCGAGATAGCGCCGCACCGATGGCGCGTCGGGCGCATCGGGGGTGCCGAGGTTGACCAGCAGCACGCCGATTTGCGGTGTCGGCACTTGTGGATGATCGGGTGGCGCGCTCACAGCGGATGCGCCGAGAGGGGCAGGCGGCGGATACGGCGGCCGGTCGCCGCGAACATCGCGTTGGCGATGGCGGGCGCGACCACCGGCACGCCGATTTCGCCGAGCCCGCCGGGTTCGCGGTCGCTTTCGACGAATTCGACCAATATCTGCGGGGTCTGCGACAGGTCGGGCAGGCCGAGCTGGCCGAGCTTGCGCGCGGTTGCGAGGCCGCCCTCATAATCGGTCGTCGCGCCCACGGCGGCGGCGAGGCCGAAGATCAACCCGCCCTCGATCTGTTGCCGCGCGATCGCCGGATTGACGAGGCGCCCGGCGTCGACCACCGCGACCAATTGCTCGACCTGCAGCCCGCGCTCGCTTTGCCGCGCGGTCGCCATCAGCGCGATATGGCTGCCGCGCATTGCATGGCACGCGAGCCCCTGCGCGGTCCCCGACAATCCGCCCTCCCAGCCGCCAAGGCTGGTCGCGGTGAGCAGGCAGCGCGCGAGCAATGGCGCGTTGCCGAGCATCGCCATGCGATAGGACAGCGCGTCGGTTCCCGCGCGCGCCGCCATTTCGTCGACGAAACATTCGGTGAAAAAGGCGGTGTAGCTGTCGGCATTGCCGCGCCAGCGCCCCGTCGGCAGGCCGATGTCGGCGGGGCAATGGTCGATCGCCAGGTGCGGGATCGCATAGCTGCTCGCGGCACCCTCGACTGCCGCGGCATCGGCGCTGCCCGCCGCGGCGCGCTGCGCGATGTCGGCGGGCACATTGTCGAACAACCGGTCCCGAACCTCATGGTTGGTTGGCGGCACCGCGATGCGCGTCACCAGTGCGTCGATCCCGCCCGCCGCGTTGAGCGTCGCGGTCAGCTTCGCGCGCGCCGGCGCGCGCGGCGGCAGACGCATGATCTCCTCGGCGCGCGACCAGGCGAGCTGGACCGGGCGCCCCACCTGAAGCGCGATGATCGCCGCCTGCACCGCGACGCTGTGGTCGAGGCAGGCGTCGAACGATCCCCCCGCCATCATCGGGAACAGCGTGACATTCGCGGGTGCCAGCCCGGTCGCTCCGGCAATGGCGTCGCGGCACTGCGTGGGCGCCTGTGTCGCGACCCAGACGCGCAGGCCGCCGCCGTCGGGCGCGGCGGTCGCGGTGCGCGTTTCGATGGCGGCGTGGAGCGCGGGGGCAACGGCATATTCGGCGGCGACTTTGCTACGCCCGTCCATCGCTTCGGCGACGTCGCCTTCGCTGGCGATGCGATAGCCGTCGCCTTTCAGCGCGGCTTTCAGCGCCTTGTCGATCCGGTCGGACGAGATCGGTTTGCCCTCGGTTTCGAACACGGGCGCGAAGCGGTCGAGCGCGCGGTTCGCCGCCCACCAGTTGCGCGCGACCGCCGCGACCCAACGTTCGTGCGTGACGACATGCAGCAGGCCGGGTGATGCGAGGCCCCTTTTACGGTCGATGCCTTTCAGCCGCGTTGCGCCGAGCGGCCCCTGCCGGATCGCCGCGAACACCATGTCGGGCAGGCGGATGTCGCCGGCATAATTGGCCGACCCGTCGATCTTGGCGGGCAGGTCGAGCCGCGTCAGCTCCTTGCCGTAGAGCGGGTCCGAACTGCTGGCGCGATAAATAGGCTCGGCGGGCGGATCGAGCAGCGCCGCGGCCGCCGCGACATCGCCAAAGCGCAGCCTTTTCTTGCCATGGGTGACGAAGCCGTCCTGCGTGTCGCATTCTTCCCAATCGGCGTCCCAGCGATTGGCGGCGGCCATCATCAGCAGCGCGCGCGCCTGCGCCGCCGCGGCGCGGCACGGCGCCTCGAACATGCGCACCGACGAACTGTTCGCGGTCAGCATCACCGCGTGGCGCACCGCCCATTCGCGGCGCGCCCAGCTGCGCACGTCGGACACGAAATCGGGAACGCCCGCGCGCGGGGTAAAGACCGCGCTATCCTCGTCGACGAGCAGCGTGTTGGTATAGAGCGGGTTGATCGGCGCGCTCTCGACCGCGATCGTCCGCCAGTCGGCGCCGAGTTCGTCGGCCATGATCTGCGGGAGCAAGGTGGTGACGCCCTGACCCATTTCGCATTGCGGGACGATCGCGCTGATGTGGCCGTCGTCGCCGATCTTGAGGAAGGCGTTGAAGATATGTTCGTCGGGGGCGGCGGTGAGGTTGGGCTGATAGTCGCGCGGCCACAGGCTCCACGCGATCGCCAGCCCGCCCGCCGCGGTCGCGCCGACCAGCAGCGAACGGCGACTGACGTGCGGGATGCGCGATTTATCTTTCCCTACGATGTCGCGAATGCCGACCATGCCCGCTGCTGATAGTCAGGGGTGCGAATCGGCGCAAAGAAAATCGGCCTTTCGCGCGGCCGCCAGTGTTGCGCGGCTATTTTTCCGACAAAGCGAAGTCGACGCGCACCGATACCTGCGATTCGCTGACCCCCGGATTGAAGGGCGGGGCGGCGTTGGCCGACTGTGCCGCAGCCTCATAAGCGACCCCGTCGGCATAAGGCATCGGCGGCGAACTGTCGCCGCCATCGCGGATCGTCAGCACGCGGTCGATCTTGAGCCCCGCGGCGCCCGCATAGGCGTCGGCGCGCGCCCGCGCGGCGCGATAGGCGGCGGCGTAAGCCGATTTGGTCGCGGCTTCCTGATCGGAGATGCGCAGCGTCGGCCCCGAGAGGACATTGGCGCCCGCCTGTGTCGTTGCGGCGACGGCCTCGCCCGCCTTGTCGACCGCACGCATCCGCACCTCGACCTGGTTGACGGCTTCAAACTTGCCCTTGTTCGCGCCCCAGTCGATCCGGTTCACCGTCAGCTGGCGCGTCTGGAGATCCTTGCCCGCGACGCCAAAGGCTTTGAGCGCCTCGGTCACCTTGGTCATCGTTTCATTGTTGCGCTGCGTGGCGGCTTCGGCCGACGCCGCGATCGTGCTGACCCCGGCGGTGAAGCGCGCCTCGTCGGGGCGCGTTTCGGACCGGCCGGTTGCCGATACCGACAGCAGGGTTTCGTCATGCCCGACGCCGCGCGGGTCCGGCGCCTTTTCGCTGCACGCGCCGAGCGCGAGCAGCGGAATCAGCATAAGGGTCTGGGTGCGCATATATTTTCTCCCGTTCGATGCGACCTAGCGCATGGCGGGTGAAACGGTTCCCTACCAGCCCCACGGCGCGGGGGGCGGCGCCACCGGTTTCGCATAATCGAACGCGACGCGGAAATGGCGTCCCTGCCGGTCGAGGCCATAGGTGAAGCCCGCGTCGGTCGTTTCGGCCGACCATATATTGGTGTTCGAAACGCTGCGGCCGGTCGCGGTGAACATCGCGATCGATTCGGCGTCGACGGGGAAGGTCTGGCGCGTCGCCGTCCCGGCATCGGCGGTGTCGCCGCCATAGAGCGTGACCGCGTCGGGCTTGCCGTCGGCGTGGCGATGGTCGTGCTTGAGGCGGAGACCCGACGGCGTCCGGCTGATGATCCACGTCCGCGAGCGGTCCCAGCCGCCGTCTTCGGCCAGCCCGTCGATATGAAAGGGAATCTCGATCCGGTCGGCGGTGCAATGGCGGATGTGGATCACCATCGCCTTGCCGCGCATGTCGGCGTCGGCGTCCTGATCGCTCGCAAGGCGTCCGGCATACGCCTTGCCGCAGCGCGCCGCGAGGGCGTCGAAGAAGGCATGTTGCGGGTTCGCGCGCGTCGTGGCCGCGCATCCCGCGAGCGTGGCGGCCATGAGCAGCGGCAGCGCGGCCTTCACTTCAGCAGGCCGAGGCGCGGGATCTCGATCTTGGGGCAGCGGTCCATGACCACGGTCAGTCCCGCGGCTTCGGCGCGTTTCCCCGCGGCCTCGTCGATCACACCGATCTGCATCCACACTGCTTTCGCGCCATGGACGATCGCCTCGTCGACTGCGGCGCCGGCGTCAGCGCTGTTGCGGAAGATATCGACGAGTTCGGCAGGCGGTTCGACATCGGCGAGCGTCGCGACGACGGGCGCGCCGTGGATCGTCTTGCCGGCATGACCCGGATTGACCGCGATCACGTCATGGCCTTGGGCGACGAGGAAGGCGAGGACGCCGTTCGAGGGGCGCGCGGGGTTGGGCGAGGCGCCGACCACGGCGATGCGGCGCTTTTGCCCGAGCAGTTCGCGGATTTCGCCTTCGTCGTTGATCGCCATATCGCCCTCTCCATTAAATAGGGACTGTCCCTATTTATTGCGCTTGTTCAGCCATTCGGCGACCTTCGCCGCTATCGCGTGGAACGGTTCGCCCGTCGGGTCGGTTCCGGCCGCGGGCGGCACCCCGCCGTCGCTCGCGAGGCGGATGCCCATCGACAGCGGCACGCGGCCGAGGAAATCGAGGCCCATCGTCTTCGCCGCCGCCTCGGCGCCGCCGCAGCCGAACGGGTCGCTGACCTCGCCGCAATGCGGGCAGACATAGCCCGCCATATTTTCGACCAGCCCGATGATCGGCACGTCGGCCTGTTCAAACAGGCTGATCGCGCGCGTCGCGTCCATCAGCGCGAGATCCTGCGGGGTCGATACGATCACCGCGCCCGCGGGCTTGTGCCGCTGGATCATCGTCAGCTGGACGTCGCCGGTGCCCGGCGGCAGGTCGACGACGAGCGTGTCGATGTCGCCCCAGCTCGCGTCGACGAGCTGTTCGAGCGCCTTGCCCGCCATCGGGCCGCGCCATGCGATCGCTTGCCCCGGCGCCGCGATCTGGCCGGTCGACAGCATCGGCACACCATAGGCGTTGGGGACGGGGGCCAGCTTCGATCCGCGCGCCTCGGGCTTCACGCCCTCGCTGTCCATCAGGCGCGGCTGCGACGGGCCATAGATGTCGGCGTCGACGAGGCCGACCTTCACGCCCAGCCGCAGCAGTGCGACGGCGAGGTTCGCCGCGAGGGTCGATTTGCCGACGCCGCCCTTGCCGCTGCCGACCGCGATGAGCGTCATCGCCTTTTTCTCGGCGGTCATCGCGATGCGGACCTCGCGCACGCCCGCTTCGGCGAGCAACCCCGCGCGCAGTTTGTCCTCCAGCGGTTTACGCTCCTCGACGGCGAGCCCCGACACGTCGAGAACGACAGCAAGCAGCCCCGAATCGTCGAGCAGACGCAGGCCCGACGTCCGTCCGTCGCTTAGCTCCGCTGCGGTGGAAGTCAGGCGGGCGATGTCGGGGGTTTCGTCGGTCATGTCCGCGGCAGATAGGCATGATCCACCCGATTGCCAGCCATTTTCGCGCGCACCCCCTGTTAATCGCGGCCGCCGACCCTATAAAAGCCTTATGAACGACAAGATTGACGGCAGCATGGGACGCCGCAGCCCGAGAGGATTGCGGCAATTTTTCCATCAGATCAGCCAGATGGCCAACAGCCCGTGGGGCAGCGGCCCCGGCAAGGGGGATGGCGACGGCAAGGGAGACGGCAAGCGTCCGGGCCCGCGCAACCCGTGGGTCACGCCCGATCCGGCCGACCAGCGGCGCGCGCCAAAGCCGCGCGGCCCCTCGGCGCTCGACGAATTGCTGCGCAAGGGGCGCGGCGGTTTCGGCGGCGGCGGCTCGGGCGGCGGCAGTCCGTTCAATTTCGGCGATTCGGCGAAGCTCTGGAAATGGGTGATCCTCGCGCTCGTCGTCGCGTGGGTGCTTTTCTCCTCCTTCCATATCGTGCCGCCCGAAAAGGAAGGCGTCGTCACGCGCCTCGGCAGCTATTCGCGGACCGTCGGCCCCGGCGTGAAGCTCACCTGGCCGGCGCCGGTCGAGCGCATCCGGCTCGAGGACGTCCGCGCGATCCGCACGATGGCGGTCGGCTCGCCGAACGCGACGGACGAGAATTTCGTGCTGACGCGCGACCAGAGCATCGTCGACCTTGCCTATGAGGTCCGCTGGTCGGTCCGCGATCCCGAACTGTTTTTCTTCCAGCTCGCCGATCCCGAAGGCACGATCCGCGAAGTCGCCGAAAGCGCGATGCGCGCGACCGTCGCGAATTTCGACCTTGTCCAGGCGATCGGCCCCGGCCGCGTCGAGATCGAGGCGCAGGTCCAGCAGCGCATGCAGGAACTGCTCAACCAGTATCGTGCCGGGGTGATGATCCAGGGCATCGCGATCCGCCAGGTCGACCCGCCGAGCCAGGTCGACGAGGCGTTCAAGGAAGTCACCGCGGCGCGGCAGGAACGCGAATCGGCGATCAACCTCGCGCGCGCCTATCAGCAGCAGGTGCTCGAACGTGCTCGCGGCGACACCTCGGCATTCGACCAGATTTACGCGCAATACCAGCTCGCGCCGGATGTGACGCGCAAGCGCCTTTATTATGAAACGATGGAGACGGTGTTGTCGAACGTCGACAAGACGATTGTCGAAGCGCGCGGGGTGACCCCCTATCTGCCGCTGAGCGAAGTGCAGAAGCGGATCAAGGCGCCCGAAGCCACCACGAAGGGAGGCGAATGATGTTCAATTCGCTGTTCCAGAACCCGATGCGGCTGCTGTTTGGTGCCGTGATTATACTCGTCATCCTGTCGCAATCGCTGGCGATCGTGCCCGAGGACAAACAGGCGCTGATCCTGCGCTTCGGCGAGATCGAGCGCACGGTGAACCGCTACAAGCCGAACGAGGATTTCGGGCGCTCGGGCGCCGGGCTTGTCCTGCGCGTGCCGTTCACCGATGGCATCGAATATATCGACAAGCGCATCCTCGGCGTGAACATGGAGCGTCAGCAGGTCCTCTCGACCGACCAGCAACGGCTGCAGGTCGACGCCTTCGCGCGCTTCCGCATCACCAACCCGGTGCGCATGTACACCGCGATCCGCACCGAGGATAAGTTGCAGGCGCAGCTTGCGACGATCCTTGGCTCGTCGCTGCGTAACGAGCTGGGCAAGCGCACCTTTGCGACCTTGCTGTCGCCCGAGCGCGGCGCGGTGATGGACAATATCCAGGTCGCGTTGAACCGCGAGGCGAACAAATATGGCGCCGAGATCATCGACGTCCGGATCAAGCGCGCCGACCTTCCCGAGGGCGCGACGCTCGAGGCGGCGTACAACCGCATGCGCACCGCGCGCCAGCAGGAAGCGATCTCGATCCGCGCCGAAGGGCAGAAGGAAGCGCAGATCATTCGCGGCAGCGCCGATGGTGAAGCGGCGCGAATCTATGCCGCCAGCTTTGGCAAGGACCCCGAATTCTATGATTTCTACCGTGCGATGCAGAGCTATCGGCAGACCTTCCTTGGTGAGAACAATCAGGGCGGGACGTCGATCATCATGTCGCCCGACAATGAATATCTGAAGCGGTTCAGCGGCGGTTGATGGAGCCGGCTGCCGGCTGAATGGAACTTGCAGCGCTCGTTCATGTTCAATCGCCGTTCAGCCAATTCGCCGCAGATAGCCGCGGCCGGGGCAGATGAGTTTTTCGAGAACGAAAAGGAATTTCGATCGTGCGTTATGTTTATGGCATCACTTCGGCCTTGCTGGCGGGTGGCACCGCGCTGGCGCTGGTCACTCAGTCTCCCGTCGGCGCGCAGGTCGCGCAGAATGAGAAGAGCGAAATCGCCAAGGTCGTTCCGCGTTCGGGTGCGCCCGAAAGCTTCGCCGACCTGGTCGAGCAGTTGCAGCCCGCGGTCGTCAACATCTCGACCAAGCAGGAAGTCACGCTCGGCGTCCGGCTGAACCCCTTTGCCGGGACGCGCGAGCCGATCACGCAGGAACAGCAGGGCGGCGGCTCGGGCTTCCTGATCTCGGCTGACGGCTATATCGTCACCAACAACCACGTCATCTCGGGCGGTCCGCGCGGCGAAGCGGTGAACCAGGTGACGGTAACGCTGACCAACCAGAAGGAATATCGCGCGACGATCGTCGGCCGCGACGTCGCGTCCGACCTCGCGCTGCTCAAGATCGACGCGACCGGCTTGCCCTTCGTCAAATTCGCCGACGGCGGCACCGCGCGCGTCGGCGACTGGGTCGTCGCGATTGGCAACCCGCTTGGGCTCGGCTCGACCGTCACCGCGGGCATCATCTCGGCGGTCCAGCGCAACATCGGGCAGGGCGGCGCCTATGACCGCTATATTCAGACCGATACCGCGATCAATCGCGGCAATTCGGGCGGCCCGCTGTTCGACCTTCAGGGCAATGTCGTCGGCATCAACAACATGCTGATCTCGCCCGTCGGCGCGAACATCGGCGTCAATTTCGCGATCCCCGCCGACGCGGCGATGCCGGTGATCAACGCGTTGCGCGCCGGCGAGAAGGTCCAGCGCGGCTATCTCGGCATCGGCATCGCGCCGGTCGACGAGGATCTGGCGGCGGCGCTCGGCCTGCCCAAGGATCGCGGCGAGTTCATCCAGCGCGTCGAACCCGCGCAGGCGGGCGAAAAGGCCGGGCTGAAGCGCGGCGACGTCGTGACCAAGGTCAACGGCAAGGACGTCACGCCGCAGCAGACCTTGTCGTACATCGTCTCGAACACCAAGCCGGGCACGCGCATCCCGCTGGAGATCATCCGCGATGGCAAGGCGATGACGCTCAACGTTCTGGTCGGCACGCGTCCGCCCGAGGAAGAGCTGGCGGGCGCCAATTTCGACCCCGAGGCCGAGCAGGCCGAACCCGAGGATCCGACGGGCGCCGCCGACAAGGCGATCCAGGACGAGCTCGGCCTGTCGGTGCAGGTGGTGACGCCCGATATCGCGCGCGCGGTGGGTGTCGATGCCGGAACCAAGGGTCTGGTGATCGGCGCCGCGTCGGCGAACAGCGATGCGGGCCGCAAGGGCCTGCGACGCGGCGACGTGATCCTCAGCGCGAACCGCAGCCCGGTCACGACGAGCGAGGCGCTCGCCAAGACCATCGCCGACGCGAAGAAGGCGGGCCGCGATGCGGTGCTGCTCGAAATCCAGCGCCGCGGCCAGCCGTCGGCCTTTATCGCGATTCGCGTGAAATAGGTTTCGGCTTCCGACCGATCAAACGGGGCGCCGCACCTTCGGGTCCGGCGCCCTTTTTGTTTGCGCGCCGCGCTTCTTGTTCATATTATGTTCTCATAAGAATGAGTCGGGAGAAAGATGATGATTGGCTATGTGACGCTGGGAACGAAAGATCTGGCGAAGGCGGCGGTCTTCTACGACGCGATTGCCGCCGAACTGGACACGCCGCGGATGATGGAATTCGACGGCTTCATCGCGTGGGGCAAGCCGGGCGGCGGCGCGGGCATCGGGCTGACGCGGCCCTTCGACGGCAATGTCGCGACGGTCGGCAACGGCGTGATGGTCGCGCTGCAGGCCAAGGACCAGGACCAGGTCCACCGCCTCCACGAAATCGCGCTCGCGCACGGCGGCACATGCGAAGGCCCTCCGGGACCGCGTGGCGAAGGATTCTACGCCGGCTATTTCCGCGACCCCGACGGCAACAAGCTCAACGCCTTTATCATGGGGTGATGGGCATCATGGGGTGATGGGCGGCGGTCGCCAGCCGTGATATTGCGCGCCGCATCCTGTTTGGAGAGTGGCGGATGAATTCACAAAAGGCTGGCGGACCGCATTATTCGCCCTTCGTTGTCGGCAATGGTTTCATCTTCGTGTCGGGGCAGCTCCCGCTGCTGCCCGGGCGCGACACGTCGCTGGCGGCCGCCCCCTTCGCGTTGCAGGCCGAGCAGGCGCTGGGCAACCTGAAAGCCGTGCTGGCAGATGCAGGTGCCGACCTGGGGCAGGTGGTCAAGACGACGGTCTATCTCGCCGACATCGACGATTGGGGCGAACTCGATGCGATCTATGGCCGTTTTTTCGGCGCCGCGCGTCTCGCACGGACCGTGGTGCCCACCGGGCCGCTGCATTTCGGCTTTCGCATCGAGATCGACGCGATTGCGCTGGCGGCGGAGGCAAAGCCCTAGCCGCTATGGCCGGTCGGCGGCCGAGGGGTTTGCCGATTGCCTGACCTGCGCCGCCGCTCTAACCTCCTCCCGACGTATCAATGGAGGACAGCGGGTGAGCGACGGCAGCACGGCAAGCGAAATCTATATCGGCCTTGGTGGCGGAGGTGCGCCCGGCGGCCCCCGCCAGTCGCTCGTGCTGAAGCGCGCGAACCGCCACGGGCTGATCGCGGGTGCGACCGGCACGGGCAAGACGGTGACCTTGCAGGGGCTCGCCGAGGGTTTTTCGGCGGTCGGCGTCCCGGTGTTCGTCGCCGATGTAAAGGGCGACCTTGCCGGCATGGCGATGGCGGGCAGCCCGACCGCCAAGACGCACGAGATTTTCGCCGCACGCGCCGCCGAGATCGGCGATACCGAATGGGTCTATCGCGACAATCCGGTGATCTTCTGGGACCTGTTCGGCGAGCAGGGGCATCCCGTGCGCACGACGATTTCCGAAATGGGTCCGTTGCTGCTCGCGCGGCTGATGGGGCTCAACGAGGTGCAGGAGGGCGTGCTCGCGATCGCGTTCCGCGTCGCCGACGAACAGAATCTGCTCCTGCTCGACCTCGGCGATCTGCAGGCGATGCTGTCGTGGTGCGCCGAAAGCGCCGATGAGCTCACCACCAAATATGGCAATGTGTCGAAAGCCACCGTCGGCACGATCCAGCGCCAATTGCTGACGCTCGAAAGCCAGGGCGGCGCCAATTTCTTCGGCGAACCCGCGCTCGACATCATGGACATGATCCGCACCGATGAGAGTGGTCGCGGCTATGTGAACATCCTCGCCGCCGACAAGCTGATGGCGAGCCCCAAGCTTTACGCGACCTTCCTCCTCTGGATGCTCAGCGAGATGTTCGAGACGCTTCCCGAGGTCGGCGATCCCGACAAGCCGAAGCTCGTCTTCTTCTTCGACGAGGCGCATCTGCTGTTCGACGACGCGCCGCCCGCGCTGACCGAAAAGATCGAGCAGGTCGTGCGCCTGATCCGCTCGAAGGGCGTCGGCGTCTATTTCGTGACGCAGAACCCGATCGATATTCCCGAGGATGTCGCGGGCCAACTCGGCAACCGCGTCCAGCACGCGCTGCGCGCCTTCACCCCGCGCGACCAGAAAGCCGTGAAAGCCGCCGCCGACACCTTCCGCCCGAACCCCAAGGTCGATGTCGCGCGCGAGATCACCGAGCTCAAGGTCGGCGAGGCGCTGGTGTCGCTGCTGATGGCCGACGGCGCGCCGTCGCCGGTCGAACGCACTTTGATCAAGCCGCCCTGCTCGCGCGCGGGCCCGCTCGACGCCAAGGAACGCGCGATCATCAAGTCGATCTCGCCGGTCGAGGGCAAATATGACACCGCCGTCGACCGCGAGAGCGCCGAAGAATTGCTCGCCGCCAAGGCCGAGCAGGCGCAGGCGGCCGCGATCGAGGCGAAGGCGCAGGTCGAGGCCGACAAGCAGGCCGCGATCGCCGCGAAGGAAGAGGCGAAGCTCAAGGCGGCCGAGGAACGCGAGCGGCTGCGGCTCGAAAAGGCCGCGGCGCGCGAAGCCGCGAAGCCGTCGATGACCGAAAAAATGGTCCAGTCCGCGGCGCGCTCGGCGGCGACGAGCCTCGGGCGTCAGGTTGCGGGCAAGTTCGGCGGCCAGTTGATGCGCGGGATCCTCGGCAGCCTGTTCAAGTGAGCGAAGCCGATGCGCCGCTGATGGAGGCGAGCCTGACGGCCGTCGCCGACGCGGGCATCGACATCCGCCACGCCTTGTTCGACCGCTTCTTCGCCGCGTTTCCCGAGCGGCGCGCGAGCTTCATGGTCGTCGACGCCTCGTCGCGGCGGATGACCGACGAGACGCTGCAGATGATGTTCGGGCTGGCGAAGGGCGAAGGCTGGGTGTGGCCGCTCGTCGCCGAACTCGTCTTCACCCACCGCGCCTATGGGCCGCTGCCGATCGCCGAATATGACGCCTTCATCGATATGACGGTGGCCGAACTGGGCGTGGCGGCGGGGACGGCGTGGAATGCCGGGGCGGCGGCCGCGTGGCAGCGCCATGCCGATGCCCTCAAGGCGATGATCCGCCGCGCGCGCGCCGAATGGGAAAGCGCGATGCCGGTTGGAACGCCGCAGCCGGCCGAGCAATAACCCACCCTCGTCATTCCCGCGAAGGCGGGAATCCCGCTTGTTCAAGCGCTGGCTCAAAGCGGGATCCCCGCCTTCGCGGGGATGACGAACGGTTGTTTTCTTACTTCGCCTTCAGCCAGTCGGCGATTTCGCTCTTGATGCGTGGGCGGCTGACGCTGCGTTCCTTCAAGGACGCCAGCGTCTTGTCGTAGGGCTTGCGGACATCGGCGGGCAGCGGCGCGGCGATCCGTTCGAGCTTCGCGATCATCGCGGGATCGTTCGACGAGGCTGCGAGGCCCGCGAGGAAGCGTGCGCGCGCCGAGGCGTCGATCAGCCGGTCGACCGCGGCCTGATTCGCCTGCGCGAAATCGACCGCCAGTTCGGGGTGATTCTTCGCGGCCGCGCCGATGATCGAGGCGCTGACAGTCTGGCCGGGTTCGTCGGTGAGCGCGAGGCCGAGCGCGCGCTTCGCCAGCACCGCATCCTTCGCATTGCCGAGGAAAGTGTAGAAAGCGCTGCGTTCGACCGCCGATTTCGACCCCTTCGCGATCGCGCGCAGCTTGGTCCATTCGGCCTCGCTCGCGTTCGCCGCGACGATGTCGAGCCAGCGCGACTTCAGCGGGCCGTCGAGCGCCGCGGGATTGCTGCCCAGCAGCGCGAAGCGGCGGCGGGCCTCCGCCAGCACCTTGGCGTCGCCCAATGTCCCGAGCGCGCCGAGCAGTTCGGAGCGCAGGATGCTGTCGAGTGCGGGTTCGCCGACGCGCGCGTCAAAGCCGAGGCGCCCCATCGCGGGTGCGAGCGCCGTGGTGCCGCGTGCCGCGATCTGTTTCTGCACCGCCGGCTGGTCGTCGAAATAGCCATAAAGCGCCGCGTAACGCCCCGCGACGTCGCCGAGCAGCTTCTGGTTCGCATCCTGCGGCGCTGCTGCGAGCAAATCGAGCGCAGCGCCCATTGGCTGGTATCCTGCATAGGCTAGCGCGAAATTGTCGCCGAGCAGCCCGAGCTGGTCGATCGGTGCGAGTGTCGCGAAATCACCGCGCAGCGCCGTCAGCGCGGCGGGCGAATAAAGCGTGCGGTAATAGCCCGCCTGGCCCGCATTGATCAGCACGGCGCCGCAACCCGGCAAACTCAGCGTACCGGTGCCACCCGCGACCACCTGCCGCGCGACCGCACCCTTGCCGGCGCGCGCGAGGACGGGCACCTGCCAGCGGCGATTTTGGGTGTCGATGACCTGCTTGCGATCGCGCGAAAATTCGCTCTGCGTCAACTGGACGGTCGTGTTGCCGCCCGCGCAGGTCACACCGCCGACGCGGAGCAGCGGGATGCCCGGCTGGCTGGTGAAATCATGCGCGATCGCGGTCAGCCCTTTCGCGCCCGCCGCCTCGACCGCGTTCCACAGATCGTCGGTGCGCGTGTTCGCATATTTATGCTTTGCCATGTAGCTCTGCAGCCCGCCGCGCCACACATCCTTGCCCGCATAGGCTTCGAGCATCGTGATCACCGCCTCACCCTTCTGGTAAGTGATCGCGTCGAACGCCTGATTGGTGTCCTCCACCGTGCGGATCGTCTGGACGATCGGGTGCGTCGTCGCAAAGGCGTCGAGCGCCATCGCGCGCTCGCGGCCGTCGACGCGGTCGAGCAAAGGCTGCCAGTCGGGGTGGAAATGGTCGCTCGCCTTAGTTTCCATCCAGCTCGCGAAGCCTTCGTTGAGCCAGAGGTCGTCCCACCACGCCATCGTCACGAGATCGCCGAACCATTGGTGCGCGACCTCGTGCGCCTGCGTCGAGTAAATCTGCTGGCGCGTCGCTTCGCTGGTGATCGTCGGATCGTCGAGCAGGATGCGTTCGAAGGTGAAGATCGCGCCCCAGTTTTCCATCGCGCCGAAGAATTGCGACTGGCCGGGCCCCGCGACATTGTCGAGCTTGGGGAGCGGATAGGGCTGGCCGAAATAGTCGCTGTAATAGCCGAGCAGGGGGCCGAGGCTGTCGAGTGCGAAGCGTGCCTGCTCGCCCGACCCCTTGGGCGACACGATGCCGACCTCGGCGCCGCTCGCGCTCTTCGCCGCGAGCCGCTCGAAATGGCCGGTCGCGAAGAAGAGGAGGTAGGAGGACATTTTGGGCGAGATCTGGAAACTCACCTTCTTCAGGCCGCCCGCGACGGGGGTTTCGTTCGCCACGGGCATGTTGCTCACCGCAAGATCGCCCGCGGGAACGGTCGCCGCGAGGGTGAAGGTCGCCTTGTAGCTCGGCTCGTCGAAGCTCGGGACGAAGCGCCGCGCGTCGGGCGCCTCGAACTGGGTGAACAATCCGCGCACCTCATTGCCGGTGACCTTGTCGGGATAATCGAGCGCGAAAAGCCCGTTCGCCTGCGTGTTGATCGTGCCGGTGTAGCGGGTGGTCAGGCGATACTTGCCGGGCGCGAGCGGCGCGGGGGCGGTGAAGCTCGCCGTCTGGGCGGCGGCGTCGATCGCGACGGTCAGCGAAATCGCCTTGCCGTCGGCGCCGGTCAGGCTCGCGCTCGCGAAGCTGAGGTCGAGGGCGTTCAGCGTCAGCGTTGCCGAGGGCGCGTAAAGTTCGAGGTCGATGCCGGCCTCGCCGACAAAGCGCAGCGCCTTGGCGTCGGGCGTGACGCTGATGTCATAATGCACGGCGCGCGCGATCCGCGGCAGCTGGGTCGGTACGCTCGTGTCGAGCGGTGCGCCGGTGAGTTCGGGCGCCGCGGCGACGGGCGTGGGGGATTCGATCCCCGGCTGCGCGGCGCAGGCGGCGAGGCTGAGCGACGAGACGGCGGCAACAAGCAAATGACGAGTCGAATATTTCATGGTTGCGATCCCCGGTATGATTTTGCGGTCCCGGCTAGGCTCTTGCGTCACCCCCTCATGGGCCCCTTTCGGCAGGCGGTCGTCGAGGCTCGACAGACGGCACGCGATCAGGCAGCTTTGGTTGCATGACAAAACCTATATTGCCTGGAGAGGTAGCCGCCGCCGTCGTCGACCCCGTCGCATACGGCCAATGGGATCCGCTGCACGAGCAGCTCGCCTGGGCGCGGGCGAACATGCCGCTTGGCGTCGCCGAGAATCACGATCACGATCCCTTTTGGCTGGTGACGCGCCACGCTGACATCATGGCGATCAGCCGCGATCCGCAGCGTTTCGCGAACGGCGTCCGCCCGACGGTGCTGACCAATCGCGACGGCGAAGCGCTGGCGCGCGCGGCGACCCCGAACAATGACGGGCATCTGATTCGCTCGCTGGTCCAGATGGATGCGCCCGACCATATGAAATACCGGCTGCTGACGCAGAGCTGGTTCATGCCCAAGAATCTGAAGGTCGTCGAAGACCGCATCCGCCGACAAGCGCGCGAGACGGTCGATCATATGCTCGAAACGGGCGGAGAATGCGATTTCGCGCGCGACGTCGCGGCGCATTATCCGCTGCGCGTGATCATGGACATATTGGGCGTTCCGCCCGAGGACGAGCCGCGCATGCTGATGCTGACGCAGCAATTGTTCGGCCCGACCGATCCCGAACTGAACCGAAGCCGCGAGGCGATCACCAGTGCCGAACAGGCGATCGCGATGCTCACTTACGTCATCGCCGATTTCGAACATTATTTCGGCGCGCTCACCGCCGAACGCCGCGCCAATCCGCGCGAGGATATTGCGACGGTGATCGCCAATGCGACGATCAACGGCGAGCGGATCCCCGACCGCGAACTCGCCGGCTATTATATGATCGTCGCGACCGCGGGGCACGACACGACGAGCGCGTCGATGGCGGGCGCGATGATGGAGCTGGCGAAGAACCCGGCGCTGTTCGATCGCTTCCGCGCCGCCGACAGCGACAAGGCGGGGCTGATCGAGGAAGCGATCCGCTGGACGACGCCGGTGCAGCATTTCATGCGCAGCGCCATGGAAGATGTCGAGATCGGCGGCCAGACGATTCGCGAAGGCGACTGGCTGATGCTCAATTATGTTTCGGGCAACCGCGACGAGACGGTGTTCGGCGACCCCTTCGCTTTCGATCCCGACCGTGAAAAGAACCAGCAAATCGCTTTCGGTTTCGGCGCGCATGTCTGCCTTGGCCAGCATCTCGCGCGCATGGAGATGCGCTTATTGATGGAAGAATTGCTGCCGCGGGTGAAAAGCCTGGAGCTCGCCGGTGCGCCCGCACGCGTCGAATCGGTCTTCGTCGGCGGATTGAAGCGCCTGCCGATCCGGTTCGCGGCGGCCTAGCCCGATCGGGCGCGACACACCGCAATGGAACCAACGCCCCGCCAAGGGCGTTTCAAGCCCGCTGAAAAAAGAGGAGTTTGCAATGAATCTCTGGAAGAAGGCCGCGGTCTCAATCGCCGCGACATCGATAGTCCTTGCGCCGGTGGCCGCGTCGGCGGCGCCTGCACGCGCGATCTCGGTCACCGAAGGTCAGAATGAACTTGAAGGCGCGAGCTGGATTGCGATCGTGCTCGGACTGGCGATCATCGGCGGCGGTATCTGGCTGTTGGTCGATGACGACGGCGACGACGATCCGGTAAGCCCGTAAATTCGCTGCGCGGCCGAACGATCCGGCCCCGCTCCAGGGCCGCCGTTCGCGTGCCAAATTTTAATGAAACGGCCCTCTCCCGCGAGGAGGGGGCCTTTTCATGTCCGAAGACTTCTTTTCGGGTCAGACCTTCTCGGCTGGAAAGAAGCGCGCGACGACCTCGCTCGCGAGCCGTGCGGGGCGCAGCGTTTCGGCGTCGATGCAGCACCATGAGGATTTGACCTCGGCCAGCACGTCCTCGCCGCGCTTGATGATCGTTTCGTAGAAGGCGCGCGCACCCTGCACCTTTTCGAGGATGACGGTCGCGATGACCTGATCGTCGAGGAAGGCGGGGCGGCGATAGGTGATCTCGTGTTTCAGCGCGACCCACAGATGCGCGGCGACCGCGTCGGGCGGCGCGATGTGGCGCCAGTGCGACAGCACCGCGTCCTGCACCCAGCTGAGATAGTGGGCGTTGTTCACATGCCCCATGAAATCGATCTGGTCGGCACCAACGGCGATCGCATGGTCGTGCGGAAGGGAAGCGGCGGTCATATCGCTGACACTAATGTCAATATTTTGTGACGGAAAGATGAATCTGGGCGGAGGCCCGATTTTCGGCGCAAGCGTCCAATATCGGTCATGGCTGCCATGATAGGATGCGCCCGCAATCATGCGGAGGGGATGCAAATGGAGCATGTTTTCGTCGCCCTGCCCGGCAGCGCCGATGGCGCAGGGTCCTATGAAAAGACGTTTCTGCGCGACGACAATGGCAAGAAGGTTCGCCAGGTCTTGTGGGGCGACTGGCTGACGCTGGCGCCCGACATGCCGCAGACCGGCGAGTGGCGCTGGATCCGCTGGGCGTGGAAGGACGAGGCGAAGCGCCGGCTGCTGAAGATTCGCGCCAGCGAAGTCACCGACCGCCGCCCGCTCGAAATGATCTTCCTCGATGTCGGGATCGGCGACGGGTCGGTGCTGATCACGCCCGAGCGCGCGACCGACCCCGGCCTGCCGGCGGGGCAGCAGGAACGGGTCATCGTCGTCGATTTTCGATGTTGTCGACCGAACATGGCAGTTTCGTGCAGGGCGCACGCTGGATGCCGGGCTTCGCGCCGGGTGAGCGCGATGGCTATACGATCGAGGTGCTGGGCCCCTGGGTCGAACGCGATGCGGCGGGCAAGCTGCGGCTGCGCGTCTTTGACGACGCCGCCAAAACCAAGAACGGCCATTCAGTGATCCTGCGCCTGCGCTTCGGCGAATTTTCCATCCTTTTCGGCGGCGACCTCAACACGCCGTCGGAACGGTTCCTCCTGATGCGCTACGCCGGGCTCGACGCCTGGCCGCAGGACGATGCGGACCGCGATGCAATGATCGAGGCCGCGCGCATCCGTTTCCGGTCGGACGTGATGAAGGCTTGCCATCATGGCGCGTCGGACGTCACCGACGAATTCCTGAGCGCGGTGAACCCCGCCGCTTTCGTCATTTCTTCGGGCGATGACGATGTGAATTATGTCCATCCCCGCCCCGACCTGCTCGGCCGGTTGGGCAAGGCGGGGCGCGGCGCCGCGCCGGTGCTGCTGTCGACCGAATTGCAGCGTTCGACGCGCGAGACCGAGGACGCGGCGCTCGTCAAGCGGCTGAAGCGCAATATCGACCTGCTCGCGGTCGGCGGTCCGGGCACGGACGAAAACGGCGCGACCTTGTCGGACGCCGCGCGCAAGGCGGCGTGCGAAGCGCTCGCGAAGGCGATGAACGCCGACGTCGACACGCTGGGCCTGTCCAATGTCAGCGTCGACGGCGCGATCTATGTCAAGACCGACGGCAAGCGCCTGATCGCCGCGTTCAAGAAGGAAACGCAGGATCCGAACAACAAATGGTTCTGGTACGGCTATGCGCTGAGGGCTGATCAGACGATGGACCTGGTGCCGCGCCCCGAAAATTGAGTACGGACCCTCGGCGAATCATCCCCGGCCGCGATAGGGCGCGACCCCCTGATCGGGGAGCCACAGGTCGGCGGGCGGCGCGCTCGATTGCCAGAAGACGTCGATCGGGATGCCGCCGCGCGGATACCAGTAACCGCCGATGCGCAGCCAGCGGGGCTGCATCTCGTCGAACAGGCGGCGGCCGATGCCGACGGTGCAATCCTCGTGGAACCCCGCATGGTTGCGAAAGCTGCCTAGGAACAGCTTCAGGCTCTTCGATTCGACGATCGTTTTTCCGGGCGCATAATCGATCACGAGATGCGCGAAATCGGGCTGGCCGGTCACCGGGCAGAGCGAGGTGAACTCGGGCGCGGCGAAGCGGACGAGATAGAGCTCGCCGGTGCGCGGATTGGGGACATAGTCGAGAACCGCGGCCTCGGGCGAGGCAGGAAGTTCGCTGGACTGGCCGAGATGTTTCGGTGCGAGCGGGGTAGGGCTGGAATCGGTCATGGAAAGGCTCTAGTGCGCAGCGCGGCCGATGTCATCCGGGACCAATTGTCCCAGGGCGACGGCTGGCCGCAAGGTTCAGCGCCAATTCAGCGGCGTGTGCGAGATATGGGTAGTGTGGGATCGCGGACAAGATGACGGTGCGTAACTTCGGGCGAGAACAGGTGGCGGCGCTCGCGCTGGCGGCGGCGATGCTGAGCGCGGCGATGCCCGCGCGCGCGCAGGACACCGGAACCTCGCCCCGCCCGATCGACTTCCGACTGCCGCCGCCCGCGGATGACGGCCGGACGCCGGGTGTGCAGGGTCCCTCGGACAATGGCCTGCCGCCGGTGGCGCCGGGCGAGCGGCGCGGTCAGCCGGCGCCCACCCCCGCGCCGACGCCGACGCAGCCGGTGGCGCCGCCGCGTGTCGCGCCCACCCAGCCCGCGACCGCCACCCCGACACCGGCACCGACACGGCGGGGTGCCCCCGCGGTCGCGGCTCCGCGTACGGCCGCACCGGAAACCGCAAACCTGGCGCCGCCCGCCACGACCGACAATCCGGAATTGCCGCCGCTTGAGACGACCGCGCCGCCCCCTGCCACGGCGGCGGACGCCGCACCCGTCGCCGCCGACGAAACGCCGGTTGCAGCGGCTCCCGCGGATGCGCCGTCGGGCACGCCGATCTGGGCCTGGGTGCTTGCCTTACTGGCAGCCGCGGGCGCCGGTTTCTGGTACTGGCGCCGCAGTGCTGCGCCGGCCGGCCCCGCCATCGACGAAGCGCCCGAGGCGCCGCGCCCGGCCCCGACACCGCCCGTCCAGCGCGCCGCACCGCCGGCTTCACCAAAGCCCGCCGCGCCGAAGTCCATGCAGCCGGTGGCGCCGCGCCCGGCCGCACCCCAGCCTGCGCGCGCCCCGCTTGCGCCGCCCGAGCGGCCTCAGCCTTCGCCGCTTGTCACGCGCCCCGCGGCCGAAAAGCGCGCGATCATCGGCATGGCGCTCGACATCCGCAGCATCCGCTTCGCCGCCGACCATGTGGCGGTCGGCTTTGCGCTCCACCTTGTGAATCAGGGGCCGGTCGCGGCGACCGGCCTGATGGTCCGCATAGCGCTCAACCAGGGGTCGGCGATGGCCGAACCGGTGCTGGCGCGCTTCTTCGACGGCGCGGGCGGCAGCGTGCTGCGCGACGATATGACGCTCGCGCCCGGCGCGGGCGAGGAGCTGTCGACCGAGGTCATGTTGCCGCGCGCCTCGATCGAGCCGCTGATGATCGGCGGCAAACCGATGCTCGTCCCCGTCATCGCGTTCGACGTGACCTATCATTGGGATGGCGAGGGCGACGCCTTCGGCCAGAATGCCGGCAGCTTTGTCATCGGGCGCGAACAGGGCGCGAGCGGGAGCGACAAGCTCGCGCCGCTGCCGCTCGACCGCGCCGCTTACGCCGTCGATCGTCCCGGCGCGCGCGCGACCGCAATCAAGCGTGCCCAATAGTCTGGCTCAAAACGGCACTGGTTTTTTGTTGCGGTGCAGCATCGGCTGAGGCACATCTCCGCTGCGCTTGAAAAAGCGCAGGGCGGGGCATAGGCTGACTATCCCCGGAAAGAAGCCACAGCAGGATGGCCGGGATAGGGACAGGCAAAGAAGTTCCCGACCGGCCTTAACAGGAGCATGACATGGACGCCTTGGTCTCAACCGAATGGCTGGAACGCGAACTGGGGGCATCGGACTTGCGGGTCGTCGATGCGACGAAATTCCTTGCCGACGAGGGACGCGACGCGCGCGCCGAATATGAAGCGGGCCACATCCCCGGCGCGGTGTTCATGGACCTCGCCGAGCTGACCGATCCGTCGAGCGACATCGACAATATGGCGCCGCAGGCCGAGAAATTCGCGAGCCGCATGCAGTCGCTCGGCCTTGGCGATGGCAGCCGCATCGTGCTTTACGACGATAGCCCGCTCAAGAGCGCGGCGCGCGGCTGGTGGCTGCTGAAGCTGTTCGGCGCGCATGATGTCGCGCTGCTCGACGGCGGCCTCGCCAAGTGGAAGGCCGAAGGCCGCGGGCTCGAAATGGGCAAGCAGACGCTGCGCCACCGCCACTTCACCGTGTGGCGCGATGCCAAGGCGGTGCGCACCAAGGATCAGATGCTCGCGAACTTGGGCAGCGCCGCCGAACAGGTCGTCGATGCACGCCCCGCCGCGCGCTTTACCGGCGAGGAGCGCGATCCGCGTCCGGGCGTCGCGCCGGGCCACATCCCGAACTCGCGCAGCTTGCCGCACAGCCAGTTGTTCAACGCCGACGGCACGTGGAAGCGTGGCGACGACCTGAAGGCCGCGTTCGACGCCGCCGGAGTCGATCTCGACAAACCGCTCATCACCACCTGCGGCAGCGGCATGACGGCGACCGTCGTCGCATTCGGTGCGCATCTGCTCGGCAAGGACGACGTCGCGGTTTACGACGGCAGCTGGACCGAATGGGGCGCCGATCCCGCGACGCCCAAGGCGACGGGCGCGGCCTGATTTTAGGCCAACTTATTGTGCCCCTGCGAAGGCAGGGGCCCATCTCCCGGACTATCGTTCTCCTGCCACCGTCGCGGACATCGTGGCGGCAGGAGATGGGCCCCTGCCTTCGCAGGGGCACGATGGGCTAGGCGCAAACCGTCATGCGCCAGCCACCACTGGATTTTGGCCGGTGCTCCGCTAACAAGGCGGGGATGAGCAAAAGCGACGATGACAGCCTCCGCCCTGCGACGAAACTCGTGCAGGGCGGACGGCGCCCCGAATGGACCGGCGACCCGCGGCTGGGCGGCGGCGTCGTCAATCCGCCGGTGTGGCGTGCCTCGACAATCCTCTACGACAATATCGCCGACCTGAAGGCGCGGGGCCACGCGACGCACGACAAGCTGTATTACGGCCGGCGCGGGACGCCGACGGTGTGGGCGCTCGCCGATGCGTTGACCGGGATGGAGCCGGGGGCCGAGGGCACTTTGCTCTATCCGTCGGGGGTTGCGGCCAATTCGGCGGGACTGCTCGCGCTGTTGTCGCCGGGCGATCATTTGCTGATGGTCGACAGCGCGTACGAACCGACGCGCGCCTTCTGCAACGGCATGCTCGCGCGCCTCGGTATCGAGACGACCTATTACGATCCGCTCGCCGGTGCGGGGATCGCCGAGCTGATTCGGCCCGAGACGAAGCTGATCTTCCTCGAATCACCGGGCAGCCTGACCTTCGAGGTGCAGGATATTCCCGCGATCACCCGCATCGCGCGGGCGCGCGGCGTGCTGACGATGCTCGACAACACCTGGGCGACACCCTTGCTGTTCCCGGCGTTGTCGCACGGCATCGACGTGACGATGATGAGCCTCACCAAATATGTCGGCGGGCACAGCGACGCGATGATGGGTTCGCTGACCGCGACCAAAGCGGTGTGGCCGCGGCTGCGGCAGGCGGCGTATCAGCTCGGTCAGGCGGTTTCGCCCGACGATTGCGCGCTGATGCTGCGCGGGCTGCGCACCCTCGACGTGCGGATGCAGCGCCACGGTGCGAACGGGCTGGCGGTCGCGAACTGGCTCGCGGAGCGGTCCGAGGTCGGGCGCGTTCTGCATCCCGCGCTTCCAGGCGATCCGGGCCATGCGATCTGGGCGCGCGATTTTGCGGGTACGAGCGGATTGTTCGGCTTCACGCTGAAGGGCGTCGACGAAGCCGCGCGGACGCGCTTCATCGATTCGCTTGCCCATTTCGGCATCGGCTTCAGCTGGGGCGGCTATGAAAGCCTGGTCGTGCCGAGCGATCCGCCGGCGATTCGCACCGCGACCATATGGACCGATCCCGATCCGCTCGTCCGTCTGTCGATCGGGCTTGAGGATCCGGCCGACCTGATCGCCGATCTCGACCGCGGCTTTGCCGCGATGGCGGGATAAGATGGACGGGCTGCCCGAGGGCGTGCTCCGCACGATCGAGGCGCTGAAGGCGATCGGTATCGACGTCGGCTCGTACCGGCTGTCGCTCTATGGACTGTTCTCGACGATCGTCGTCGCGGTGCTGCTGTATCTGGCGGTCCGCATCATCCTGCGCTCGATCAAATGGCTGCTCCGCCGCAATACCCAGATCGACGCGACGCAGCGGCTGCTCGCCGAAAAGCTGATCGCGATCGCGCTGTTCGTCTTTGCGCTGCTCTTTGGCATCGACCTGCTCGGCATCGACCTCACCGCGCTCGCGGTCTTCTCGGGCGCGGCGGGTCTCGCGATCGGTTTCGGGCTGCAAAAGACCGTCGGCAATCTGATTGCCGGGATCATCCTGCTGATGGACCGGTCGATCAAGCCGGGCGACATTATCGTCGTCGGCGACGGGAGTTCGATGGGCGGATCGGCGCTACCGAACGGGGTGCCCAATGTCGGGCGCGTTGCAAAGATCGGTGTGCGCGCGGTCAACGTCATCACCCGCGACGGCAAGAAGCATTTGATTCCGAACGAACTGCTGATGACGCAGCCGGTGGAGAATTGGAGCTATGCGAGCCCCGAGGTGCGCGTGCGGATGCGCGTGCCGGTGGGTTACGGCTGCGACTTGCGGCTCGCGCAGCGGCTGATCGTCGAAACCGCAATGACGAACCCGCGCATCTTGAACGAACCCGAACCGGCGGTGTGGATTACGGCGTTCGGGGAACGCGCGGTCGAGCACGAGCTGCGCTACTGGATTTCGGACCCCGAGGCGGGGCTCGGCAATATCCAGGGCGAGGTGTTCCTCGGCATATGGGATCGCTTCAAGGAAGCCGGGATCGCCATCCCCTATCCGCGGCAGGACGTGCGGATTTTACCCGCCGAGAATCAATAGGCCGTGTGTCCCCGCGAAGGCGGGGACCCATCTCCCGCCGGTTCAAAATCACGCCGACCGGAGATGGGCCCCTGCCTTCGCAGGGGCACGGACGCGTCAGAACCCGATTTTCTTCGCGCGCTCGATGCATTCGACGATGATGCGCTTGGCCTCGTTCACATCGCCCCAGCCGTTGAGCTTCGCCCATTTGCCGGGTTCGAGATCCTTATAGTGGGTGAAGAAATGCTCGATCTGCTGCAGCACGATCGGCGGCATGTCAGTATAGCTCGCGACGTCGGCATAATAGGGAAAGGTCTTGTTGACGGGCACGCACAGGAGCTTTTCGTCGCCGCCGGCATCGTCTTCCATCATCAGCACGCCGATCGGGCGGCACTTCACGACCGCGCCCGCGACGATCGGCGAACGCGCGACGACGAGGGCGTCCAAGGGATCGCCGTCCTCGCCCAGCGTGTGCGGGACGAAGCCGTAATTGGCGGGGTAGCGCATCGGGGTGTGCAGGAAGCGGTCGACGAACAGCGCGCCGCTGGCCTTGTCGAATTCATATTTCACCGGCTCGCCGCCGATCGGAACTTCGATCAGGACGTTGAGGCTGTCGGGCGGGCTGTCGCCGGCGGGAATCAGGTCGATGCGCATGGGAGAAGTCAGTCCTTTATTTTCGATTCGGGCGCCCCTTAGCCGTTCGCATCGAGCGAAGTCGAGATGCCCAGAAGGCATGCACCAACGATGGGTGTCTCGACTTCGCTCGACACGAACGGGCAAGGTGGCGCTTAAAGCGCCCGGCGCGGCGCCAATAGCGGATCGAACCAGTCGGGGCCACTCCCGGTTTTTTCGAGATGCGGCCAGCGCAGCCCGGCATGATAGTCGATCTCGATATTGCGATAGCGCCCGCCGCGTTCGACGAGCAGGCGCACCGGGGTTTTGGCGTCCGTTGCGGCGCGAATCGCCGCCTCGATCCGCTCGCGGCTATAGCTCAGCCCGTCGACCGCGACGATCTTGGTGCCATTGACGATGTCGGCCTTGAACGCCGGGCCGTCCCACAGGATGCCGGTCGCGACGCCTTCCTTGTCGATCGCCATCCCCACCGAATGGGTGAGGTCGGTATTCTTCGCCTGCGCCATGCGGTCGCGGTCATAGACATTGGGCGCATCGCGCCAGACGAGGCGGTATCCCGCGCGCTCGATCCCGCCGGTGGGCGCCGACCGCCCGCTCGCCTGCATGCGTTCGCGCAGGAAGCTCGCCCAGTCATAAGGGTGGACCGCGTTCAGCGCCGCGACGACATCGTCGAAATCATAGGTGTCCTGTCCCCAGTCCCCCTCGCGCCCGCCGAAAAAGGCGCGCGCGAAATCGTCGAGGCTTTTTGCGTTGTTCGTCGCCTGGCGGATCAGCATGTCGGCGTCGAGCCACATCAGCGAGCCTTCGTTGTAATAATCCTCGCTGCGCGACCAGCTTGCAAAGGGCTTGGGTTTGCGCGCCGCGATGATCGGGTCGAGCGTCGTATCCTCGACCGGGCGCCACTGGCGCCCCGGCTGGGCGCTGTAAGTGCCGGCGTTCGTCGCCCATTCGGCGAGGACCATTTCCTTCGACTGCATTCCCGAGCGGCCGGCGAGAACGAGATCCCAGAAGCTCGTCTGTCCTTCGTAAACCCACAGCAGATTGTCCTGCATCGGGGTGCGATAGTCGGGGGTCCACATCTTGTCGGGGCGGCGGTATTTGCCGTTCCAGCTGTGCACCAGCTCGTGCGGCAGCAGCCCGCGTTCGCTGTCATTGTCGTTCCATTTGGTGAAATAGTCGACATTGCGGCTGTTCTCGCTGCTGCGATGATGTTCGAGCCCGATACCGCCGAGCTCGTCGGTGAGCGCGAGCAGGAATTCATAGCGATCGAAATGGCGGACCCCGAACAGCGCGACGGCTTCGGACACCAAAGCGGCGTGGCGCGCGATATGGTCGGGGCTGGCGTCGAGATATTTCGCTTCGTCGGCGACGACGTTGAGCGTCACCTTGTTGCCCAGATCCCATTTGCGGAAAAACTTCCCCGCGAACATCGGACTGTCGACCAGCACCTCATAATTGGTCGGCGCGAAGCTGTAGCGGTTGCCCGAAACCTTGAGCCCGTCGAGCGCCGAGGCGCCGGTCCAGCCATCGGGCAGTGTGACTTCGAGCTGCACCGGAACCGCGCGGGTGAAATAGCCCGCGGGATAGAGGCTGACCTGTTCCCATTGCAGGTTCATCATCGCGGGAGTGACGACGACGCGGCCTTCGCTGGTGCGCGTCGGCGACAGGAAATCGAAGGTGACGTCGATGCTCTTCGTGCCCGCGGGCACATCGACGTCAAAGGCGTAGACGTCGGTGGGCTGGCGCGTCCAGTTCAGCGGCTTGCCGCCGGTGCTCGCCCGAAAACCCGCCATTTCGGCGATTGCGCCGCGCGGGGCGTGCTTGCCGGGCAACCATTCGGGGTAGAGCAGGGTGAGCTTGCCCGCCTTTGCCACGGGGATCGTCTGGCGCACATGAAAGATGCCGCGCGCAAAGTCGGTCGCATCGACCTTGAGCTGCATTATGCCTGGATAGGGTTTGTCCGCGGGCAGCGGGATCGTCAGCGGCTGGACGACCGGCTGCGGGCGGCTGTTGCCGTCCTGGGCGATGGCGGGGACAATTGCGATGGGTGCGGCGATGACCGCCGCTGCGACGAACAGTACTTTTTTCATGCCGCACATCTGCCGCGAAACATGAGCGAGGTCCAGCGGCGGCTTAAGCAAGCGCACTTTGCCTTTCGACGAAAAACCATTAGATGCGCCGGCCATGAGCAAGGACAAAAGCGCGAAAATCCCGACGCCGCAGGCGGTACGCGGCACCCAGGACATGCTTGGCGATTTCGCCGACCGTTTCGCGCACGTCGTCGAGACGTTCGAGCGCGTGCGCCGCCTTTATGGATACAAGCGCATCGAAGTGCCGGTGATCGAGCCGACCGCGGTGTTTGCGCGCTCGCTGGGCGAGACGACCGACGTGGTGTCGAAGGAAATGTATTCGTTCGAAGATCGCGGCGGCGAATCGATCACGCTGCGCCCCGAATTCACCGCGGGGATCGCGCGGGCGTACATCACCAACGGCTGGCAGCAGTTCGCACCGCTGAAGGTCGCGACGCATGGACCCTTGTTCCGTTACGAGCGGCCGCAAAAGGGGCGCTACCGCCAGTTCCATCAATTGGATGCGGAAGTGCTGGGCAGCGACAGCCCGCTCGCCGACGCCGAATTGCTGGTGTTCGCCGATCAGCTTTTGAAAGAGCTCGGCATCAGTGAAGGCGTAACGTTGACGCTCAACACGCTCGGCGATGCGGCAAGCCGCGACGCATGGCGTGCGGCGCTGGTCGAGCATTTCGAAGCGCATCGCGGCGATCTGTCCGAGGACAGCCTCGCGCGGCTCGACAAGAATCCGCTGCGCATCCTCGACAGCAAGGATCCGCAGGACCGCCCGATCGCCAACAGCGCGCCCGACATCGACGCCTATCTGACGAGTGAGGCGCAGGATTTCTTCGGCGCGGTGACCGCCGGGCTCGATGCTGCGGGGGTCGCATGGGAACGCAATGCGCGGCTGGTGCGCGGCCTCGACTATTATCGCCACACCGCGTTCGAATTCGTCACCGACCGGCTGGGTGCACAGGGCACCGTGCTCGGTGGCGGGCGTTATGACGGGCTGATCGAGAATCTTGGCGGGCCGCCGACCCCCGCGGTCGGCTGGGCAGCCGGGATCGAGCGGCTGGCGATGTTGCTTGCTGATGATGTCATCGACAACCGGCTCGACTTCGTGATCGCTGTTGAGGATGACGGTCTGCTGGCGCTCGGGATGAAAACGCTCGCGGCGCTGCGCAATCGCGGCTTTGCGAGCGAAATCGTCGCAAGCGGTTCGCCGCGGAAACGTTTCGACAAGGCGGGGAAGATTCCTTCGCGCGCGTTGATTGCAATCGGTACGCGCGACGGCGCTTCGTATGTCAATGCGCGTGGAGACGACGAACTGACGATTGTAGCGAGCACGACTATTCGCGCGCTGGACAATCGCTGATGCTCTATTCTTCGTCATCCCCGCGAAGGCGGGGATCCCGCTTTTCGGTGTCGAGCTATTCCTTGCAGCCCAAGCGGGATTCCCGCCTTCGCGGGAATGACGAGGTTGGGGTAATCTCGTGACCAACGTATCCGAAAGACAGATCGACGCCATCATCGAGCGCCACGCCGCGCTGCAGGCGCGTATGGCGACGGGCGATATGGCGCCCGCCGATTTCGTCGCGGCGTCGAAGGAGTTCGCCGAGCTCGAACCCGTCGCGACCGCGGCGCGCGAGGTTGTGCGGCTGCGCGGCGAAATCGTCTCGCTGAGCGAAATGCTCGCCGATCCCGAGATGAAGGCGATGGCGGCCGAGGAGCTTGCGGCGGTCGAGGAGGCTTTGCCCGCCGCCGAGCATGATCTTGCGATCAAGCTGCTGCCCAAGGATGTTGCCGACGAACGCGCCGCGATGCTCGAAATCCGCGCCGGGACCGGCGGCGACGAGGCGGCGCTGTTCGCTGGCGATTTGCTGCGCATGTACAGCCGCTATGCCGACGGGCAGGGCTGGAAGGTCGAAGTCATTTCGGCGAACGAGGCCGAGGTCGGCGGTTACAAGGAAGTTGTCGCGTCGGTGACGGGGCAGGGCGTGTTCGCGAAGCTCAAGTTCGAAAGCGGCGTCCACCGCGTCCAGCGTGTTCCCGCGACCGAAAGCCAGGGGCGCATCCACACCAGCGCGGCGACCGTCGCGGTGCTGCCCGAGGCCGAGGAAGTCGATGTCGCGATCAACGACAGCGACCTCAAGATCGACATCTATCGTGCGTCGGGCGCGGGCGGGCAGCATGTCAACACGACCGATTCGGCGATCCGCATCACGCATATTCCGTCGGGGCTCGTCGTGATCCAGCAGGACCAGCGCAGCCAGCACAAGAACCGCGCGAAAGCGATGCAGGTGCTGCGCGCGCGGCTCTATGATCTGGAGCGCGCCAAGATCCACGACGCCGAGGCGTCGGCGCGCAAGTCGATGGTCGGGTCAGGCGACCGCTCCGAACGCATCCGCACCTATAATTTCCCGCAAGGGCGCGTGACCGACCACCGGATCAACCTGACGCTTCACCGCCTGCCCGAGATATTGGAAGGCGCGATGGACGAGCTGATCGATGCACTGATCGCCGAGGACCAGGCGCAGCGGCTGGCGGGGCTGGGTGACTGACGTCGCGTCCGCGCTGCGCGATGCGGCGCAGCGGCTCGCGGCGGTGTCCGACACCCCGCGCCTCGATGCCGAACTGTTGATGGCGCATGCGCTGGGCGTCGAGCGGCAGGTGCTGCTGCTCGATCCGTCGCGGTTCGATGTGCCGGCCGAATTCGCCGCGCTGGTCGAACGACGAATGATGCACGAACCCGTTGCCTATATCGTCGGCTATCGCGATTTCTGGACGATCCGGCTGGCGGTCGGCGCCGGCGCGCTGATCCCGCGGCCGGACAGCGAGACGCTGATCGAAGCGGCGGCTCGGCATTTCGGCGATGGCGCGCCGCGCCATGTGCTTGATCTGGGCACCGGACCCGGAACGCTGCTCCTCGCGGCGCTGGCCGAATGGCCGCGTGCTACGGGGCTGGGGATCGACGCGAGCGCGGCGGCGCTGGCCTATGCGCGCGCCAATGCCGACGCGCTGGGTTTGGCGGATCGCAGCGAATTTCGATCGGGCGATTGGAGCGCGGGAATCGATGGCCAGTTCGACCTTATCCTCTGCAATCCGCCGTACATCGCCGACAGCGAAGCCCTGATGCCCGACGTCGCCGGTCACGAGCCCGCGGGTGCGCTTTTCGCCGGTGCCGACGGGCTCGACGACTATCGCCGCATCATCCCCGATTTGCCGCGCCTTTTGGCGCCCGGGGGGCTCGCGGCCCTTGAAATTGGGCACACGCAACATATCTCTGTAGACGAGCTCGCCGAAACCGCGGGATTCAAGGTCGCTTGCAGACGGGATCTCGGTGGCCGCGACAGGGCGCTTTTGCTGACCCGCGCCTGACGGCCCCACAAGAATTTGCTTGGTTTCCGCTACAAAGCGCGGTAGGGGCGGCTTACAGACCTGATCGGGGTCCCTTTGGCGATGCGGACAGCATCGATACTGGTCCGGCTGGTCTGCTTCCCACTTACAATGCTGGTGCGGGACCGTGGGGTCCGGTTCAAGCGGTAAAGGGCAAGAACCGCGCAAGGAGCGCGGGCACGACGCGCGGGTGCCGCGGTCGGCCAAAAGGGGTTGGCGTAGCTTATTAGCTTATCGACAGGATGTCTCAGTTGAACATGAACAACCGACAGAACGGTCGCCGTCGCGGCCGTAACAACAACAGCAACAACAGTAACAATCGCCCGCAATCGGGCGGACGCGGCGGGGTCGACCAGGCCAACCGCATCGACAGCCGCGCGCGCGGCAACGGCGCCCAGATGATCGAGAAATACCGCAACCTCGCGCGCGACGCGCAGCTTGCGGGCGACCGGGTCCAGACCGAATATTATCTGCAGTTCGCCGACCATTATTTCCGCGTCGTGAGCGACTTCCGCGCGCGGCAGGAAGAAAAGAACGCGGCGAACGGACAGGAACGCAGCCACGACCGTAGCCGCGAGATTCGCGGCGTCGAGGATTTCGACGGCCACGACGATACCGACAGCGATTTCGAAGCCGACACCGGCCGCGACGACAGCGACAATGGCGACGATCGCAACGACCGCGGCAACGATCGGGGCGACCGCAACGATCGCAATGACCGGGGTCAGCGCGACAATCGCGGCAATCGCGAACCGCGCGGCGACCGTGACGACGACAATCGTGGCAACCGCGAACCGCGCGGCAATCGCGACGATGACAATCGCGGCAACCGCCAGCCGGCGCGCGCGCGTCCCGTCCGCAACCGCGACGAGGACGAAGCGCAGGGCGACCGCAACGATCGCAGCGAAGCTCCCGCCGTGCGCGAAGAAGCCGCCGAGCAGGAACCCGCTCCGCGTCCCGCGCGCCGCCCGGCCCGTCGTCCGCGTCAGGACGACAGCGCCGACAATGGCGGCCTTGGGGGCGATGCCGGAATCGACACCGCCGTCCTGCCGCCCGCGATCGGCCGTCCCGAACGCAGCGCCGAAAGCGATGCCGAGGGTGAAGCGCCCGCCGCCAAGCCGCGCCGCACGCGTCGTACGCTCGCGACGCGCAACACCGACGTCGAAGCGGCCGAATAAGCCAGCGATTTCACACTGGTTTTTCCGATTCGCATGACATAGCCTCCCCGCGGGACATATCCTGCGGGGAGGTTTTTATGCGCGTGTTGGCCTTGGCCTGTTTGCCGCTGCTCGTCGGCGGGACGTCGACCGCCCTTTTCGCGCAGGACGGTGCGACCGGTAACGCGCAGGGCGACGTCGCGGTCACCATTTATAATAATGGTCAGTCGCTCGTTCAGGACGACCGCCAGCTGAGCGTCGCCGCCGGGCGCAACCGCATCGAGTTCCCCGACGTGTCGGCGCGCATCCGTCCGGAGACGGTGACGCTCTCGGGCCCCGGCATCGGGATCGTCGAACAGAATTTCGATTTCGACCTGCTCACCCCCGACAAGCTGATGGACAAAGCGGTCGGCCAGTCGATCACCCTCGTCCGCACCAATCCCGCCACCGGCGCCGAACGCACCGAGCGCGCGAAGGTGCTCGCGGCGAACGGCGGCATCGTGCTCCAGATCGGCGAGCGGATCGAGGTGCTGCGCGACGACGGCCTGCCGGTGCGCGCGGTGTTCGACCGCCTGCCGCCCAATTTGCGCGCGCGCCCGACGCTGTCGGTGACGGTCGATGCCGCCAATGCCGGCACCGTCCCGGCGCGGCTGTCCTATCTCACCCCGAATCTCGGCTGGACCGCCGACTATGTCGCGCTGTTCGACGCCGCGAAGGGCGCGATGGATATCCAGGGCTGGGTGACGCTGACCAACAGCACGGGCACGACGTTCAGCAATGCGCGCACCTTGCTCGTCGCGGGCAGCCCGGGCGGCGGTGGCGGCTTTCGTCAGATGGGCGGCGCGATGGATTCGGCGGGCACCGAATCGAACGACCGCGAACGGCTCGGCGACTATTATCTCTATCCGCTTGGCGACCGCACGACGATCGCCAACGCGCAGCAGAAGCAGGTGAGCTTCCTCGACGTGAAGGGCGCGCCCGCGCGATCGACCTATGAATATGTCAATCGCTGGCTCGGCGCCAATAACGAACCCGTCAGCACCGCGAGCGTGCTGCGCTTCTCGACCTCGCGGCAGGGCGGGCTTGGCGACCAGCTGCCCGCGGGCACGATTCGCGTCTATATGCGCGACGCGCGCGGCGACCCGCAGTTCATCGGCGAGAATCGTATCGACCACACCCCGATGGGATCGGCGATGTCGCTGCGCACCGGCGATGCCTTTGACGTGAAGGTCCAGCCGACCGTCGTGTCGCGCACCCGCAAGGGCGATTCGCGCTGGGTGACCAAGATGAAATATACGGTCAGCAACGCGCGCCCGGCGCCGGTCACCGTGCTGCTCGCGCAGGACGGGCTTTATGGCGACGTCCGGATCAGCGACGAAAGCCTGAAGGGCGAGCGCATTTCGGCCGACCGCGTCGAATGGCAGGTGCCCGCGCCCGCGAACGGCAAGGTCGACCTGACCGTCACATTCGATTCGCGTTACTGAGATCCACGCGATGCGGGCCTGGCCGCTGCTGCTGTGGGTCGCGGCGCTGCTGGCGTCGGCGCCCGCGCTTGCCCAGGCTCCCGTGCCGGTCGTCGTATCGGCCAAAATCGACGATGCCGCGGTCACCGTCTATCGCGCGCCGTCGCGCGGCGGCGGGCCGATCGATCCGAACTGGCCGCAGGGCTTCGCCTTCATCACCGAAACGCGCACCGTCACCTTGCCCGCCGGGGCGTCGGTGCTGCGATTCGAAGGCGTGGCCGAAGGGTTGCTGCCCGAAACCGCAGTGCTCAGCGGGCTGCCCGGCGGGGTGATCGAAAAGAATCGCGACGCGCGGCTGCTGTCGCCTGCGGGACTCGTCGATGCCTATCTCAAGCGCAGCGTCACCTTGCGGCGCACCAGCCTCGCCACCGGAAAGGTTGTCGAACAGGATGCGGTGATCCAGTCGGGGCCCAACGGCGGGGTGATCGTCCAGACCGCGGCCGGGGTCGAGGCGCTGGCCTGTTCGGGGCTGCCCGAGCGGATGCTCTACGCCCGCGTGCTTAAGGATTTGTCGGCCAAGCCGACGCTGTCGGTCCTCGTCGAAAGCCGCACCGCGCGCACGGTGAAGGTGCAGCTCCTCTATCTTGCCGAAGGGTTCGACTGGGCCGCCAATTATGTCGCCGATCGCGGCACCGACGGAAAGACGCTGGGGCTGACCGGCTGGATCACCGTGGCGAACGGCGGGGTGACGAGTTTTCCGGGCGCGCAGCTCAACGTGATCGCGGGGCGGCTCAACAAGATGTACAGCCCGCCGCTGCCGCGTAGCACGCCGGGGCCGCTCGTCCTCAAATGCTGGCCGATGGACATCACGAGCACGCATCCCTTGTGGGAGCTGCCGCCGATCATCGAGTTTGAGCAGCGCTACGATGAAGATGCCGCTTCGGAGGTGATCGTCACCGCGCAGCGTCGCCGCGGGTTTTCCCGTGCCATGGCGCCTCCACCCCCGCCCCCGCCGCCGCCCGCACCACCCCCGCCGCCGGCCGAGGATCTGGGCGATCTCAAATTCTATCGCATCCCGTTTCGCGTCGATGTGTCGGCGAAGGGGCAGAAGCAGGTCGCGCTGCTCGCGAAAGACAAGGTCGTGGTCGAACAGCTCTATGCGGGGACGCTCTATCAGAATTATGGCGGGCGCCCGGTGCCGCTGATGATGCGGCTCCGCATGCAGAACCGCGAATCGGACGGGCTGGGCCTTGCGCTGCCCGCCGGGGCTGTCACAATATTCGAAACGATCGGCGGACGCCGTTTGCTCGTCGGCGAGGCGAAGATCGGGGACAAGGCCAAGGACGAGCGTGTCGATTACGACATCGGCACCAGCCCCGCGGTTCAGATCCAGACGATTGTCCAGGTCGACCCCGACAAGAAGGACGCACGGCTGTGGCAGGTCACGCTGACCAATGCGCGGCCCTTCGATGCCGAGGTCGAGATGCTGATTCCCCTCCGGATCGATCCCGAGCCTGAGGGCTGGGAGCGCCGCGGCGAGAGCTGGGTCTGGCGCGTGCGCGTGCCGGCGAACGACAAGATCGTCCGGAGCTTCCGCGTCAAATAAGGTGCGTCAGACGGGCGGCAGTGCCCGCGGCCGGTGGTTCTCGTCGAGCGCGACGAAGGTGAACAGCCCCTCGGTCACGCGCTCTTCGGTCCGGCCGCCATCGCGCGTTGCGATCACTTCGATCCTGATGCCCATCGAGGTGCGCCCGCGCCGTTCGAGGTGGGCGTAGACCGAGATGATGTCGCGCAGCAGGATCGGCGCGATGAATTCCATCGTCTCGATCGCGACGGTCGCGACCGCACCCTGCGCTTCGCGCGCCGCGACGATGCCGCCGGCGATGTCCATCTGGCTCAATACCCAGCCGCCGAAGATATGGCCGTTGGCGTTGATGTCGGCGGGGCGGGGGACGATGCGCAGGATCGGGTCGCGCGGGCAGTCGGTTTCAGGCTTATCGGTCATTGTTCATATCCGGGTCGTTTTCAAAAGGGTCTTCGATCGATTCGTCGTGGCCGCTGCCGCTCGACAGGAAGACGAGTCCCATCAGCGCGGCGCCGAGCATGACCGACAGGCCGACGCCGGCCGCGGTCGCGATGATCATATGAATGGTGAGCGCCTCGCCCATCGTAAATCGCAGCCAGCCGAGCGCGCCGACGACGGCGAGCAGCGACACCAGCGCCATGCCTTTCATCAGGCGGCGATAGCGCGCCCAGGCGACATTCGACGTGTCGCGATTGTCGAGGGGAGAGCGTTTGACCATGGGGCTTTCATGAACCAAGCCGCCGCCGCGGCCAAGCGTCATCGCGGCGCGCCGGGGCGTTTCGTTCGCCAAGCGAATCATGTTAGGCTGACCCCGCAACAGAACCAGACGGGAGCGGCACCTATGACGATCGGAGCGATTCTTCATGGACGGACCGGGACAATCATCTCTGCGGGGCCGAGCGACACGGTGCGCATGGTGGTCGACCTGCTCGCGCAGAATCGAATCGGCGCGGTGCCGGTGGTCGAGGGCGATTCGATCGTCGGCATCTTTTCCGAACGCGACATCGTGCGGCTCTTGTCTTCCTATGGCCCCGAAGCGCTCGACCGCAGCCTCGACGAGGTGATGACCAAATCGCCGGTGACGTGCGATCCGAGCATGGCGGTGATCGGGGCGCTCTCGCAGATGACGCAGAAGCGCATTCGCCACCTGCCGGTGATCGACGGCGGCCGACTCGTCGGATTCATATCGATCGGCGATCTCGTCAAATATCGTATCGATCGGATCGAGGCCGAGGCGGCCGCGATGCGCGATTATATAGCGTCCTAATAGCCGCGCGCTGCCGGGCCGGGTGGGGGCGATCAGCGCAGGTCCCGCCGCCCTTTCCCTTCTTCTATATATAGGAGGCTCCGCCGGCGACCCGCGGAGCCTCCCAATCACCCCCGCTGGCGGCCCGATGAG
>Ga0265296_1000625_pt1 | contig 50273 bp, 38 predicted proteins | sample MunlanPumphouse1_FD_189073 | JGI IMG/M metagenome (GOLD analysis project Ga0265296, IMG submission 189073) | Groundwater microbial communities from a municipal landfill in Southern Ontario, Canada - Pumphouse #1 | ecosystem: Environmental > Aquatic > Deep subsurface > Groundwater | place... | reverse complement strand
CCTCGCCTAGGCTCGGTGTGCCCGTCATCCGACATTGATTTGGGGGGCCGCCGCGATGGGCCATCCATGGCCCAGCGCGGCTAAACCGGCGTCCTGCCGGTTTACCCCCCAAATCAATATCGGATAACGGCCAGCGTGGTTTAACGGGGCGCCTAAGATCAAAATCACAAGCAGAGCGAGGCGGCCTGACAGCCGACCTGATCGGTGAGGTTTACGCGTATACCTGTGGGAGCTGGCTTGCCTGCGATAGCGGTCGATCAGTCAATATATTTATCGGCTGATACACCGCTATCGCAGGCAAGCCAGCTCCCACAGGGGAATGCAGCTCCGCGCTCTGGCTTTGTTGTTGCTGTTGCTCTGCTTTTGATCTTGGGCGCCCCGTTAAACCACGATGGCCGCAGCAACGGATATGTACACAACCCCAAAAACCATCAAAGAGTTCTATGGAATCTAGCCACCGCCATCGCGGGCAAGCCCGCCCACATTGTTTACCGCTACGGCAACGGCTCCCGCGAGCGTAACAGCATGCCCTGCGCCGGCACCCGAGCATGCCACTTCACCACACCCTGGGCTTCGACACGGTACTGGCTGCGAAAGCGCTGGCCATCCAGGTCAACATCCAGTTGCAACAGGAAGTGGTCACCATTGAGCTGCAATCCTTCGCTCAGCCGCTCGAACATCGCATCATCCATCGCCCCCAGGGCCTGGCGCAGTTCGCCCGCATCACGATAGCCCCCTGCCGGGCGCGCGCTGATCAGCCGGGTCAGCACCGAACGCGAGACCTCGCCCTCGTACAACGCATCCAGCAGCGGCAGCATCTCCAGATTCAGCGCATTGGCGTTCAGCCGCCAGCCTGCGGTCTCGTCGAGGCTGCATAATTGCGGATAGCGCACAGCCCGGAGCGCGTCGGGCACCGCCAACAGGTTCAGCTCGCTGATATCGCGCATCCGTTGATTGGCCGCCAGGCGCGGGGGGGATTGGCGCAGGTATTCGTTGCTTTCGGCGCCTTGCAGGCGGGTCTGCTGGTCGGCGTCAAGCCAGTCGGCCAGGGTCTGGGCCAGGCGCTCGGCGGCCATGTCGGCTCCCAGCAGATGCACCAGTTGGCGCTGGGCGCGCTCGGCTTCGGGGCCGATCAGCGCGTTGACGTTGAAGCAGGTGTGCAGGTCGCGAATCTGGATGCTCGCCTTGCCACCCTTGAAGTCATAAGCCAACGGTTGCCCGCGCATGGCCTGCCAGAACAACGGGCTAGCGCGCCACAGGGGGTCTTGCAGGGCCTGCTCGGTAAAGGCCAGTGCCGCCCGCTCGATCGCCCGCGCCTGTACTCGCTGCTGCACCAGCCGCACGCTATCGACCTGTTGGCGCCCCTGCTCGACCATCCAGGCCATGCCGCCCGCGAGCATGGCCAGGGCCACCAGCACCATCAACAACGCCGCGCCCTGCTGCCGCTTCCTGTCCATTGCCACGCCACCTTTTATGTAGAACCTGGCGACAGTCAACACACCGGATGTTTCAACCAGGTGGCAGGCTCACACAATTCCCGCAAAAACGTCACCGCAGCGTCATAAAGCCTCGGCAAACTGCGCCTTCATATTTCAAATCAATGGCTTGGAGTGTCGATATGGGTGGTATAGGGATTTGGCAACTGGTCATCGTGCTGCTGATCGTGATGATGCTGTTCGGCACTCGGCGCCTCAAGGGCCTGGGCAGTGATGTGGGTGAAGCGATCAAGGGCTTTCGCTCCTCCATGGGCAGCGAACCCGGTGTCCAGACAGCGCAAAAAACCAGCCTTGAGGTGCAAGCCGAACCTCAGCCACCTGCCGACAGTAAGCACTGATGTTCGATATCGGTTTTAGCGAACTGTTGCTGGTGGGCCTGGTGGCGCTGCTGGTACTGGGGCCCGAGCGCCTGCCGATTGCCGCGCGCAATGCCGGGCTGTGGCTGGGCCGGGCCAAGCGGGCGATGAATACGCTCAAGGCCCAGGTCACCCAGGAACTGGATCACGAACACCTGCTGCAGGGCATCGATCAGCAACCCTTGCGGCAATTGGAGCAGCAACTGCGCGACGGCATCCGCCTGGACGCTACACCGCTGCCAGAACCCACCACTGCTCCAGGAAAAACTGCCCCATGAGCGACCTGCCCTTGCCTGCCCCGCACCTGTCGGTGACGGGCCACCTGACCCGGTTGCGCTCGCGCCTGGTGCGCTGCGTCCTGGCGATCCTCCTGGTGTTTTGCGCCCTCTTCCCCTTCGCCCAGCAGCTGTACAGCTTTGTCTCGCAACCGTTGCGCGACTTCCTGCCCAGCGGCGCAACCATGATCGCCACCGGGGTGACCTCACCGTTTCTGGCGCCGCTCAAATTGACCATGATGATCGCCCTGTTCATCAGCATGCCGCTGTTGCTGCACCAGACCTGGGGCATGATTGCGCCGGCGGTGTACCGCCAGGAACGCCGCACCGCCGCCTGGTTGCTGGCCGCCAGTGTGGTGCTGTTTTACGCGGGCATGGCGTTCGCGTTTTTCCTGGTGTTCCCGATGATGTTCGGTTTCTTTACCAGCGTGACTCCGGACGGCGTGGCGATGATGACCGATATCGCCCTGTACCTGGATTTCATCCTCGCGCTATTGCTGGCGTTCGGCCTGGCATTTGAAATCCCGGTGGCCACCTTCCTGGTGATCTGGGCCGGGATCACGGACGTGCAGACCCTGCAAAAAAGCCGGCCGTATGTGATCGTCGGCTGCTTTGTGGTGGGCATGCTGCTGACCCCGCCGGATGTGTTTTCGCAAACCATGCTGGCGGTGCCGATGTGGATTCTGTTTGAGCTGGGGCTGTTGGCCAGCCGGTCCGTGAACAAGCCGCGTACCGAGGCGCCGTAGGCCGCTTACGACTCAGGGGAAGGCCGCAGCAACGAGGCGCTGCGCCCGCCTTGCTTGAGCAGGGATGGATTGATCCCGAATTGCTTGCGAAATGCCGTGGCAAAGTGGCTGGCGTTGGCATAGCCCAGGTCTGAGGCCACGCGCATCACCGACTCGTCACCTTCCAGCAAGCGACTGCGGGCCTGGGTCATGCGGGCTTGCTGGAACACCCCATACACACTGTTGAGGAACAGCTGGCGGAACCCGCGTGTCAACTTGGGCTGGCTCATTCCGGATTCGCGGGCCAGTTCAGACAGGCTGGGCGCTTTGCCCAGGTCAAGCAGCAAGCGCTCGCGGGCGCGCAGCAGGCGTTGACGATCAAGGGCGCTCAGGCGACAGGCGCAGTCCACGCTGCGCCGCGCTTCCAGAAACAGGCTGACCAGCGTCACGCTCTGGCCATACAGCCACAAGCGGCTGCGAGGCTGGCCAGGCGCGTACGCCAGGGCATTGGATAACTGGTGGGCAGTGGCAGTCATTTCGCCGCTACGGTGGCCGTCAAGAAAGCAATGGTCACAGGCAAGCGCGCTGTACAGGCTCGGATCGATCTCCAGGTCCCACTGGGTCAACAGGTCGGGATGAATCATCACCGTGATGTTGTCGATTTCGCCCTGCTGCTGATAGAGGCCGTCGCGGCAACGCCCGTAACTGATGCTGCCGCAACCCTGGTCAATGACATAGCGGCGCTGGCGCCTGCCATCGCGGAAGCTGCAGGAAGCCTTGCCCTTGAGCAGGTTGGTAAAACTGAAGTGGATGCGCTCGCTATCGTCGTGCAGGGGCATTTCTACCGGGTGCTCGAAGGTGCTTTGCCAGCGCACGATATCCAGCCCGCCCTGCAAGGTCACGCGGGTGACCCGGCACTGGTTGCCGGGCCCGAAATCGCCCCCGTAACCGTCGGCAATAATCCGCGAGACCGGCATGAACGCCCGCGCCTCTTCCTCAGTGGCTGACATCTTGGATCTCCTTGCTGACCGGATACGGCTCGAATCAGACCACATCGGGGTAGAGGCGCGCAATTGATAATCACTAGCATCTGACGCGCTGCAGTTGCTCCCTTAGCCGCCGTCGCCCGCCGCGACGCGCATTGCCCGAAACCTCAGTCAAGGCCCCATCATGTCTGCACCCAGCCCATCGACGACCAGCCGTGGATCACCGTACATTCGTTATACTATAACAACTCTTATCGGTTGCACACTCACTCATTCAGCCTTGGCCGACACGGTCAGCCAAACCGTGCAGTTGCCGGCTTCGACCGTCACCGCGCGCATGGAGCAAGAGGATCCCAAGGAAGTACCGATCAGCCTCAGCGTAATCAGCGGCGAACAGTTGCGCACCCAGCGCCTCGATACCTTGGAGAGCGCCCTGCGCAACACGTCCGGGGTCAGCGTCAACTCCTCCGGCGGGCCCAATGATTTCAATGTGCTGATCCGTGGCGTGGGCTCGCTGTACCAGATGTCAATGGATGACAGCTCGGTGGCGTTCAATATCGATGGTGTGCCGGTTTCATCACGCAGCCTGGGTTTTGAAACCCTGGATGTGGACCGCATCGAAGTCCTCAAGGGGCCCCAGGGCACCTTGTCCGGAGCGATTGGCCAAGCCGGCGCGGTGAATATCACCACACGCCAGCCGACTCGCGAACTGGAAGGTTATGTGCGCGGCGAAGTCGGCCAGCAAGGCCAGTTCCTCACCGAAGGCGCGGTGGGCGGGCCGCTTACCGACAACCTCAGCGGCCGCCTGGCGGTGCGCCGGGCAGGGTACGACAGTTGGATCGACAACGACCAGACCCATCACCCCCAGACCAAACCCCGCAACGAAGCGTACCGGGGCAGCCTGCTGTGGGATATCAACGACGACACCCGCGCGCTGTTCAGCGCCGAGCGCCAGAAGACCAAGCGCGCCACCAATTCCCTGGTGCTGCGCCCATACGGCAGCGACCCGAGCCTGGACCTCACTCCCGGCCTGTTCGACGACAACTACAAGACCACCGAACGTTATGCGATCAAGGTCGAACATGACTTCGCCAACAGCCGCCTGACCTCAACCAGCGCCACCTCCACCGCCGACTTCGAAGGGCTGATCGCCTATGACAGCAAGCTGATGGGCGCGCTCTATGGCACCCCCGGCGAGTTCTGGGTGGTGGACAAATCCTTTGAGCGCGCCTGGAGCCAGGACGTGCACCTGAGCTCCCTGCCGGGCGCCGAGGTGTTCTGGGTCACAGGGCTGGCCGCCGCGCGCAACGAGCGCACCTACGACACCCCGCGCAATACCTACGGCACCTCGGGCGCCAAGTTTCGCGACTTCACCACGACCACCTATGCCGGCTACGGCGAAGTCACTTTCCCCTTGACCGAGCAGTTGAAACTGACCACCGGCTATCGTCACTCCTGGGACCGCAAGACCTATGACGGCGAGTATTTCTCTGGAAACGCTTCAGTCAATGACTCACGCAAACTCACGGACAACTACGGCACCGGTCGCGCCGCCCTGAGCTATGCGCTTACCCCGCAAACCAACGTGTATGTGCAATTGGCGCGAGGCTATAAATCGGGCGGCTTCAATGATTACGCGTCGCAGGTCAGCGACAGCGAACCCTACAAGGCGGCTGTCAGCAAGGCAGCCGAACTGGGCTTCAAAAGTCAAACCGATGACCATCGTGGCAGCCTCAACGGCGCGTTGTTCTTCACTCGCGTACACGACGACCATCTGCTGGGGTACGACGCCGCAACCTTCGCCACCAACGCCTTCAATGCCGACACCCGTAGCCGTGGCGCCGAACTGGAAGGCAGCTGGCGCTTCGACTACGGCTTGACCGTGGCCGCCAGTGCCACCTACCTCGACGCGAAAATCACCAGTGCTGTGAATGGCATCCAGGCCGGTGACGTCGCCGCCGGCAACCGGACCCCGGATGTACCCCGCTGGAGTGGCAACTTCAACGTCGCCTGGGAACACCCATTGGGCGATTTCGCCGGCCTGGGTGACACCACCCTCAACACCAGCCTCAACTACCACCTGGTGGGCGAACGGGCGGCCGATCCGCAGAACCATTTCAACCTGGATAACTACGAGAAACTCGACCTGCGCGCCGGCCTGCAAAGCAAGTTCGGCGAGGTGTATGCCTATGCCGACAATCTGCTGAACCAGACCTACGACACCTATGGTTTCTACAGCGACCCAGTGGCCTACGGCGCACCCGCGCGCCGTCGTACCCTGGGCGTCGGCTACACCTATCAGTTCTGATCAATCCCCTTGTAGGAGCTGGCTTGCCTGCGAAGGCGGCAGGTCAGCCAACATCCTTGGCAGCGCCGACGCCATCGCAGCATGAGTATCTACACAACTCTCTCTTCTGGGGATGTGTACATATCCGTTGCTGTGGTTATGGCGGCTATGGGTTCCGCCCTGACGGCGGGTCACTTTCGAAAAGCGCGAAAGTAACCAAAGCGCTCAGCCCCACCACTCGGTGCCTCGCCTAGGCTCGGCATGCCCGCAGTCAGGCATTGCTCCGTGGGCCCGCCGCGATCGGCCATCCATGGCCGTGTCGCGGCTACCCCGGCATCCTGCCGGGGTGCCCACTGCGCAATACCTGACTGCGGCCATCGTGGTTTGACGGGGCGCCTAAGATCAAAAGCCAGATCAAAAGCAGAGCAACAGCAACAGCAAAGCCAGAGCGCGAAGCTGCATTCCCCTGTGGGAGCTGGCTTGCCTGCGATAGCGGTGTATCAGCCGATAAATATATTGACTGATACACCGCTATCGCTGGCAAGCCAGCTCCTACAAGGTTTGTTGGCTAAGCCTCTGTCAGAACGAATAGCTGTAACCCACGCCCGCCGACCGTCCCCTGGCCGGCATCCCGGTCAGTACTTGGTCGGTGGAGTAGGAACCGTACAAGTCATAGCGTGCATTCAGCAGGTTGTCGCCCCACAGGTAGACTTCCGAGCCGCCGCTTTCCAGGCCCAGGTGCAGGTCCAGCTTGGCGTAGCCCTTGAGGTCATAGTGGTTCTGCGGGTCTGCCGGGCGGTTTTTCTGCAGGCGGTAATTGAGCAATGTATTGAGCCGCGGTGCCGGCAGGCCCAGGAGGTTGGGCAGATCCTTGTGCCAGGCCACGCTGAAGTTGCCACTCCACAACGGCACGTCCGGCACTCGGCTGCCTGCCACCACGTCGCCGCCAGAAACACCCGGCGCATCGGAGGTCACCAGCGCGTTGGTGTAGCTCACGGCACTGCCCAGGGTCAGTTGATCAGTAACGTGCCAGGTGCTCGACAGCTCGGCACCCTTGCTGCGAGTGTCGGCATTCACCGCACTGACGGCCACGGTCTTGAAGTCATACCCCAACAAATGGTCATCGCGTACCCGGGTGAAGAACAACGCGCCCTCCAGGCTCAACGCACCGCCCTCGCTTTCATGCTTGAACCCCACTTCGGCCGCACTCACCTTGGCCGCCTTGTACGGCTCACTGTCCGCGACCGAGGTCGCGTAATCATTGAAGCCGGCAGACTTGTAGCCACGGGAAAGCACCGCATAGAGATTGGTCTGCGGCGTCAACGCATAGGCCAGCGCCACGCGCCCGGTGCTGTAGTTGTCTTGCAGTTGGCGGCTGTCGCTGGCCTGATTGCCTGCACTCGTATATTCACCGCCGTAGGTCTTGCGATCCCAGGTGTGGCGCAGGCCGGTGGTGAGTTTCCAGTCCTCGGCAATCGGGAAGGTGATCTCGCCATACGCCGCGTAGCTGTTGGTACTGAACTCACGTTGCTGAAGCGCGCCGTTGGTGAAGTTGCTCGAGTCGAAATTGCGCTCGGAACGGGACAGATTGACCCCACCCACCCAGAACACTTCGGCCTCTGGCAGAGAGCCCAGGCGCAGGTCCTGGCTCCAGACCCGTTCGTGGGCCGAGTCCTCAATGAGGTATTCAAAGGGTGAGCCGTACAGTGCACGGGTGATGTTGCGGTCATAACCCTTGACGGCATTGAAGTCGGTGCTGGTGTAGGCCGTGATCGAGGTGATCCGCGCTTGCGCCAGATCGTGGTTGAGCTCAAAGGAATAGCGCTCATTGGTCTTCTGGTTGCCGTCAAATACGCCGGGGGTGTAGTCCAGGCGTGGGCTGTTGCCAAAGGGCCGCAGCATTTCCAGGCCGGCGTAGTGCTCGGCGCGCTGGCGTTCGGCAACCAGCAGCCCCGTGGTGCCGGCGTCGTTGTCCCACAGCAGGCTGCCACGCAAGGCCAGGTCGCGAGGCGTGGTCATCGGGTCGCCATCCTGCTGGTTGTCGACCCAGTTATCGAAGCCACTGCGACGCACCGCAATGCGCCCGGCCAGGGTCTCGGTCAAGGGGCCGCCCACCGCGCCTTCGCTCATGAACTGGCCTTGCTGGCCGACTTCACCCCGCACATAGCCTTCTACCTCACGGGTGGGTTTGCGGGTGGTGACGTTGATCGCCCCGGCCTCGCTGTTGCGCCCCAGCAAGGTGCCCTGGGGCCCCTTGAGCACTTCGACCTGTTGCACATCGAGGGTGGCCATGGCTGCGTTGCGCACCGACATCGGAACGCCATCGACGTTCAGCACCACCGAGCCGTCATCCATGCTCATCTGGTTCAGCGAGCCCACGCCACGAATCCGCACATTGGCGTCATTCGCTCCACCCCAGGAATTGACATCCACACCCGGGGTGCCGCGCAACGCGTCCTCCAGGGTGCGCAGGCGCCGGGTTTGCAGGGTGTGCTCGTCAAGCACCGAAAGGCCAAAGGGAATATCCCTGGCACTTTCCTGGTTCAACCGCGCACTGACGGTCACCGGCGCCAGCTCCAGGGCCTGCGCGGGGGGCTGGTAGTCGGCCGCAAACGCGCTGCACGCCTGGCTGGACAAGGCCAGCGCCAGGGCTTGGGTGAGGACGTTGGCGCGCCAACCCTGCGGGTGGTGTAACGGTTTGAGTAGCCACTGATCAAGCATGCAAAGCTCCAGGCAGATAAGAGAGGGATAGGTTCATTGCGGCGTGCCCCAACGCTGGCGCGCCTGGGCGATCACCTGATCCGAGGGCGCACCCAGCAGCCCTTGAATCAAGGGGGGCCATCCCTGGCCTGTACGGATTTGTGCAGTCATGTCCAGAAGTTGGGCAGCGCTCTGGCTGGCAGCCCAGTCGAGGCTGGCCAGGGCCGCATAAGGCGCGGCCCAGCCCTGCTGCCGGGCGTTGGCCAGGGTGCCGATCGGCTCGCCGTCACTGCCCAGCAAGCGGGTCAGGTCATCGGCCTTGAGCCCGATCAGTGCGGCACGGGCCTGGGGACCGTCGACTTCGCCGACACACAGCAAACCCAGCGCTCCGGCAACCCCCTGACTCAGCCATACATGACCCGGTTGTTCGCGCAGGTCGCTGGCGCTGAGCAGTCGCTGGCGGGCCAACAGTTCGGCGATGTGGGCGCGTCGTGCCCAGCGCCCGACGCCGGCTGGCGCCACGTCCCAGTCCGGGGTCTGGGCCAGCAGCAGGTGGTCGTTGCTCAGGCGACTGTCCCCCATGCCGCTGGGCCATTGGCTCACCTCGCTGACCGGTGGACTGGCGCCCAGATGCTGCGCGACACAGGCAGACATGGCGGCGAGGTCCTCGCGCACCTCGCGGGCGGTGGTCTGGCGACTGGCATCGGCCAGCACTCGTACACCGTCCAGTTCATGGGTCACGGTCGCCGAGGTCAGGGCATAGGCGAAATCCAGCGGCTGTTCACTGCGACCACTGAGGGACTGCCCCTGGGCGTCGATGGTCCAGTGCCAGGCCCCGGCCGGTGCAACCGCTTGCGCGGCCACCGCCGCCCCCTCGGGCAGCACGGGTGCCACAGCAGGCAAGCCGGCGGCCAGACGCTGTACTGGCGCACGCAAGCCACGTTCCGGGTCCAGGCCCAGGCGCGGCACCACCTGCCGCGCTTGCAGCCATACCGCCCGAGGGCTCAGCCAGATCCCCTCGCCCTCGCTCGACCAACCGCTGGCACTCAGGGTCCAGTGCAAGGTCACCTGGCAACCGCTCGACGCACAGGCACCCAGGGCCAGCCGCAGATGATCATGGGCTTGCTCAACCACCACCGGCTGGCCCATCACCCTGGCGTCCGTCACCTGCAGCCCCACTGGTAACTCGGCATCCAGGTGACCGTTGGCGGCGATCACGCCCTCCAGGGTCCATTGCCCCTGCACGTGGCGTTGGGCACTGTCGATCTGCAACTGCAATTGCCCGCCGGCCACCTGGAAGGCACCCGCGCCACCCAGCCAGCGCTGCTCCCAGGCGGCGCTGTCGGCACGGGCCTGGGCAGCGGTCTGGTAATCGCCCTGTACCACCAATTGGCGGTGCAACACGCTACCGCTGCCGAACATCACCAGCACACCCACTGCCAGCAACACACCGGGCACGCCCCGTAGCCGCGCACCCAAGTCGGCAAGACGCCGCCGCTCCGGTCCACGGGGCACTGCCAGCGCCGCCAGTGCGACCAGCACCAGGCACAGCGCAAGCTTCCAACTGGCCAGCGTGCCGAGATAGGCCAGCCATGGGGCCCAGCCGGTCAACGCCGACAACGCCACGTGGCCCGGGATCGCCATTTCATAGGCCGGGTAACTTACCAGTCCCAGTTCGTGATTGAGCACCAGGAAAAACGTCAGCAACATCGACGTGGCGTATGCCAGGCCGGACCGCCGGATCAGCGCATGCACCAGCACCGTCAGCATCGCCAACTCCAACAATGGCGGGGCGAACACCAACAGCGAGTAGATCAGCGCAAACCCTGGGGCCAGGCTGGCTGGCGCAACCACCGCGCTGATCACCAGGCTGGCGATGCCAGGCACCAAGGCCAGCGCCAGCGTGGCGAGCACCACACACAGCACCTGACCGAAGGTACGCAACCACACGGGCGCCGGCGTGGCGTGCAGCATTGCCCCCAGCCCCTCAACATCATCACGCCGGCAGATCAGGCCCACCAGCGCCGCCACCATAAAGGCAATCACCAGGAACAACGCGCTGGCCAGCAGCGGCAACGTCAAGTCGGCGCGCGGTACCATCGGCCCATGGGCATGCCACACCCCATGCACAAGGCCGCTCAGCACGCCCATCACCACCAGCAGGCCGAGGGCCAGCCACCAGACCTTGCGTGCAAATACCTGGCGGGTCTGCCAACAGGTTTCGCGCCATAGCGCCCGCGACCAGTGGCTGGTCAACACCGGGCCAGGCAAGCACACATCCAGGGCCAGTTGCATCGGTGGCTCTGCCAGTACCGCACCGCTGCGCCGGCCCATCAAGCCCTGGCGCGTCGCGCGGGCCAGGGACCAGGCCAACAGCAGCAGCGGCAGCACACACCACAGGCCCCGGTTGAGCCAGAACCCCGGCGTGAGGTCCAGCAGTGCCTGGGATTTTTGCGCTGCGGTCCAGGTTTCAACCTGGGCCTGGGCGAAAGTAAACAGCGACGGATCGAGGCTGGCCGCCAGCAGCGGGTTGATATGCCCACCCTTGAGCACCACCACCGCGAACATCCACAGCAACATCAACACCGTCGCCAGGGCAAACGGCGCGGCCAGGCCCCGGCTGCGCAGCGCCAGCCAGTAATACAGAGCGCCCACACCGGTACTGACCGGCAACAGCAACGCCACCCAGGCAAAGCCCAGCGCCAACCAGGCCGGCGCGCCGATACTCGCCGCCGGCACCCAACCCAGCCAGGCGAGGACCGGACTCAACAAGAAACCGACAATCAGCGAACTGGCCAGCAGCCCACCGACCACCGCGGCGCCGATGAAACGCCCCCATAACAACGCCGGCAACGACACCGGCAGTGCCAGCAACACCTCCTCCAATTGCGCCTTGCGGTCCCGCAGGGCGGGCTGGGCGAACACCCAGGCCCAGGCAAAAAACAGGAAAAACATACAGCCGCAGGCCATCAAGTAGATCAGGCTCGGGGCATTGCGCGGGATGTCGCTGGCGCCCATTTTCTGCACGTAATCGGCATTGGTCAGGGACATCAACAGGTAGCCGGCCAGGCCCAGAAACACCAGCAAGGGAATACCACTGCGCAGCCCGGCGCGCACTTCCACCCAGGCTTCACGCATCATCAGGGCGAAGGTGCTCATGCGTCGACCGCCTCGCCGGCCTGGGCCAGCGCCAGGTAATAAATATCTTCCAGGCGCGGTGCGTGGGGCATGAAGCGTGGGTCGGCCGGCCGTTCACCCTGCACAATCACCCGACTGCCCTCGGGGCTGGCCGCCACGTGCAAGGCCGCCGGCAAGGTTTCGCCGCGCCCAAACGACGCCGTCCACAGGCGCCCCTGCTCCGCGCCCAGCAACGCCTGAGGGCTGCCCTCCACCAGGATCTGCCCGCCAGCCAACACCGCAAGGCGGCTGCACAGGTTCTCGACGTCTTCGACAATATGGGTCGACAACAACACAATCGACTCAGCGGCCACGTCCGCCAACACCCGGTGAAACCGGTTGCGCTCCGCCGGATCAAGGCCCGCCGTCGGCTCATCGACAATCAACAAGCGCGGCGAACCCACCAGCGCCATGGCGATGCCAAAGCGGCGCAGCATGCCTCCCGAATAAGTGGCTAGCGCACGGTGCGCGGCATCCTGCAGATTGACCTTGGCCAACAGGCCTTCGATTTCTGCGCGGCGTTGGCGACTATCGGTACGGCCCTTGAGCCAGGCGAAGCGGTCCAGCAAGTCGCGTGCGCTGACGCCCGGATATGCCCCCAGTTGTTGCGGCAGGTAGCCAAGGCGGCGACGCAGGTGGTTGGAGTCGGCCAGCACATCCACGCCATCCAGATGGATGCTGCCCGCGTCGGGCTGCTGCAAGGTCGCCAAGGTGCGCATCAGGCTACTTTTGCCGGCGCCATTGGGGCCGAGCAACCCGTACATACCGGGGCCGACGCTCAGGTCCACGCCGCGCAGCGCTTGTACGCCGTTGTTGTAGCGCTTGCGCAGGCCGCGCACCTGCAAACCCGAATCGACTGACATCTGCAACTCCATGGGCAGCGCGCCGATACCGGCTCCCGATCCAGGGACAGCGGGCCTGCCGGGCGGCACTTGTTTGGGAATGATTGCCCTCAAGAGGCATAGGTATCGACACAACTTTCAGAAACTGACGAACTCCCCTGTGGCAAGCGGGCTCGCCCCGCGTTGGGCTGCGAAGCAGCCCCAAAAGCCCCGCCGCGTTTCTTCAGATAAACCGCGATGGCCGGGTTTGGGGCTGCTTCGCAGCCCAGCGCGGGGCGAGCCCGCTCGCCACAACTAGGCTATCTGCCTGGATTTAGGCGTTACGGCAAAGTTGTGTAGATACCTATGCTTGAGAGAGACAGCCTGGGACGGTAGCCACGCACGCGGGTGCGCTCTACCCGATTCAAGTCAATTTCCAACCGTATCGCGCAGTCACCAGCGCCGCGGCCCACCGCAGCGCTGCTCAAGCCCGACACCGGCATGCGGATTGGAGGGGCAATCGACTCGATACGGGTAGCGGCCAACGTGACAGCGATTAGCATCGTTGCCCGTGTAAACGCCAACGGAAATCCCATGACTAGCGCCCTAGACACCCTGCAACGCCCGGTCAACCACCTGATTCGCCTTGGCGTGGCGCTCGCCGCCGTCGGGGCCTTGGTGAACCTGGTGCCCTATGTTGCCTTGACCGAACTGGCGCGCCTGCTCCTGGCCGGCACTGCCGAACCGCAAGCCCTGTGGCTGTGCGCCGGCTGGGTGGTGATTGCCCTGAGTGTCGGCTGGATGGCCTGCGGCGCCGCCCTGTGGCTGACACACCTGGCCGACCATCGCTTGCAAGCCAGCCTGCGCGAAGCGCTGGTTGGCAAGCTCGCACGCGTGCCGCTGGGCTGGTACACCGAGTCGAGTTCCGGCGCCGTGCGCAAGGTAGTCCAGGACGATCTTGAAGACCTGCATCACCTGATCGCCCACCACGCCGTGGAACGCACCGCCGCCATCGTCACGCCCCTGGCAGGGCTGGTGTGGCTGGCCAGCCTGAACTGGCGACTGGCGCTGCTGGCAGTGCTGACTCTGCCGCTCTATAGCCTGGCCTATGCCCTGATGATGCGCGGCTTCGGCAGCAAGATGCAGTTGCTGGACCAGAGCATGACCCGTATCAGCGCAGCCATTGTCGAGTTCGTCCACGGGATTGCCGTAGTCAAGGCATTCGGTCGCGTCGGCCAGGCCCATCGCGGCTATCAACAGGCCGTCAACCAGTTCAGCCAGCAGTACGCCGGCTGGGTGCGGCCCTTGCTGCGCCTGGAGGCCATTTCGTCCATGGCCCTGAGCGTGCCGGTGATTCTGCTGGTGAGCCTGGGGGTGGGCAGCCTGTGGTTGAGTCGCGGCTGGATCACCCCACTGCAATTGTTTGCCGAGACGCTGGTGGCGGTGGTCATTCCACAGTCCCTGCTGGTGATCAACCAGAGCCTGGCCGCCCAGCGCACTGCCCAGGCCGCCGCCGGGCGGATCGAAGCCCTGTTGAACGTAGAAGAACTGCCCACGCCGGACCGCTGCCGCGAACCGGTGGGGCACGATGTGAGGTTCGAACAGGTCGAGTTTGGCTACGACGCCGCGCACCCGATCCTCAAGGGCATCGACCTGTATTGCCCGGCCGGTACGATCACCGCTTTAGTGGGCAGCTCCGGTGCCGGTAAATCGACCCTGGCCAAGTTGGTGCCGCGTTTTCATGACGTCAACGCTGGCCGGGTGCTGGTGGGCGGTGTCGATGTGCGGCAGATCGACCCGGGGCAGTTGTACCGGCACATCGGTTTTGTTTTGCAGGATGCGCAACTGGTGCATGGCAGCGTGGCCGATAACCTGCGCCTGGGCTGCCCCGGTGCCAGCGATGAGCAATTGCAGGCGGCCGCCCGCGCGGCGCAGATTGATCAGCGCATCCTGGCCCTGCCCCGGGGTTATCAGTCCGTGATTGGCGAAGACGCGATTCTTTCCGGCGGCGAGGCCCAGCGCCTGTCAATCGCCCGTACGCTGCTGGCGGACACCCCGGTGCTAGTCCTCGACGAAGCCACCTCCCACGCCGACCCGCAATCCGAGGCGCTGATCCAGGATGCGCTATCTGCGCTGGCGCGCGGGCGCACGGTCCTGGTGATTGCCCATCGCCTGGCGAGTATTCGCGATGTGGACCAAATCGTCGTGCTCGATGAGGGTCGCGTTGTGGAATGTGGTCGCCATCAGCAACTGCTGCAGGCCAACGGCGCCTACTCTCGGTTATGGCACGCCAGCGCGCTGGAGGCCTCGTTATGATCCGCAGCCTGTCGACCTTGTTAGGCCCGGCCCACGCCACCCGCCTGTATCGCTACCTCGCCTGGCTGGTGGCCAGTGCCATGCTGCAAGGCTTGGCGGTGGCGTTACTGGTGCCGATCCTCCACGCGCTGTTTGCCGGCGACCTGCCGACGGCCATGACCTGGCTCGCCGGCCTCGCGGCGATGGTGGTGCTGACCTGCATTGCCCACTACCAGCAGGCGATGCAGGGGTTCGCCCTGGCGCTGCTGGTGCTTACCACTTTGCATGAGCGCCTTGGCCAGCACCTGATGCGCCTGCCCCTGGGCTGGTTCGACAGCGAGAAGGTCGGCCAACTGTCGCGTAGCGCCACCAGCGGCACGCTGATGGTCACCGGGTTGTTTGCCCATTATCTGGGTCCGGTGGTGTCCGGCGTGGTGGTACCTGCCACCGTGGCGCTGACCCTGTTTGTGTTTGACTGGCGACTGGGGCTGACGGCGGTGCTGTGCGCGCCGCTGATTTATTTCACCCATCATTGGTCGGCCAATGCCATTGGCGCCAATGACGCGCGGGTCGAAGCTGCCGCCAGCGAAGCCGGCAACCGCGTGGTGGAATTTGCCCGCTATCAGCAAGTGCTGCGCGCCTTTGGCCAGGCCCAGGGCGGCTATCGGCCGTTGCAGGCGGCCAACCACGCACAACAACAGGCCGGGGGCTCGATGCTGGCGCAGACCTTTCCCAAGTTGCTGGCCGGAGGCCTGAGCGTGCAATTGGCGTTCGCCCTGCTGGTTGGCGTAGGCATTGCCCTGGCCGTGACCCAACAGATCGACGCCATTGAGTTGGTGGCCTTGCTGGCCCTGGCCGCACGGTTCGTCGGGCCCCTGGCGGAGGCCGCCGCGCGCAGTGGTTTGTTGCGTATGGCCGGCAACGACCTGGAGCAACTGGTGAGCATCCTGCGCCAACCACCGCTGACGGAACCGACGCACAGCCAACCCATGACCGCCCCCGGCAGCCTCGAATTTGAACACGTGGGCTTTGCCTACCCCAGTGGCCCGCCGGTGCTCAAGAACCTGAGTTTCAGCGCCCAGCCCAACACGATGACCGCGATTGTCGGCGCGTCGGGCTCGGGCAAGACCACTGTCACCCGCCTGCTGATGCGCTTCTTCGATGCCAGCTCGGGCTGCGTCAAGGTGGGCGGCGTGGATGTGCGCGCGCTGTCCAGCGAAGCCCTGATGGGGCAGCTGTCTTTGGTGATGCAGGAAGTGTATCTGTTCGACGACAGCCTGGAGGCCAACATCCGCGTCGGCAACCCGGATGCCAGCCCTCGGCAGTTGGCGCAAGCGGCAACATTGGCTGGCGTCGATGAGATCGTCGCGCGCCTGCCACAAGGCTGGGGCACCCCGGTCGGTGAAGGGGGTGCCAGCCTGTCCGGCGGTGAACGCCAACGCGTGTCCCTGGCGCGTGCCCTGCTCAAGCGCGCGCCGATTGTGCTGCTGGATGAAGCCACGGCGGCACTCGATCCGCAGAATGAGGCTTACGTGCAAGCCGCCATTGGCACGCTGATCCAGCGCGCCACCGTGCTGGTGATCGCCCATCGCTTGCCGACCATCATGGCTGCCGATCAGATCCTGGTGCTCGATGAAGGTCGCCTCGTGGAGTCGGGTACCCACCATCAGTTGCTCACCCACAACGGGCGCTACGCCGGTTTTTGGCACGAGCGTCAACGGGCCGGCGGCTGGCGACTGAAACAGGAGCGGCCCTCGTTGTAGAAGCCGGCTTGCCGGCGATGGCGCCCTATAAAGCGACACGCATCCCGATGACGAAGGCGCCCAGCATCGACATTAAACAAAATGTTGACTTAGTAAGGCACCAAGATAAACTGCGCCTTATGAATATTTTAGAGAACAAACACCACATCATGCTGCGCGAGCTTGATGGGGTGCCAGCCGAGGTCAGGGACAGTGTCAAGCTGTGCTTCGAGCTGCTGTCGGCCGCGGCCGCGATCAATCGTGTGTGTGCCATCCGCCTGGCGCGCTACAACCTGTCGGAGGGCCGCTTCGTCATCATGCTCACCCTCAAGAGTGCCGGCGGCAAGCTGTCGCCGCTGGAGTTGGCGACGCGCCTGTCGATTACCACCGGCACCGTCACCGGCTTGCTTGATGGCTTGCAGGGCGACAGGTTTATCAAGCGCAAGACCGACCCAACCGACCGGCGCAAGCTGATCATCAGCCTGACCGCCGACGGCAAGCGCGTGGTCGATGAGGTGTTTGCCGAACACACCGATTGGATCAGCGCCATCATCCAGGGCTTGAGCCTTGAGCAGCGCCAGGCGTTGTCCGAGTCGATCTATTGCATCTCGGCTAGCCACGCGCTGTCTCAGCAACTGCCGGATGAGCATTAGGCCCGGGGTTCAATTGCTTCAATCGCGGTAGTCACACAAGGAGGTGTTTGATGCTGCACAGTCAACGAGTGATGACCAATTTCGGCAGGAAGCCACGTATTCACAGCGGCGTCGATGTCATCCGCCACAGCGTGGTTTCCCTGGAACGCTACATCCCTCCCACGCTTTACCGGCGCTTGTTCATCAAGCGTATCGCCCGCCATTCCCTGGCCATCGAAGGTTTTGAGTTTCGCCCGGTGCAAAGCCTGTTCGAACTGGAAGAGGCCCTGCGCCTGGTCAACGACAGCTATGCACGGCGCGGTATCTCCACGGTGTGCCGGGCCGGCATGCGCTTTTCGGCGTTCCACCTGTTGCCGGGCACCACCACGTTTGTGGCGATCAAGGATCAACAGATCGTCGGCACCGTCTCGTTGATCGAAGACTCCATGCTCGGTTTGCCCCTCGAAGAAGTGCATGGCAACGAGGTCGTCATGCAGCGCCTGGCCGGCGGCCGGCTGGCAGAGGTCGGCACCCTGGCGGTGGCTGCAGGTTACCGGGGCAAAGGGGTGCCCTTGATGCTCTACAACGCGATGTTTCGCTGGGCCATGCATTTTCGCGGGGTACAGCGGTTGCTGATCGCCGTGCATCCGCGGGCGGGGGCGTTTTATCGCAATGTATTGTTCTTTTCCCCCATGGGCCGGGTGCAGCCCTACACCAAGCTAAACAACGCCCTGTCGCTGCCCTTGTGTTTGGATCTGGGCAACGCGCCGGCAATTTTCCAGCAGGCCTATGAGCGCCCTGCCCTGGGGTTTGCCGTCGAAGGTCAGCGCACGCATTTCTTCGATTTTTTCTGCCGCAGTGACTACGCCCATATCCGCCTGCCCGCTACCGGCAGCGTACGCCGCTGGGACGCACAAGAAGTGCTGACCCATATGGCGCGCTGTGGCGTGCATGGCCGAAACCTGTCGCCACGGGTCCAGCGAGCACTGGCCCTGGCGTAAGCACGTTCAACGTCATTTCATGGAGGAAGCAGTATGGACAGCGGATTGCTGCGCGCGATATTCAGGGAAATAACGATCAAGCAACCGTTCGAGCGCATACCCGAACCGGCCCTGGTCATGGAAGAACAGCAGAGTGTGGCGTCTTATGCCGACAGTGCCGCCCAGGGCCAGGCCTTGTCCGGCACCCACCTTTATCACTGTGCGCAGATGTGCGCGCTGATCAAGCCCGGCGACGTGGTGCTGGACATCGGCTGCGGCCCGGCAGCCCTGTTGCTGCAAGTCGCACGGCTCAACCCACGGGCCGAATTCATCGGCATGGACCTGTCGCAGAATATGCTCGAGGTGGCGCGTGAAGCGTGTCACCAACAAGGCATCGACAACGTACAGCTGATTGAAGATGACATGACCCGGCTCAGCATGATTGCTGACCGCAGCGTGGATGTAGTGATCTCGTCGATGGCCCTGCACCACCTGGAAAACCTTGGCCAGTTGGAAGGTACTTTTCGCAATATCTCCCGGGTACTGCGCAACGACCGGGCGATTTACCTGAATGACTTCGGGCGCCTGAAAACCATCGAGTCCGTCGACTACTTTGTCCAGCGTGCCAGCGACGGTGCGGACGCGGAAACCCTGCTGGACTATCGCAACTCGCTGCTCGCGGCGTTCTCGCTGGAAGAGTTCCAGACCCTGGCCGCCAGTTACCTGGGCCCGTGTGCCAAGGTCTACAGCACCGCGTTCAGCCCGTTGATGATGGTGATTCGCACGCCCAAGCGGCGCTGCGTGAAGGTGATGAAACCCGAGTTCCGCCGCCGCTACACTGCGCTACCCGCCAGTCGCCAGGCGGATGTGAACCAGTTACGCCTGTTCCTGCGTCTGGGAGGCTTGGCCAGTGCCTTTTGAACCCGCCCACCTGGCACTTGCCCAGCAGCAATGGCGCGAGGTGCTCGGTGACGCGGGTGTGCGCGTCGACCCGGCAAGCATCGAGCGTTTCGGGCAAGACACCATGTGCTCCCCTGCGTATGCCAGGGTGGTGATTGCGCCGCGCTCAACCGAGCACGTCTCGGCGTGCATGGTGATCGCGCGGCGCTATGGGGTTGCCGTGCATCCGATCAGCACCGGGCACAACTGGGGTTATGGCAGCGCCTCGACCAGCGACGCCCGCTGTGTGCTGATGGATTTATCCGGGATGGACCGGATTCTGGGGTTCGATGAGGAGCTGTCGGTGGTGACCCTGGAGCCTGGGGTGACCCAGGGCGATCTCGCCCGTTATCTACAAGAGCACAACTTGCCCTGGCTGACACCCGTCACCGGTGCCGGCCCGACCTGCAGCGTGCTGGGCAATGCACTGGAGCGCGGTTTTGGCATCACCCCCCACACCGACCACTTTCAGGCGGTACTCGGCATCGAAGCGGTGCTGGCCGACGGGACGCTGTACCGCTCGCCGATGGCCCTGGGGGGCACGGCGCCCTGCTTCAAATGGGGTGTGGGGCCGTACCTGGACGGCCTGTTCAGCCAAAGCGGGCTGGGCGTGGTGACGCAAATGTCGATTGCCCTGGTGCGCAAGCCAGAAGTTATCCAGCCGTTCTACTTCTGGGTGGATGAAGAACAAGGGCTGGAAGCAGCCTTGGCAGGTATCAAGCGCATGCTTGACCTGGCCCCCGGGCAGATTGGCGGCATCAACCTGATGAACCGTACGCGGCTGTTGACCATGGCCAGCGAAGACACCCAGGTGGTGGGCATGAATGAAGAGCAGCAACGGGCCGCCGCCGATGCCCTGGGCCTGCCCGCGTGGATGGGCGTCGGCTCGATCTATTGCCAGAAAGCCCAGCACGCTTCGCTCAAACACATGATCAGCCGTGAACTTGAGGCTTTCGCCAGCAAATCGCTGTTCAAGACCCGGGGTCAATTGACCACCGCCCGACGCTTGCTGGGCCATCTGCCCGGCGGCTGGTCCCAGCGCTGGCAACGGACCCTGGGCAAGATGCTGCAAGGCATCGACCTGATGGAAGGCCAACCCAGCGAAGTGGCCCTGCCGTTGGCCTACACCGCCGGCGCCAAGCCGCTGCCCGATGCGCCCCTGAACCCGGCGCGGGATAACTGCGGGCTGATCTGGTACGCGCCGATCCTGCCGCTGAAAATCCAGGAAGTCGCCGATTTTGTGCGCGCCATGGAGCGTCGGTGCCGCCAGCAGCAAATGCCTTGCCCGGTGACGCTGACCAGCCTGTCGAGCCGTGCCATCGATTGCACCGTGCCGCTGCTGTTCGACCGTACGGATGCCCTGGCGTCGAACCGGGCCCATGAGTGCTATCGCCAGCTGTTCGCCCACGGCAAGGCACAGGGCGTATTGCCGTATCGCGTGCCCGCCAGTTTCATGCACCTGCTGACCGACGCCCAGGGGCCTGCCTGGCAGCTCGGGGCGCGGATCAAGGCAGCATTGGATCCGGACAACCTGCTTTCACCCGGGCGCTACTGCGCCACAAACCCAACGCCTGACCAGGCCATGACCGCGTCGGTGGTATCGAGATGAGTGAAGATCGCAAGGACCTGATTGACCAGGGCCGCCTGCCCACCCGCAATCTGGGCGAGTGCCTGGCCGTTGACCAGGTAGCGCTGGCAACGGCCCTTGGCGCGCAGTTGGAACCGTCCCTGGCGCAAACACTTTACAGCGCAGCCGAGGCCGGCCAGTCCCTGGGCATTTCCAAGAACGTCGCCGCCCTGGGCCTTGCACTGGGGCAGTGGCTGGAAAGCGCCGCCCTGCCCCTGCGCGAGCACACCTGGCGCCTGCTGCTGGAGCATCCGTCCGACACCGTGCGCAGTTGGGCGGCTTTCGCCAACGCCTACTGCCAACGCAACAGCGAACTGGAACAGGCTTTGCTGAGCCAGTTCCAGTTCGCCACCGACGCGCATTTTGGCGTGCGCGAATGGGCCTGGATTGCCTTGCGACCGCTGCTGGCCCAGGACCTGACGCACGCACTGGAACTGCTACGCCGCCATGCCCGCAGCGATGACCCGCTGATCCGCCGTTTCTGCGTTGAAATCCTGCGCCCGCGTGGGGTCTGGTGCGAGCACATCGCCCCGCTCAAAGCCGAGCCGCAGATGGCCGAACCCTTGCTGATTGCCATGCTCGATGAAGCCGACAAATACGCCCAGGACTCGGTCGCCAACTGGATCAACGACGCCAGCAAGACCCGGCCGGATTGGGTCCGGCAGTTGTTCGAGCGCCACCCACCCAGCGGCAAAGCCGCCACCAGGATTTTTACCCGGGCTACCCGCAGCCTTTCTCAATAGACGTGAACAGGAGTCACAAATGTCGCTCAAGGAAAAGCTACAAACCGTCAAGGACCAGATGGCCCAGTTGCCTGCCGAAGTCCTGCACAAGTTCCAGGCATCGCTACAGACGCTGCTCGACAGCCATTTGGGCGACAAGGCCCTGAAGGCCAACGACAAGGCGCCCCTGGCGGTGCTCAAGGATGCTGACGAGCAGGATGTGGACCTGCGTCAGTTGCTGGATAAAGGCCCATTGGTGCTGGTGTTCTACCGAGGCCTGTGGTGCCCCTTCTGCGGCCAGGCATTGACCGCCTACCAACAGATGGTCGCAGACCTGGCCGCCTCCGGCGCCACCCTGGTGGCGGTGTCGGCCCAGACCCCGGAGTTCTCGCGCAAGACCCGCGAAGCCCTCGGCGTCAAATACCTGTTGCTCAGCGATACCGATAACCAGCTGGCGCGCCAGTACGGCATCGTGTTCAAGCTCGAAGACGAGCTGGATGAGGTCTACCGCTCCCTGGGTGCCGACCTCAAGCTGTTCAACGGCTCCGACGCCCTGACCTTGCCCATGGCCAGCGCCTTTGTGATCGGCCAGGACGGGCTGATCCGCGCCGCCTTCGTCAACGTGGACTACTCGCAACGGGTAGAGCCACAGCAATTGATCACGGCCGCCAGCCGCGCATAACCGGCAACCCTCGCCGAAGGCAGCCACGCCTTTGGCGAACCCACTTGTTCAGGGACTGACGACATGAAACGAATCGCAATCATGGGGGCCGGTGTAGCCGGTCACCTGGCCGCGCTGTACTTCAAAAAAAGGTTACCGGGTGTCGAAGTCATCCTGATCGGGCGCCCGGACCGCAAGCGCCCGATCGTCGGCGAGTCCACGGTCGAGTTGACCACCCACTTCTTCAAGGGCCTGGGGCTGGGGCGCCTGCTGGAAGAAAAGCACTACCACAAGTACGGCCTGACCTATTACCTGAAGCTGCGCCACAACCCCGAGTGCCGCAACTACGTGGTGCACGAGGCGCCGGGCGTAATCCGCATGCCGGCCTACAACCTCAACCGCTTCAGCTTCGACAAGGACCTGCGCCAGATTGTCGGTGATCACCAGGTACACATGATTGAGGCCGACGTCACCGCCGTCGACCTCAATGCCGGTGAGCACGCCACCCACCTGCTGACCCTGCGTAGCGCCGCCGATGAGCAACAGCAACTGACCGCCGATTGGGTAGTGGACGCCACCGGCCGCAATCGTTTCATGGCGAAAAAGCTCAAGCTGCACAAAGAGGCCACGTACCAGCGCAGCACCTTCTGGCTCAGGCTCAAGGACTTCGACCGCAGCATCTTGTCCAGCATCACCGCGCACAAGGACAAGCATCACTGCTACGACCCGTACTACGTGACTCATCATTTTTATGGCAAGGGCTACTGGATCTGGATGATCCCGATGCGCAGCGATGACGGCAACGAGATGATCAGCATCGGCATCACCTACCGGCCGGACATGATCGAGCAGAAAATCAGCACCCTGGAGGCCTTCAAGGAAAAGGTCATGGCCGACCATCCGGTGATTACCGAGTTGATCGAGTCGGGCCAACTGGTCGATACCCAGGCCATGCACAACTACATGTACGAGGCGCGGCAATACTACTCGACCGAGGGTTGGTTCCTGCTGGGCGACGCGGCCTTTACCTTCGACCCGGCCAACAGCGCCGGGCTGGCCTATGTGGCGCAGCAGATCCCGCAAGTCGCGGCGATGATCGAGAAGGATATCCACGGCAGCCTGACCCCCGCCTACGTCAATTGCCTGGAATCACACATCCAGGCGCAACTGGCCCTGCAGGACACCTGGAGCAAGTGGTACGAGGTGATGGACGACCCGTTCATGATGGGCTGGACCCTGCTGTTCGCCAACATGGCGTACTTCCATGTGGTGTTGCCGATGTACATGACCGGGGATTTTCTCGATGGTCATCAGGCCCAGCAATTTGCCGACCTGCTGCCGCGCTACACCCGCGAGATGCAACCCTCGCCCCTGCCGTTTGCCTGCCTGCTGCAAGAGATCCGCCGCTCCAACCCGGGCTTGAGCCCGACGATGATGCCCAACCTCTATTCGCGCACCATCAACTTCGACCTGTACAAGGCCGACAACCGCGCACGGCCGATTTACGCGTCCAACTATTACCTGCGCTCGGCCTTGCTCCGGGTGCGGCTGATGAAAATGGTCAAGTGGTCGCTGTCTACGCGCCACCTCAGGTTGTTGCTGCGCCATGGCTGTGGCGCCGTGCAGGACCTGGCGCGGGCTGCGGTCCTGCGCCTGCGCCCTTCGCTGTTCTACAAATATGGCGAGTCGCCGGAGTTGCTCAAGTCGCCGTTTGGCAAGGACGGTGGCTTCCTCGACCTGGTGCGTCGCGCATGAACGGCATGGCGCAGGTCCGCGCAGACCTGCTGGAACTGAGTGCCGTGCAACTGGCGTGGTTGATCCGCGGCAAGCAGATCTCCCCGGTGGAGCTGATCGAGCAATGCATTGCGCGCCTGGAGCAGGTCCAGCCGTTATGCAATGCCATGGCAGTCGACCTGTTCGAGTCCGCCCGCGACGCCGCCCGCCGGGCCGAAGAGGATGTGCTCAAAGGGCGGCCATTGGGACGCCTGCATGGCGTGCCCTTCTCCATGAAAGAAGGCCTGGGCCTTGCGGGGTGCCCCAAGACCTGCGGTTCACGCCTGCGCAGCAACAGCCGCGCCCGCAGCACCGCCACGGTCGCCACGCGGCTGCTGGCGGCCGGCGCCATCCCCCTGGCCCTGGGCAATCAGGCCGAGATGGCGTTGTGGCCCGAGACGGACAACCTGGTGTATGGCCGCACGCTCAACCCATACGACCCCTCACGCACCGCCGGTGGCAGCAGCGGTGGCGACTCTGTGATGGTCGCCAGCGGTTGCGTGCCCTTTGCCCTGGGCACCGACGGCGGCGGCTCGATCCGCATCCCGGCGGCGTTCAATGGGATCTTTGGCTTGAAGCCGTCGCGGGGGCTGGTGCCGCTGAGCGGGCATCTACCGCTGGATGAGCAGCGTGTGTCACTGCCGGTGTCCCAAGCCGTTGCCAGCCACTTTGCAGCGGGCCCCTTGTGTCGGTACGCAGAGGACCTGGGCGCAGTGCTGGAGGTCATCGCCGGCAGCGACGGCATCGACCGCAATATCCATTCGAGCTACCAACAACCGGCCCAGGCGCCACCGCTCAAGCGTGTATTCGTCTGCCTGCCGGCCCCTCTCAAATGGGGCACGCCACTCTCGGCCGCCGTGACTGGCGGGGTGATCGAGACCGGCCAGCGTTATGCGGACCAGGGTGTGGAGGTGCAAGCCTGGAATGAAGGCTGTTTGACCAACGCCTTTTTTATCTGGCTGGCCGTCCTCAAGTGCGAAACCCGCATTCACCTGGCCGATTACCTCGGGGATGGGCAACCACTGAATTATCCACGGGCGTTGTATGCAGCCCTGGCGGGCAGGCCGCAGTTCTCCCGGGGGCCACTGCTTGCCAGCTTGATGGACAGCTGCGGCGATCGGCTGGGCAACCCGGGGCTCGCGCGGTTCCTCAAGCAGCGCGATCACTTGCAACAGACCCTGGCCGGGCTGTTCGACGGCCAGAGCATTCTGGTGTTGCCGGCCACCCCGAGCGTGGCGCCGGCCCATGGCAGCGCCCTGAAGCGCCCGTTCGATATCGGCTATTGCGCGCTGTTCAATGTTCTCGGTTTTCCGGCCCTGTGCGTGCCCATCGGGCTCCTCGACCAGGGCTGCCCGGTGGCCGTGCAACTGGTGGCCGGGCTGGGCCAGGACGCGTTGTTACTGGAAGCCGCGCGCTTTCTGGAAATGGAATTGGGCGGTTGGCGCAAGCCTGCGCTCTAACACTTCAAGCACTAGGACACCCCATGCAAACCAACACCAGCGCTATCACGCTCCAACCCCCTGCGCCTGCGGGCGGACAATCGGCCGTGGGTTCCCAGGCCGAGCACTTGACCCTGTTGTTCCTGATCCAACTGATCGTGATTTTCAGCGCCAGCCGCCTGATCTCCTGGCTCAGCACCCGCTGCCTGGGGCAAACCCCGGTGGCCGGGGAGATTCTCGCCGGACTGGTCCTGGGCCCGAGCCTGCTGGGGTATTTTTTCCCGGAGCTGCTGAGCAGCATTTTTGTGCCGCAAACCTCCACCGCCTTTGTCGCCACCGCTCAGGTCGGCCTGATTCTGCTGATGTTCCAGGTGGGCCTGGAATTTGAATTCGGCGCCCATCTCAAGGGGCGTAAGCGCTCGATCATGGCCATCAGCTTGGGTGGCCTGCTGGTGCCGTTTGTCAGTGGCTTCCTGGTGGCCGAGTATTTCTGGCAACAGATCGTCGGCGACAAGCCGCCACTGCTGGCCTTCCAACTGTTTTTTGCCACGGCGTTGTCGATCACGGCCCTGCCGATCCTCGGGCGGATCTTCATGGAGCTGGGGCTGTCCCGCTCCCGCGTGGCCACCCTGACGGTTGGCGCGGCGGCCATCGATGATGTGTGCGGCTGGCTGATCCTCGGTGGGGTAACGTCGATCATTGCATCCAACTTCAGCGTGTGGGCGTCACTGGGCAGGATCCTTGCGCTGGCGGTGTTTATCGTGTTGGTGCTGTGGGTGGTGCGGCCCTTGGTGCTGCGCTGGATCATCGGCGACCTGGAGCGCAAACCACTGTCGGCCCAGGGCATATCCCTGATGCTGATCGTGCTGTTTGGCAGTGCGGTGATTACCAACCTGATCGGCGTATTTTCGATCATTGGCGGTTTTATCATCGGCGTCGCCCTGCACACCCACCGGCCCTTTGTCACACAGTGGAATGCCAAGGTCAGCGGCCTGGTCAATGCGTTTTTCCTGCCGGTGTTCTTTGCCTACACCGGCCTGCGCACCGACATCGGCTCGCTCAACGGCGACACGGCGCTGCTCAATTGCTTTTTGGTGTGCCTGGTAGCGTTCGCCAGCAAATTTTTCGGAGCCTATGGCGCCAGCCGCTGGCTGGGCGAGACACCGCGCAACAGCGCGCTGATCGGCGTGTGCATGAACACCCGAGCGCTGATGGAATTGGTGGTGCTTAACGTGGGCTATGACATGGGTGTGTTGCCCAAGGAGTACTTCACCATGCTGGTGATCATGGCCATTATCAGCACCTTTATCGCCTCGCCGCTGATCCGCCTGCTGACGAGTGAGGAGCGACGGGTGCCGGTGGGCCAGCCTGCGGTGAAATAATTTGGGCCAGGGCGATACCGGGTGAATACCGGCAGGCGTTCCAACCCCGCCCATTGTAGGAGCGAGCTTGCTCGCGAAAAGCCTGAGGGCAACGCGGGGAGTCAGGTTGCCCGCGTTATCGTTGACGACCTTCGCGAGCAAGCTCGCTCCTACAAGGGGCTTTGGGCGGTGAATACCGGCAGGCGCCACTGTAGAAGCGAGCTTGCTCGCGAAAAGCCCGAGGGCAACGCAGGGAGTCAGGTTCCCCGCGTTATCGTTGACGACTTTCGACAGCAAGCCGGCGCCTACAGGCGGTGGGGGCTGGGGCTATTTGCCCTCGGTCAGCGCGTTGTAGCTGGTGAACAGGTTGCGATAGTCCGGGATGTGGTTGGAGAACAAGGTCCCCAGACCTTCGATATCGTTGCGCCAGTCGCGGTGCAGCTCACAGGCCAGGCCGAACCAGGTCATCAACTGCGCGCCGTTGGCCGACATACGGTTCCAGGCCGATTGCTGGGTCAGTTCATTGAAGGTACCGGAGGCATCGGTCACCACAAACACTTCATACCCTTCAGCCAGGGCCGACAGTGCCGGGAACGCTACGCACACCTCGGTTACCACGCCAGCGATGATCAGTTGCTTCTTGCCAGTGGCCTTGATGGCCTTGACGAAGTCTTCGTTGTCCCAGGCGTTGATCTGACCAGGGCGGGCAATGTACGGCGCGTCCGGGAACAGGGCCTTGAGCTCGGGCACCAGCGGGCCGTTGGGGCCGGTTTCGAAGCTGGTGGTGAGGATGGTCGGCAGCTTGAAGTATTTGGCCAGGTCAGCCAGGGCCAGGACGTTGTTCTTGAACTTGTCGGGTTCGATATCGCGGACCAGTGACAGCAAGCCAGCCTGATGGTCAACCAGCAGGACGGCTGCGTTGTCTTTGTCCAAGCGAACGTAGGGTTTAGACATCTTGATGCTCCTGGTAAAAAGGCGCGTCCCGAAATGGGCCGCACTGCAAAGAGTCAACGGTGTTTAGTTGCGCTGGGAGTCTAGCTCGTCATAAGTGAACCACTTTCACTGACAAAACCCGCCGATTGAGAGTCCTCGCGTATCCCGCCGATGGTTGTAGGAAAAAGCCAGGGCCCCACTTTAGTCATCACACTAGGTGCTCGGTAGTGGTTGGATTAAACTTCAGAATCTCAAAAATGGAACGATCCCCATGTTCGACCTGAATGAACTCTTCCTCTACGCCAAGGTGGTTGAGCATGGTGGTTTCGCGGCGGCCGGTCGGGCGCTGAACATGCCCAAGTCGACCCTGAGCCGCCGGGTCAGCCAGCTAGAAGCACGGCTGGGGGCACGCCTGATCCAGCGCTCCACTCGTCAGTTCCAGGTCACTGACATTGGCCTGGCCTACTACCGCCACTGCGTGGCGATGACCGCCGAAGCCGAGTCCGCCGAAGACCTGATTGCCTTCAACAAAGCAGAGCCGCGTGGGGTGATTCGCCTGAGCTGCACCACCGCACTGCTCAATTACTGGGTGGCGCCGATGCTGGCCCAGTTCATGGCCCAGTGCCCCAGCGTCGAACTCAACGTGAAGAGCTTCAACCGTAAGGTGGATGTGATCAGCGAGGGCTATGACATTGCGCTGAACCTGTGCTTTCCCCCCCTGGAAAGCAGTGACCTGGTGATGAAGTTGCTCGCCAGGAGTTCCCAGGTACTGGTGGCAAGCCCAGGTTTTTTGCAGGAGCACCCACTGCCGCAACACCCCACTGACTTATCAGGACTGCCGACCATCAGTTGGGGCAACCCGATGCTGCAGTACGTGTGGGCGCTGACCGGCCCAGAAGGTGTGACGGCTGAGATCAGCCACGTGCCCAGGCTGATCAGCGATGACATGCCCACCCTGAAAAGCGCGGTGCTGCTGGGCGTCGGGATCGCCAACCTGCCGCTGGCGGTGGTCGAGGATGAGTTAAAAGAAGGCCGCCTGGTCCGCGTGCTCGCGCAATGGCAACCCACCGAAGGCGTGATCAGCGCCGTCTTCCCTTCGCGGCGGGGGCTGCTGCCTTCTGTGCGGACCTTGATCGACTTCCTGGCCCAGGCGTTTGAGGCACAACAACAAAGCCAGGCGCACGAACGAACACTAGCAGCCGTCACCCCTCTGAATGGTCCGCTCGCCGATCCCCCTGGGAAGAACGCCCCGAATGGCTGATACCCGTGCTGGACACACGTGTGGCGAATAGGATTTTTTTTGCAAGACAGGTGATATATGGCAGTCCCTCAGAACAAACAAGAACTGCTTGATGCCATCAATACCCAGTACGAAAAACTGCTCAGCGTCATCCAGCAGGTGCCGACGCAACGGGTCAACGAATGCAGCCTGGAGGGGCATGCCAAGGGGACGCAGATGAGCGTCGCCAACCTGCTCGCGTACCTGGTGGGCTGGAACGAATTGGTGCTCAAGTGGCTGGACGCAGACGCCGCAGGCAACGCCATAGACTTCCCGGAAACCGGCTTCAAGTGGAACCAGTTGGGCCAGCTTGCACAGAAGTTTTACCGCGACTACGAGGGCATCGCTTTTGAGTCACTGCTCGATCGACTCGACACAGCAAAGCAGCGCATCGTCTCCATCATCCAGAGCCGCGACAATACCGAGCTTTATGAATGCCCGTGGTATGAGCACTGGACGATGGGGCGGATGATCCAGTTCAACACCGCGTCTCCTTATGAGAATGCACGCGGGCGCTTGCGAAAATGGCTTAAAACGCAAGGCACGCTGAACCTATCCTAAGCGCCGAAACGCTCCCGTTGTTCAAGGAGTAGGCGCTCAGCCTGCAACTGCGTAGCAGCCTTAGGCAGCGGCCCGCTATTCAAACGACGCGGTTGCCACATACCGACTTGGGCGTGTGGCCAAAGCGACGGGTAAACGCCGCCGTCAGGTTATTAGGATGCTGGTAACCCACTTTGTATGCCACCTCGGACACCCGGTAGCCGGCGGCCAACAACTCCCGTGCGCGGGTCATGCGCAGTTCCAGCAAATAGCGTCCCGGGCTGATGCCGTGGACCTGGCGGAAGTATTCCTTGAGCCGGTATTCGCTCACGCCCATGGCCGTGCACAAGTAGGCGTTGTTCAGTGGCTTGTCCAGATTGGACTGCATGAAGAGGTCAATGCGGTCCAGGGTGTCGAGGTCCCTGGCCGTCAATTTGGCTTGTCGGCTCGACGTCACTTCGAGGGCTTGCAGTTGCTCCGACAGCAGGCTCAAGGCGTGAATGCGCTGGGTCAGGCCGTCTTCTTGGTGAATGCTCGGGCTTTTCAGGCGCCGCAGGTGTTCGCTGGGGTTGATGTCGCAGCAGGCCACCTGACGAAAACTTTCATGCGGGCCCAGGGCACTGCCGAGCAGGCCTTGGCAACGCTGCGGGCCAATAAAGCGCGCCAGGGCCGATTCGGTAACCACCAGGCGCAGTTGCTGGATCGGCGTATCGGCGGCATACACCCGCTGGCCCTGGCCCTCGCGAAAAATCGATACGGTGGCCTGGTTGGGCTGGAATTTCATTTCCCGGCCCTTCGGGCAACGGAACTCCGATTGCCCGGACAAGGCGAAGGCAATCACCAGCATGCGCTCTGCGCCCTCGTGCTGGCACAGTTCGGCGCAGATCTTATGGGCAGTCATCTGTGACTTGATCACCGTGAATCCCGCTTCGCAGTCCAACCGTTCAACCTGAAATGTGCCCGTCCCCGCCGCCCCTTCAAACTGGGTCCAATTGGAAGACTCCGACGTTTCCTGGCTTGCCCGGGCCGGGCTCGATAACTCTCGCATATCCATCCCCCTTAAATGCGCGCGCCTGGCTCGACCGGCCGCGCTTGCCTACCTTCCTTGCGGTGCCATGACCAAGCAGGCACCGGTCTTATGGCTGCGGATCAGACTACAGGGCGCGGCAAATGCCTGGGCACCTGCCGTTTGCCATATGTAATTCACCGCCGCGCACACACAATGCTAATCATTCTCATCTCCGATTGCACTAACATCCCTTCCTGGCCGGCCATATCCGCCTGCGCCACTGCGCCCTGGGTTGCCAGGGCACCGCTGCCACAGCCTGCAGCCCGATCCGGGAGGTGGGCCTGCGCCTGATCGGGCGCCAATAAGGAATGCCGCAATGCCGACCCCTGCTCTACGCACTTCATGGTGGCCCCAGCAACTGTTGCTGGGCTGGCTCAACCTGGCGCTCACCGCGCCGCTGATCTACCTCTATATCGGCCTGCCCCTGGTCATGCGCCAGAACGGCTGGAGTGGCACGCAGATCGGCCTGATGCAATTGGCCGGCCTGCCCGCCATGCTCAAGTTCCTGTTTGCCACCCCAGTGGATCGTTACCGGCTGGGCCAGGCCAGCTACCGCACCTGGACCCTGTTGCTGATGCTCTGCTACGCCGCCGCCCTGGGCCTGCTCGCCGCCCATGACCTGGGTAACACGCCAGCGAGCCGGATGTTCCTGCTGGCGATGCTGGTCAGCGTACTCGGCACCTGGGCCGACGTGCCGTTGAACGCTCTGGCGATCCAGATCCTGCCGGAGTCGGAACGGGTACGTGCCGGCGCCATCCGTTCTGCAGCCATGTCCCTGGGCGCGATAGTCGGCGGTGGTGTGATGTTGCTGCTGCACACCCGCGCCGGCTGGGCCTGGCCCTTCTACGTGCTGGCGCTGGGTTTGCTGTCGGGGGTCTTGCTGCTGCCCTGGCTCAAGCCCCAGGCCACGCCATGCCAGAGCCTGCCCGCCCCACTCGCGCCCCTGGCCGGCTGGCGCCAGTGGCCCGGTTACTTCGCCATTGCCGAACATCGCACCTGGGCCTTGCTGGTGCTGGTGTATTACCCGTTCCTGGGCGCGGTGTGGCTGTACCTCAAGCCATTGATGCTCGACCAGGGCTTTGCGGCGGACCGCATTGCCTTGATTGTCGGGATCGTCGGCGGCCTGGCCGGCGCCCTCTCCAGCATGCTCGCCGGGCGCTTGACCCGGCGGATCGGCGCCAGTATCAGCCTGCCGCTGCTGGCCCTGGGCAATCTCGTGGCTATCGGCTTTCTGACACTGGTGATAATCGCGGGCCTGGGGCACAACGCGCTGATTGCCGCCGCCCTGCTAGTGGCCCTGGCTATGGGAGCCTCAGCCGGCCTGATGTTTGGTTTGATGATGTACCACACCCGTCCTGGGCTCGCAGCCGTGGACTACGGCATCCAATCGAGCCTGTTTGTCGCCGCGCGCACCCTGGTGCCCATACTCGCCGGGGTGTTGCTCGACCGTCTTGGCTACCCCGGCATGCTCGGCTGCCTGCTGGTGGGGCTGGTCCTGGTGCTGCTGCTGGCCTGGCATAGCCGCAGGCGGATCTTCAGCCTTGACCGCCCCGCTCAACTGCAAGGCGTATAAGGCTTCTACTGCAGGAGCGGGCTCGCCCGCCCCTACAGCCGTCACCCCAGCACCTGGCCCCGGGTTTCCCGGGCCTGTAAAGCGATGGCGCTGGCCAGCAGCAACAGCCCGCCAAGCAAGATAAAAATCGCCGTCGCGCCCCAATGCAGAGCCAGCACCCAGCCCATGCCCACCGCCCCCAACAAAGCCCCGCTGCGGTTGCACAGCGCGCCCCAGGCCGCCCCCTTGCCCCGCAACAACGTGGGATACAACTCGGGCGTGTACAGGTGCAGGCTCATGTTCGCCGCGTAAAGAAAAAATGAACAACTGGCGGCCAGCAACGCTACCAGCAGCACTTGCTGCCAGGCCACAGTCAAGGCGATCAGCAGCAGGCTCAGGCCGGCTCCCAGGTAGCCGCCAAACAACAAGCGCACACGCCCGATCCGGTCCACGCACCAGGCTGCGGCCATGCAGCCGCCGAGGCCGGCGATGTTGCTCCACAGCGTAAAGTTCAGGGCTTGTGCCAGGGAAGTGGAAAACACCTCCACATAAAGGCTCGGTAGCCAGATCAACAAGGCGAAATTCACCAGATAACCGAGGAACCACAGCAACCCGACACTGCCCGAGGCATGACGCAGCACCGGGTCGAACAGCTGCCGCCAACGCCCGCTGTCCCGAGGCCGTGCTACAGGGGCTTCGGTCAACAGCGGCGTGGCCACCGCATGGCCGCTGGCGCGCTCCATATACGCCATGCACGCCTGCGCCCGGCGCAGTTGCCCCCGCGCCGCCAGCCAGCGCGCCGACTCGGGCACATAGAGGTAGACCGCCACCGCCAACACCATCGGCACGCTGCCCAGCCAGTACAGTGGTCGCCAGCCCATCACCGGCAATGCCCAGGTGCAAGCCACCCCAGCGAACATCAAGCCACAGGGGAAGGACAGCTCATACAGCAGTACAAAGCGCCCGCGTACCTTGGAGGTGATGATTTCGCTGAGGTACAGCGCGGCAATCGGCACCTCGGCGCCAATCCCCAGCCCTTGCAGCAGGCGCCCCACCAGCAGCCCTTGCCAATCACTGGCACAGGCAATCAATGCACTGAACAACCCGGTCAGGAGCATCGCCGCCAGTAATACCGGCTTGCGCCCTACCCGGTCGGCCAGCGCCCCGGCGCACAATGCGCCCAGCAACATGCCAAAGGTGCCACTGCCAACGATCAGGCCGACCTGGGTTGGGTCCAGTTGCCATTGCTGCTTGAGCAACGGCAGGGTGAACGAAATCAACAGCAGGTCAAAGGCTTCAAAAAAGGTGATCACCCCCAGCAACAACCGCACCCGGGCCTGCCAGCCAACCACCGGCAGGCCTTCGATGCGTGCGTTGATCTGGGCACTCAATGCAGTTTGCGACATGACGGCTCTCCTGTGCTCAATCAGCCAGGGTGCCGGGCTTGCCGGCGCGCAACGAGACGCACAACTCGCACAGCAAGATGACAATCAACGCCTGCAACGGCAGGTCCCAACCACCTGAGTACTGATGCAACAAGCCCATGCCCAGGGGGCCCAGCACCGCAATCATAAATCCAAAGCCCTGGGCCATCGCCGACAGCTGGGTCGTGACCTGTTGATCGGGGCTGCGCAGCACAAACAGCAAGGCACTCAGCGCCGGTCCCGCCCCCTGGCCGATCCCCAGTACCAGCATCGCCAGCCAAGCCAGGGACAATGGCCCGTAAAGCAGGCCCAGGCACCCGGCGAGGCACAAGCCTACGGTCGCGGCAATATAGCCACGCTGGTCCTTGACCCGGGCTGCCAGCACCGGCGCGAAGTAGCCGCCCAGTACCAGGCCTACCTGAGACACTGCCAAGTACAGCGCCGCCTCGGCAACCGTGGCACCGCGCTCGATATAGATGCTCGGCAACCAGGCCAGCAAGGCGTAGAGGTTCAAGGCCTGGAAGCCGAAGAACAGGGTGATCGACCAAGCCGTACGGTTTCCCAGGACTCGCGGGCGGGCCGCGCTCAATGCGGTGGGCGCAGCGGCAAGCGGTTGGCCATGCCCCAGTTGGGGGATCCAGAACACCAGGGCGACCACCGCAGGAATGGCCCAGGCGCCCAAGGTCAGGTAGGCCGCATCGACATTCGCGCCCAGGCCCTGGTAGATCGGCACGGTCAAGCCAGCCGTCAACACTGCGCCGCCGCCGAGCATCAGCGAAAACACCCCCATCATGTGGCCGATCTGCCTGGGCTGGAAGCGCTTGCGCACCAGGGCCGGTACCACCACGTTCATCACCGCGATCCCCACCCCGGCCAGCAAGGTCCCGGCAAACAGGCCACCCACCCCCAGGGCACGCACCCCACAGCCCACGGCCAATACCAGCAACGCGGCAAACAGCGTACGTTCCTCGCCGAAGCGCTGGCGCAGGCGCACGCCGACCAGGGCAAACAGGCTCAGGCAGATCGGCGGCAGCGAGGCGACCAGGGTGGCCTGGATCGTACTCAGGTGCAGCTCGCCGAGGATCGGTCCGACCCCGGCAAAAGCGATGCGCAGGTTCAGCGTTACCACAATAAAACCCAGGAGCAGCCACAGCTCGCCGCCTGCCGCAGCACGTGGCCGCAGCCCGCTGGTGGCGGATTGTTCAATGCTCATGTAAACCTCCAGACAATAAAAAGCCCTACCCATGGCGGTCCATGGGCAAGGTTGAACAGATCAGGTCGGGGAGCTGGCCAGCAGGCAGTGGATCGGCAGGCCTTTGAGGGGCTGGGCCGTGACCTCGGTAAAGCCCTGCTCCAACAGCAACGACTGGATAAAGCTCACGGCGTAGGTGTCGCCACAGTCGGTCAGGCCGAGCATCTGCGCAGCGAACAAACGGGGCAGCGGATCGAGGGCCGGGTCGAGGCCGGTGGTCATGAAATCGCTGATCAGCAGCTTGCCACCGGGCGCCAGCACCCCACGGGCGCGGGCGATCAACTGGCGGCAACGTTCTGGGTCGAAGTGGTGGAGAATCTGGCTCATGATCACCAGTTCGTACTGGCCGGGGATCTGCACCGAAAAGATATCGCCACCGATCACTCGCGCCCGCTCGGCCACACCGAACTGCCTGGCAAAACCCTCGGTGACACTGGCCACCGACGGCCAATCGAGGCCAGTGACCTGAGCCTGAGGGTACTGCTGGGCGAAGGTAAAGCCATAGATGCCATTGCCACACGCCACATCAAGAATCCGCAGGGGCGTCTGCCGTGCCGTCCAGTCATCCAACAGCTTCACCAGCCGCCGCGCCGTGGTGCGGCTGGTACTCTCGATCCCGGCGGCAAACTCCTGCCAGTAAGGATGGTCATCGGCCTCGATGTTCTGCGCCAGGGTACTTTTGCCGGCGATTACCGCACTTTTGAAATCGCGGAAGGTTTCCCACATCAGGTCGGCGCTGTAGACATGGGCCAGGCCTCCCACATACTGCTGGCTCTGGCTCAGCAAGTAGCGACGCGACAGGTCGTTGAGGCCGTAGCACCCGTTATCGCCAATGTGCAGCAGGCCCAACCCGGCCAGGGCCGAGAGCAGGATGCGCATGCCGCGCTCGCTGGTGCCCAGCTGCCGGGCCAGGGTCGCGGCGCTGGCGGGGTGTTCGGCAAGGCCATCGAAGACCTTCAGTTCAATGGCGGCGCGCAGCACCCCGGCCCGTTCGACCCCGGTCAGGAGGTCGAGAATCGGCGCGGCACTGAGGGTTACGCAAGAAGCAGATACGTTCATGTTAGTGCTCGAGAGTTCGTCACGTAGGGTGGCTTTGTCGACTTTCCCCGAAGGCGCCAGGGGAAATGCCCGGTGCACGCTGATAGCGTCCGGCCATTTGAAGCGTTCCAGGCCAATCTGGTGTTGCAGGAAATGATTGACGGCCTCCAGGCTCAAGCCCTCGCGGGGATCACGCAGCACCACACAGGCTTGCACCCAACCCTCGCCGCTTGCCTGGGGTACGGCGACCACCGCGACATCCAGTACCTGTGGATGTTCGTGCAAGAGCATTTCCAACTCACCGGCATTGACCTTGACCCCCTTGCGCAGGATCACGTCGGACTTGCGCCCCACCACTTGCAGGCGGCCCTCGGCATCGAGTCGGCCTTTGTCACCGGTCTTGACCCAACCACCGGCTGCCCGTGCGCTCTGGTTCAGCTCTGGGGCGCCGTAATAGCACAGCGGGGTCATGGGGCCGAGGGCCCAGATTTCACCGACTTCGCCCAGCGCCAGCGCTTGCTGCTGCTCGTCCATGATCCGCACGCTGACCACGCGTGGGTCCGGCTTGCCCACACTGCTCACCAGCACCGACGCAGGGTCGTCGAGGGCGGTATGGCAGGCCACGCCATCCGCCGAGCCGTAAGACTGGATCAGGCTGCAACCCAACAGGCGCTTCACGCCACGGGCGGTCTCGGCACTGAGGGCCGACCCGCCGCTAATGATGGCCTCAAGCGCCAGCGCGCCCTTGGACCAGGGTTTTTGCTGCAACAACGGGCTGGCCAGCAACAGGTCGACCATATTCGGCCCCGCATACAGGTGGGTGACCTGGTACCTGACCACCGCGCGCAGCACTTCATCGGGGTCAAAGCGCGGCAGGGTAACCAGCGCCCCGCCCTGGGCGGCCATCACACAGGAGGTGGCCAGTGAGCCGAATGGCGAGGCCAGGGGCACGCAAAACAGCGCCCGCACCGGTGCGCCGCTCTGGCTCAGGCTATCGAGATAAGCCGCCTGGCCACCGAGCAAACCATTGTGGGAATAGGCCACCAGCTTTGGCTCCGATTCCGAACCCGAGGACGCAATCAGCCGCGCCGGGCCATCGGCATCAATCCACCCCGCTTCATAGGCCAACTGCGGTCCATCCCACAGTTGCTCCAGATCGAGCCAGCCCTCCAGGCACGGCCCCTGCAGAATGCGGATGCGCAAGGCCGGCAACTGCGCGCCCAGCTCATCGATCATCGCCCCATAGTCGCTTTCGCCGACCCAGCGCGCGCAGACCAGCGCCTTGGCCCCGGAGCGCTGCAACAGCGAACGGCTTTCATGCTTCTTGCGACCAATGGGAAACGGCAGCACTACCGCCCCCAGCGCCGCCACGGCCAGGTCCAGGGCACAGGCCTGCCAACCATTGGCCAGGTTCACCGCCACCACATCACCGGCGACCACGCCCTGTTGCTGCAAGACCTTGGCCAGGCTCAAGGCGCGCGCCAGCAACTGTTGGTAATTCAGGCAGTAGTGGGCATCCGCCACTGCCAGCGCCTGGGGTTGTTGCATGGCCAGGCGATAAAACGAGGAGAACAGATCCAGGCCCTGATACAACCCCTGTTCACGCCACTGCTGTCGCAGGGCGCGGGGCACCAGGTCAATAAATTCGGGGTGGCCTGGGTGGCTGTCGACAGCCGCCCGGGCCAATAAGGCGCCATTCATAAGTTGGAAATCTCCCAGGGGTTGTTCACATGTAGGTAGGCCGATTGGCGCAAGGCGCCCGCCAGCAGAGGTAGATCGGGCAATTGGCGCAGGTCGGCAGTGACGGCCACGGCCATCACGCCCATAGCCTGCAACGCGCGGCAGCAGGCATGGGTGTCTTGCTCGGCGCACCAGGGCGCCAGGCCCGGGTCGGCTTGGAGACGGGCCAGGCCATCGCGCCCTCGGGCGCTCTGCGCGCGGTCGAGCATCAACCAACCGTCGCGACAGGCGAAGGCCTCGGCCGGTTCCGGTGCCTGCCCATCGGGTTGCCCGGCCAGCAGCAGCGCGGCGGCGCCGGCCATACAGGAATCGAGGTAGCGCCCGCGGCCATCGCGTTGCCGGGCGTAGAGCGCGGCGACAATACCTTCGGCCGCCGCCACTGCGCCGAGTACGTCGACCAGGGTAATCAGCGCTCCACCGGCAGCGCCGTGGGGCTGGCGAATCCGCTCGGCCAGACCGCTGTAGGCCTGGATCATAAAGTCGGTACCGAGGGGCTGGTCCGATGTCGGTGCGGGCCCGGTGCCCGAGGCCGAGACATAGATCAACCGCGGCAGCAGGCGTGCAAGGGTGTGCGGCTGCAAGGCCAATTGTTCGTCCCGCCCCGGAGCCCAGTTATGCAGAAACACGTCGGCGTGAGCCAGCAGAGCCAGCAGTTCGGCGCGCCCGGTGGGGGCTTTCAAATCGATCTGTACAGTCTGTTTGCCCCGATTGATCGCGTCGAAATGCGCCGAGATTTCACCGGCCATTGGCGGCATGCCGCGCATCGGATCGCCTCCCGGCGGTTCGACCTTGATCACCGTTGCGCCCAACAGCCGCAGCACATGCCCGGCCAATGGTCCCTGGATCAAGCGACAGCACTCCACCACGGTGATCCCTTGCAACGGCAGACCGGCATGCTGTGGTGGCTGCTGCTCGTCGGGCCCGTTCACGCCTGGCCCTGGGGCGAATTCGGTGCAGCGCCAGCCACCGCTCTGAATCCATGGTTGGAACACCGGTTGGTTACGGCAATCCTGCCAACGCTGCAAGGCGCACAGTGCAGTGCCCGCCTCCTTCGCCATGGCTTGCAACTGGGCAAAATCATGTTCACTGGCGGCGCGCATCAGTGCGGCCGGCAACCAAGCCGTGGCTCGGGTGTAGCGTTGCATAAAGGGACGCCAGCCCTTGCCAGCCACGGCAATATCGACCCCGGCCTGCTGCCAGAATCGCAGCCAGGCATCCGGGTTCAGGGCTTCGAGTTCGAACACCACGCCATCGGCACTGGTAAAGGGAGGCCGCACCGCATCCGCCGGGGGAGCGGGCTCGGGTGGGTAGCCGCCGTCGGCGCTGTCCATGGCCAGATATTGGCCGATCGCCAACAGCGCCGCACCGCCATGGCTCATGGCAAGCCGCGCCGCAGGCAGACCACGCGCCTGCCCCAGCAGGCTGGCCAGTGCGGCAGTCAACAACAGCGAGGCCGTGAACGTCGCGCAGTAATCCACGCCCAGGGGTAAAGGCTCGCCGCTGGAGCGTTGGTGCAAGGCGGTCAGGCCGACCACCGCCTCCACCAGCGCAGCGCTAGCGGCCACGGTCGAGGGCGCGGGCCATGGCCGCAGGTGCAATTGGACCTGATGCCCTGCGTCATCGCACAAGGTTTGGCCACCTGTCGCCACTTGCCCACCCTGAGCCTTCAAGCGGCGGGCCAGGGCCTCGGCCACGGGGGCCAGTTCTGCCGACCAGGCCGACGCCGAGAGGTGCAAGGTCAGGTGCTTGAGCAGGCTCATCGCACACCCTTGCGGGCCAGCCGTACGGTCAGCGGCGCCATCGGGAAGTCGCACTCACCGGCATGCTCTACCGTGGCGAAGCCGGCCTGGGTCAGCAGCCCGACCAATTCCCCGGCACGCGGGACGAAGCGCCCGGCCATGAGCATCGGTAGGTAGTAAGGCATGACTCGGGCATTCATCGCCGGTTGTTCGGAACGCTCGGCGTGGGCGCAGACAAACACCCCGCCGGGGCGCAGGGCGCCATGCACGCGACGCAGCAGGCCAAGGCAATCGGGCACGAAATGCAGCACCGAAGAGCACCAGATCACGTCATAGCCTTCACCGAATCCGTCCTTGGCCAGATCGCCACCGATGATTGCGACCCGCTCCTGCAAACCCGCTTCGGCCGCCAGTTGCCCGGCCACCGCCGCCGTCGGTGGCCAGTCGAAGACTGTCGCGTGCAGGCCGGGGTAGCGCTGCGCCAGAGCCTGGGCCACCAACCCCGGCCCGCCGCCAAGATCCAGCACCCGCTCGGCGTGCTGCACCTCGGGCAGCATCTGCAACAACCCCAACACTGCGGGCACACTGATCGCCCGCTGCTCCTGGGCAATATGGGTGGCTGCCGCCGCGGCCCAATCCTGACCACCGCTGACGGGTTTGGCGGGCGCCGTGACCGGTTCGCCAAACACCCGCTGGCGCAGGCCGGCACCTGCCTGGCGCAGGGCCTTGACCCGATAATGCCAGGCGTCGACGCAGCCCTGCGGCCCCGGCAGCCAATAGCGCCGGGAGGTTTCGCTGAGGCCATAGCGGCTGCCGTTCGGGCCGTCGATGCGCTGCAACAGCGCCATGCTCCACAGCAGTTCAAGCCAATGCCCGGTGTTACCCGGCGCCAGTTGCAGGCGCGCAGCCACGGTCGGCACGTCGAGGGGCTGCGCCAGCACACTGAACAGGTCCAGCTCCAGGGCCAGCGTCAGGGCTTCGGCCTGGACCGCAGCGCCGGCCAGTTGCCAATAGGCCTGCAGCGGATGGCTGTGGTTGAAATCAATAATATTCACGGTCTGGATTCCCTTGTTTACATGTCGAACGTCAGGCGCAATCCCAACTCCCGAGGGGGGCTGTACACGTCCACGAAACCATTCTGGTAGCCCACGGCGTCGTAGCGTTTGTTGGCCAGGTTGTTGACGTAGGCGCTGACTTCAAAACGCTCGAAGCTGCGCCCCACGTCGAGGTCGATCAGGCCGTAGCCGGCGCGGCGGTTGCTGTTGGCCGCGTCCAGGTAGGTGCGGCTGACGGCGCTCAGGTTGAGCTGGGTGTACCAGCGGTTCTCGGCGTCGTAGCGCAGGCCCAGGTTGCCGGTCAGGTCCGGGGCGAAGGGGTTGTGATTGCCGGAATAGTCATTGGCAGCATCGGTAAACGTGTCGAAGCGGGTGCGGTTGAGGGCCACGGCACCCTGGAGCTTCCAGCCCTCGCCCAACAGGTAGTCGGCTTGTAATTCCAGGCCACTGGAGCGCGCGGACGCGGCATTGGCGATGTACACCACGCCGGGGGTGAGCATCTGCTGGACCTGCATATCATCGATATCCATGGTGTACAGGGCCACCGAGTACAGCAGGCGACGGTCAAGGGCACCGCCCTTGAGGCCGATCTCCCAGGAGCGGACTTTTTCCGGGGCGTAGGCCGGGTAGTTGGCGGCCGGGCTGAAGGTATTGAAACTGCCGGCGCGGAAACCATCGGCAACGCTGGCATAGACGAAGGCGTCGTCCATCCATTCGTATTGCAACGCAACCTTGGGCGAGAAGCGCTTCCAGGACGCATCGCGGGAGTCGCCGCCCTGCGGGGTAAAGCGTACGAAGTCACGTTCGGCGCGACCGCCCAGGGTCAGGGTCCAGCGCTCGGCCACAGGGATCATCCAGTGGCTGAACAGCGCGGCGCTGTGCCCTTGCAGTTTGGCGCTGTAGGGCAGCAGGCGCATCGGGGTCTTTTGCTCGCCGCCCAGGTCGTGGCGGTCGCGGTCGAAGTACACCCCGGTAACCCATTGGCTGTCGCCCAGAGTGCCCTCCACGGTGAACTGCTGGGACAAGGTATTGAAGTGGTTATCACGCCCGATATGCAGGGCGTCGGCGGGGCGAAAGTCGGTGTCCTGCAGGACCCGGTCATAGAAGTCGCTGTTGCCGGTCACCGAGCGAAACTTCAAGCCCGAAGCCAGTTCGGTGCTCAGGTCCAGGGACACGCTGCGCGCGCTGGAATGATCCCAGCCACGCACACCAGAACTGACCCGCGTGCGCCGGGTACCGGATGCCCCCCATTGAGCTGCGCCGTCGTCATAGTCCTGGCGCGAGTAACGCAGGATGGCCTCGGAGGTGTCATTCGGTGTCCAGCGCAAGGCCATGCGGCCGCCGTGCTTCTTGCGGTCGTCGGCCTGGCCGCCGTGGTAGCGGTCATCGATAAAGCCATCCTGCTCGCTCCAGTTACCGGTGACCCCAAGGAACAAGCGGTCCTCGACCAGCGGACCACTGAGATCGGCGCGCGCTACGCGCTTGTTGCGGCTGCCCAACTCGGTGGAGAGCCGGGCGTGGGGGGTGTTATCCGGGGCGCGGGTATAAATGTTCACAACCCCGGCTTCGGCGTTGCGTCCGTACAGCGCCGATTGCGGCCCACGCAGCACCTCGACGCGTTCGATGCCGAGCATGTCATGGTCAAAACCCTGTGCCATGAACGTCGGAACGCCATCGACCATCATCAGCGCCGATGAAGAATAAGATGCAAAGTTGGAGCTGATACCGCGTACCACCGGTGGCTGAATCGCCGATTGGCCGAAGGGCTGAAAGCCAAAACCCGGCACCCGCCGCAACACGCTCGGCAGGTCCTGCACATGTTCACGCTCCAGGGTCTGGCCATCGAACACACTCATCGCCGCCGGCACCGACTCGGCACTCTGGGACAAGGCATTGGCGGTCACGGTGATCGCCGGCAACTCTTCCTGCGCGTTGGCCGGCGGGGCCGTAACGACCAACAAGGCGGCCCATAGCGATGTACTTTTTCCCCAGGCGTAACGACCGGCCCCAGGCTGATTGACGTTCATTTGATGCGCTCCCAAACGTGCTCATTGGTTCAATGGCAAAAATGGTATCAGTCGCGCAAAATGATAATGATTCTTGTTTGTATGCCATTCAACGAATTTCGTATGGGTTCCGGCGCGACCTATTCCACCCTTTTGGGAATAGCTCTAACGTGTGGTCAATCCCGACGAGACAACTCGAGATAACAGTGATGCTAGAAAGGATATCGGCTAGACAGGCTTACCCGACCACGCGGTGCCAGACCCAGGACTGGGTGGCTTATCGGCTGCCCTCACAGGTGGGTGAATGCCACTTCGAACGGCACCTGTTGGAACCAGGTTTGAGCCTGGTGCGCTCACGCTACATGCCCCATGCCGACCTGGTGGAAACCAGCCATCAGGAAACCGAACAACGCACCCTGGTGATCACCTTCGGTTTACGCGGCGAGTCCGAATATTGCGACCAGCACGGCAACCGAGTGACCTTCAAGGCCGGCCAGACTTCAATCAACAGCTTTCGCGATGGCCGTGGCGAGCGACGTTTCAGCGCTCGCCAGGATGTGCAACAGCTACGCCTGATCGTCAGTGAAAACACCCTGGCCGACTACATAGGCGAGGAGCGCTGCGCACAGTTGCTGTGCGAGCCCCACGCCCCCAACAGTGGCCTGCGGCAATTGACCTTCCATGCCAACACCAGCAGCAGCCGTGCGCATATCCAGGCCTTGACCCAACTGAAAGAAATCAACAACCCGGACAAACTGGGCCTGCGCATCCATGCCCTGAGCCTGCTATCGGAGCAGTTGCAGATACTCACACCAGCCACCGCCACCCAGCGCCGCCTGAGCGATCCTGAGCAGGACAAGCTTGAGCAGGCGCGCCAGATCATCTTCACGCAGATGGCCCAACCCCTGACCAACCATTACCTGTGCAGCTGTGTGGGGCTTAGCGAATCGCGCTTGAAGGACGGTTTTCGCCGGTACTTCGGCGTGACGCCGCGACGCTGCCTGTTGGAAGCGCGCATGCACAAAGCCTGGCAATTGCTCGAAGCCGGCCGGCAAGTCGCCGAGGCGGCCTATAGCGTCGGCTATTCGCACCCCAGCAACTTCAGCACCGCGTTCAGCCAGTTTTTCGGGCGCACACCCAAGTCGGTGTCGGGCACACGTAATTGAGCACGCTCCCTTATTTCAGGACGTACAACCCAGATGAAATTCTCCAACTTCTTTAGAAACAGCCAGCTCTTCTCGCCCCAGAGCGCCAGCGTCGGCAGTGGCAGCCAGGGGGCAAGCCGCGTGGTCTACCTGAACTTCAACGAGTCACCCTTCGGCCCCCTGCCCCCGGCCCTGGACGCTGCGCGCGACAGCCTGCCGGGCTGCGGGCGCTATGGCTTCGGGGCGATCGACCAACTGCACCAGGCACTGGCGCTGGAGCTGGCGGTGCCGGCGGATCACCTGACCCTATACCCAGGCTCCAACCGTGCCCTGCACTATGCGGCGGCGACCTTTACCGGGCCCGGCCGCTCCCTGGTCGTGGCCACCCCGGGCTACCCGATCTGCGAATTGGCGGCCCGACGCGCAGGGGCAGACGTCCATAAAGTGCCACTGCGCAAGGACGGTGCCCACGACCTGGCTCGCATGTGCGCCGTCGAAGACGCCGGCCTGATCTACCTCTGCAACCCCAATAACCCCACGGGCACCATTACCCCGCACAACGCCATCCTCCAGGCCTTGGCGCAGAAGCCCGGGGACGCGGTCTTGCTGGTGGACGAGGCCTACCTGCAGTTCTGCGATGAACCCTCGATGTTGCCCTGGATCGAGCAACGCGCGGACCTGATCGTGCTCCGCACCTTCTCCAAGATCTATGGCCTGGCGGGCCTGCGGATCGGCATGGCGATGGCCCAACCGCAGACCTTGCAGCGCATCACCACCCTGCCGGCAGATGACGTCTCGATCACCGCCGCCCAGGCTGCGCTGGCCAGCCTCGGCCATGGCCACCAGGTAGCGCAGCGCAAGCAGGCGATTATCCGGGCGCGCAACGAAACCATCGACTGGCTGCAATCACGGGACATTCCATGCACGCGCTCGCAGTCGAGCTGTTTCATGATGAAAGTCGGCGAACAGGCCCCGCAGATTATTCAAACCCTGGCGGACAACGGCGTGCATATCGGCCGTACGTGGCCCGAAGCCCCGGAGTGGGTGCGCGTCACCGTGGGCAGCCTGGAGGAAATGGAGGTATTCAAGTCGGTGATGAGCCTCACCGTTTGCGCGCACCATCACGGGCTCTTCTACCCGATCTGAACATTCGTTAATCAGTAGAACTTTTTTAACTGCAAACGCCTGCGCCACTCGCTGATCAAGGTGCGGACTTTTCTCATCCAAAATTTCATTCAAGACAGGAACAGTCATGCAACTTCCACCCTTGGTAGAAGCCGGCGCCACATTAAGTGCCAGTGAAATAAGCCGTTATAGCCGGCATCTGTTATTACCGGAAATCGGCCTTGAGGGACAACAACGCTTAAAACACAGCCGAGTCCTGGTAATTGGTGCCGGCGGCCTCGGCTCGCCGACGTTGTTGTACTTGGCGGCGGCCGGCGTTGGCACCCTGGGCATCATCGACTTCGATGTCGTGGACGACTCCAACTTGCAACGACAAGTAATTCATCGACTTGCAGAAATCGGCCAACTCAAGACGCAAAGTGCCAAGCGTACTTTGCAAGCGCTCAATCCACACATCCAGATCAACTTGCATAACGAACGGCTGGACAACGACAACGCCGTGGCGCTGTTTTCCAACTATGACTTGATGCTCGACGGCACCGATAACTTCGCCACCCGCTACCTGGTCAACGACGCCTGCGTGCTGGCGCGCAAGCCGTATGTCTGGGGCTCGATCTATCGCTTCGAGGGCCAGGCTTCGGTGTTCTGGGAACAGGCCCCCAGCGGGGGGATCAACTACCGCGACCTGTACCCCGAGCCGCCCCCCGCCCATCTGGCGCCGTCGTGCTCGGAAGGTGGTGTGTTGGGAGTGCTCTGCGCGTCCATCGGGGCGATCATGGCTACCGAGGCGATCAAGCTGATCACCGGCATCGGCAACTCCCTACTCGGACGCCTGGCGGTGTACGACGCCCTGGAGATGAGCTATCGCTTCCTGCCCTTGCGCCCGGCCCCCCAGCGCCAGCCCATCACCGCGCTACTGGACTACCAGCACCTGTGCGGCCTGGGCAGCACAGCGCCCCCCGCCAGCGTGCCCAGCCTGGATGCCCATGCCCTGCAGGCCCTGCGACTGAGCAAGCAGCCCCTGCAATTGATCGATGTGCGCGAAAAAAACGAGTGGGACATCCTGCATATCCCCCAGGCGCAACTGATCCCGATGCAGCAGATGCTCAGCGGTGCGCACACCGCCCAGCTCTCGCCAGACGCCGAGATCGTCGTGTATTGCAAGGCCGGCAGCCGCTCCCGGACGGTGGTCCAGGCCTTGGCCGAGCAAGGTTTGCGTAACGTGCGCAGCCTCGAAGGCGGAGTGCTGGCCTGGGCCGCGGCCTATGCGCCGACACTGCCGGCCTACTGAGGACCCGCTTATGTTGCTGCTCAGCCAAGACATCATCACTGCGATCTTTGACCAGGCCCGCCAGGCGCACCCACTCGAGTGCTGCGGCATCATCGCCGCGGCCATCGACAGTGAGCGCGCCACACGCTTGATCCCGATGACCAACAGTGCCTGCTCCCCGGTGTACTTCGCCTTCGACCCACGGCAACAACTCCAGGTCTGGCGCGAGATGGATGCCCGCGATGAAGAGCCACGGGTGTTCTATCACTCCCATACCGCATCGCGGGCCTACCCCAGCGCTACCGATATCGAGTTCGCCACCGACGCCAACGCCCACTACCTGATTGTGACTACTGCGGACTACGACCCGCCGCTGCGCAGCTTCCGGATTGCCCAAGGCTGCGTCAGCGAAGAAGAAGTACGTGTCGAAACACCGCCCTATTAACCCTCCACGGAGTTCCATCCCATGAAGATCACTGTCCCCACCCTGATGCGTAACTTGACCGCCAACCAGAAAACCGTCGAGGCCCAAGGGCAAACGGTCAGGCAAGTTATCGACGCACTTGAGCAGCAGTATCCCGGCATCGCGGCGCGCCTGGTCGAGGGTAATAAAGTGCATAAGTTCATCAATATTTATATCAACGATGACGATATCCGCTTCTTGCAAAGTCTCGACAGCGCCGTCGCCCAACATGACCAAATCACCATCTTGCCTGCCGTCGCCGGCGGATGTTTTTAATTCCCCCCGGGGAGGAATAATTCCATGTGCCCTTGCCCCTACATGCACCAAGCCAAACCCCAACAGTGGCATGACGCCAAACTGGACTTCGCCGAAAGCATGAGTTACGGCGATTACCTGGGACTGGATAAAGTGCTGGACGCACAAGTTCCACGCTCCCAACAACATAACGAAATGCTCTTTATCATCCAGCACCAGGCCTCGGAACTGTGGATGAAGTTACTGTTGCATGAACTGCGGCACGCCCGCCAGTTGATCGATCAGGGCCAATTGGCGGGCAGTCACCGGGTGCTGGCCAGGGTGTTGCGGATCATGGAGCAGATGGTCAGCTCATGGGCGATCCTCGCGACCCTGAGCCCCATGGAGTTCATCAGTTTTCGCTCGGACCTGGGCAATGCCTCTGGCTTCCAGTCCTATCAGTACCGTGAGATCGAGTTCATTTTCGGCAATAAAAACCGCGCCATGCTTCTTCCACACCAGCACACCCCGCAGATCGCCAAAAACCTTGAACAGTGCCTGCACACCCCGTCGTTATACGACGCGATCATCCAGCAGATGACCCGCCAGGACCTGCCCATCTGCGCACTGCGGCTGGACGCCGACCCCAGCGAGCCGACCCGCAGCGATGCTTCGGTGGAGGCCGCATGGGTCCAGGTCTACCGCCAACCGGAGCGCTACTGGGACCTGTACCAGTTGGGCGAAAAGCTGATGGATATCGAAGACGCCTTTCGCCAATGGCGCTTTCGCCACGTCACGGTGGTCGAGCGGGTCATCGGTTTCAAGAAAGGCACCGGCGGCACCGAAGGCGTCGAGTACCTGCGCAAGATGCTCGGCACCGTGCTGTTCCCTGAACTCTGGAGCCTGCGCTCAAGCCTCTGACCCCTCCCCCACGAGAATTCGCCATGACTGCTACAGACAACGCTCGTCAAGTCACCATTATCGGCGCAGGGCTCGCCGGAACCCTGGTCGCGCGCCTGCTGGCCCGCAACGGCTGGCAGGTCAACCTGTTCGAGCGACGCCCCGACCCGCGCATCGAAACCGGCGCCCGGGGGCGCTCCATCAACCTGGCGCTGGCCGAACGAGGCGCCCATGCCTTGCGTTTGGCCGGGCTAGAGCGCGAAGTACTGGCAGAAGCGGTGATGATGCGCGGGCGCATGGTGCATGTACCCGGCACGCCCCCCAACCTGCAGCCATACGGGCGTGATGACAGCGAGGTGATCTGGTCGATCAATCGGGATCGCTTGAACCGCATTTTGCTCGACGGCGCCGAAGCGGCCGGCGCGAGTATCCACTTCAACCTGGGGCTCGACAGCGTGGACTTTGCGCGCCAACGCCTGACCCTCAGCAACGTGTCGGGGGAGCGCCTGGAGAAACGCTTCCATCTGCTGATCGGCGCCGATGGCTGCAACTCGGCGGTGCGCCAGGCCATGGCCAGCGTCGTCGACCTGGGCGAGCACCTGGAAACCCAGCCCCATGGCTACAAGGAACTGCAGATCACTCCCGAGGCCAGCGCGCAATTCAACCTGGAGCCCAACGCCCTGCATATCTGGCCCCATGGCGACTACATGTGCATCGCCCTGCCGAACCTGGACCGCAGCTTCACGGTGACGTTGTTCCTGCATCACCAGAGCCCGGCGGCACAACCCGCCAGCCCGTGTTTTGCGCAACTGGTGGATGGGCATGCCGCGCGAAGGTTTTTCCAGCGCCAGTTCCCCGACCTGTCACCGATGCTCGACAGCCTGGAGCAAGACTTCGAGCACCACCCCACCGGCAAGCTCGCAACCCTGCGCCTGACCACCTGGCATGTCGGCGGCCAGGCCGTGCTGCTGGGCGATGCGGCCCATCCCATGGTGCCGTTCCATGGCCAGGGCATGAACTGTGCACTGGAAGACGCCGTAGCCCTCGCCGAACACCTGCAATCGGCCGCCGACAACGCCAGCGCACTCGCGGCGTTCACCGCCCAGCGCCAACCCGATGCGTTGGCGATCCAGGCCATGGCCCTGGAAAACTACGTGGAGATGAGCAGTAAAGTGGCCAGCCCCACCTACTTGCTGGAGCGCGAACTGGGCCAAATCATGGCCCAGCGCCAACCGACGCGTTTTATCCCGCGTTACAGCATGGTCACCTTCAGCCGCCTGCCCTACGCCCAGGCAATGGCTCGCGGGCAGATCCAGGAGCAACTGCTGAAATTCGCAGTGGCCAACCACAGCGACCTGACCTCGATCAACCTCGACGCCGTGGAGCACGAAGTGACCCGCTGCCTGCCACCCTTGAGCCACCTGTGCTGAGCCTTCCAGGAGCGCCGTCAGTGCCTACGCGCAAACTCTTCGATATCAGCCCGCCGATCACCACGGCCATCGCCACCTGGCCCGGCGACACCGACTACCAGCAGGAGCCCGTGTGGGTGCTGGATCATCAATGCCCGGTAAACGTCGGCAAGATCACCCTTTCCGCCCACACCGGGGCCCACGCCGATGCGCCACTGCACTACAGCAACAGCGGCGCCGCCATTGGCTCGGTGCAGTTGGAGCCTTACCTGGGGACCTGCCGGGTGATTCATTGTTTCGATAGCGACGGCCTAGTCCGGCCGGCCCAGCTTTTGCCACACCTGGCCCAGGCGCCCGAACGCATCCTGTTGCGCACCTATCGCCACAGTGACCCCTGCATTTGGGATCAACACTCCACGGCGATTGCCGTGGCTGCCATCGAACTCCTGGCCCGCCACGGAGTAAAACTGGTGGGCATCGACACCCCCTCGGTGGATCCGCAGCACTCCAAGACGCTGGATGCGCATCACGCGATCCAGCGCCATGGCATGGCCATTCTCGAAGGGTTGGTATTGGATGAGGTGCCGGCCGGCGACTATGAGCTGATCGCCCTGCCCCTCAAGTTCATGGCGCTGGACGCGAGCCCGGTGCGGGCGGTGTTGCGCAGCTTGCCAACGCAGGCGCCGCGCAGCGGTTAAATCACCCGCGCTGCTGGAACCACGCTGCGCGGTACCCAGCTCTTGGCGGCGCCTAGAACCCCCACTCCTCAGCCCGGACCACCCGGCAGAACGGCCCGTCGAGCGTGGCATTGTGATGCGCGACGATGTCCTGGGCGTTGATCTCTGGCGTGTCTGAACAGCTATGGCCGTCGGCGATGAGTACGGCGTCAAAACCAAGATCGCGTGCTGCTCGGCAGGTGCTGTCGACGCAGTATTGAGTTTTCAGCCCAGTGACCACCACGCCCGTAGCACCGCAGGCGCGCAACTTGTCCGCCAGTCCCGTCAATGCAAAGGCGTTGGGGCGCTGTTTATCGAACACCGTTTCATCACCCAGCAGCTTCAATTCCTGCACGACTTCGGTCAGCGGGCTACCGGGTTCGATGGCTG
>Ga0265296_1000624_pt1 | contig 50316 bp, 45 predicted proteins | sample MunlanPumphouse1_FD_189073 | JGI IMG/M metagenome (GOLD analysis project Ga0265296, IMG submission 189073) | Groundwater microbial communities from a municipal landfill in Southern Ontario, Canada - Pumphouse #1 | ecosystem: Environmental > Aquatic > Deep subsurface > Groundwater | place... | reverse complement strand
CTTGGAAGTATTCGTGTCACTGCGAGGAGCGACAGCGACGAAGCAGCCTTTTTATAGGATTGCTTCGGCACTTCGTGCCTCGCAATGACACCGACGGGCACTTCTAAGAGCTGAACTGTTACCAAAAAAAGGAGAAGGTATGCCAGAAGAAAAAAAAGATATGGGAGCGGCGGTAAATGTGGATTGCCGAGCGCCGGCGACTATCGCGGATAACTTAAGCAGGAGTATCTGCGTTCAGAAAGTAAATGCTTCAGTTTTTAAATTGATTATATTAGGGATCTTGGCAGGAGTTTATATAGGTTTTGGGGCTTGCCTCGCGACATTAATAGGCCATGATGCCGCGAAATATTTTGGCTTAGGATTTGCGCGGTTAATTACCGGAGCTGTATTTTCTGTAGGGCTTATGTTGGTAGTGATCGCGGGTGCCGAACTTTTTACCGGGAATAACCTGATGTTAATGAGCGTATTGGATAGAAGAGCGGCATTAAGGAAAATGTTTTATAAATGGGGCATTGTGTTTTTAGCCAACTTTGTCGGGTCTGTATTTTTGGCATATCTATATTATAAGACTAACCTATGGAAAATGGGAGATATGGCTGTAGGGCTTTCTGCGTTAAAGATAGCTAATGCAAAGGTAGGCTTGACATTTGCAGAGGCTTTAACGCGCGGCATATTATGTAACTGGTTAGTATGTTTGGCTGTTTGGATGGCTATCGCTTCACGAGAAGTAGCAGGAAAGATATTCGCTATCTTTTTCCCGATTATGGCGTTCGTGGCTTTAGGGTTTGAACATTCAATAGCCAATATGTATTTTATCCCCTTAGGTATATTTTTAAAGGTTTCCAATTTGTTTATTGATCCAGCGTTAAATTTATCAGGATTGACCTGGAACGCATTTTTTGTCAAGAATCTAATTCCTGTAACTATCGGCAATGTTATCGGAGGCGCATTTTTTGTGGGCTTACTTTATTGGGCCGTATATGTAAAGGGAACAGAAACAAAATAATCTTGAAATTTACCCCGTTAGAGAAAGCCGCCGACTTTAGTCGGCGGTTATTACCGCATAAAGCCGGCGGTGCTTCAAAGCCACCGTAAACCTCGTTAGAAAATTATTTTCTAACGGGGTTTACTCAAAAAGAAAGGGCATCTATATGAAAATATTAAAATTAATAATAGCACCGGCATTCGCGTGTTTATTATTTGCAACTGGCGCATTGGCTTCAGGCGATAACAAATATTACAGCGAATTTGCCCTTAAGCACAAATTAAATGATAAATTTGATCTATTTTTTACGCCAGAATTACGCTACAACGAAGACATGGGTAATTTCTATTATTATCAATTAAGGGCGGGTTCGACATTCCATGCGCACAAGAATCTTGATCTAGCATTAGCCTATAGGTTCCTGCAGAGTAAAGTTAAAGGCGCTTGGGATAATAATAATATACAGTATATTGAAATGCTTGCTATTCCAAAGATAAAATTAGGCGCCTTCGATATATCCGATGCAAATAAAATAGAAAGGCGTTTTTATGAAAATGCCCCGGATAGATGGGTCTACCGGAACCTTTTGACATTCGCCTATCCGGCAAAAATAGGTAATTTTGAGTTTACTCCATATATTTCAAATGAAATCTATTATGATTTTGAATTAGATAGGATGAATCTTAACTGGGCAACTATAGGGGCAAATAAGAAAATTAATAAATATCTTACCGTGGGGCTTTATTACCGGGATGAAACCAGCCGCGTAGGTACATCATCTAAATGGGTTACTAACCATATTTTAGGTTCGAATGTAACTGTTAATTTCTAAAATTTTAAGGAAAATGCCATGCCGAGAGTTCTAACAACTTGTATATATTGTGGATGCGGCTGCGGGCTTTATCTGGTTTCTGATGGGAAAAAACTGACCGGAGCCTACCCAAGCAAAAATCATCCTGTTTCCAGAGGCGCGCTTTGCGTCAAGGGTTGGAACAGTTATGAATTTTCTAATGACTTAAACAGGTTAACAACCCCATTGATAAAAAAATCCGGGAAATTTGTCCGGGCAAGTTGGGATGAGGCGCTGGGTTTAATCGCGGATAAGTTTAAGGATTTTGGGGATAAATACGGGCCTGATTCCCTCGCCTTCTTAAGTTCAGCCAAAACAACAAACGAAGAAAACTTCCTGATGATGAAGCTGGCGCGGGCTGTGTTTAAGACAAATAATGTAGATCATTGCGCGCGTCTTTGCCATGCCTCCACAGTCGTCGGGCTGGCGGCAACGTTCGGCTCCGGGGCAATGACTAACTCCATAAATGAATTCGAGGATGCGGAAGTCATTTTAATCACCGGTTCGGATACTACAGCGCAACATCCATTGATAGGTTCGCGGATAGTAAACGCAGTTAAGGATAGAGGGGCTAGGCTTATAGTTATCGATCCGAGGGCGATAGAGCTTACGAAGTACGCCTCTATTCACGCCAGGCAGAAAAACGGGACTGATGTTGCCTGGATTAACGGTGTGATTAACGTAATCATTTCAGAGGGCCTGTTCGATAAAAAATTTATAGAGGAAAGAACCGAAGGTTTTGAATCATTGAAAGATTCAGTCAAGGAATATACGCCGGAATATGTGGAAAAGATAACCTCTATCCCGAAAGAAAAACTTGTTGAAATAGCCCGTATTTATGCGAAAGCGCGCAAAGCCATGATCGTGTATTCTATGGGTATTACTCAGCATACCACGGGCGTAGATAACGTTAAATCCTTGGCAAATCTGGCGATGGTAACCGGGCATATTGGGTTTGGCTCTACGGGGGTAAATCCATTAAGGGGGCAAAATAATGTCCAAGGGTCTTGTGATACGGGGGCCCTGCCGAACCTTTTTTCCGGTTATCAATCGGTAACCGATGAAATCTCAAGAAAAAAGTTTGCAGCAGCTTGGGATGTTCAGGAATTACCCGTTAAGCCCGGGCTTACGGTTACGGAGATTGTTAGTGCTGTAGGTAGCGGCAGTATAAAGGGCCTTTATATAATGGGAGAGAATCCTATCATAAGTGACCCTAATTCCAACCACGTTAAGGAATGCCTGAGCAAAGCCGAATTTTTGGTAGTACAGGATATATTTATGACGGACACCGCCGAATATGCGCATGTGGTTTTGCCCAGTGCAAGTTTTTCCGAGAAAGACGGAACATTTACTAATACCGAGAGGCGGGTAGAAAGAATACGCAAGGTTATAGATCCGCCGGGAGAAGCTAAGGCAGACTGGGAAATACTCTGTGAATTCGCAAGAAAAATGGGATATAAGAAGATGAGCTATAGCCATCCTTCAGAGATTATGGATGAAATCGCCGGAGTTACTCCGATATATGCGGGTATCAGTTATGGCCGCCTGGACCCTTATGGTATTCAGTGGCCTTGTCCGGCAAAAGAGCATCCCGGAACGCCAATTCTTCATAAGGAGAAATTCACCAAAGGAAAAGGGGTATTCATGCCCAGGCCATATATACCCCCGGCAGAGCCCGCGGATGAGGAATATAATTTTGTTTTGTCCACAGGCCGGGTTTACTGGCATTGGCATACAAGGACTATGACCAATAGGACTTCGACACTGGAAAGAGAGTCTCCGGAGCCCTACGTGGAGATGAACATTGAGGATGCGAAAGTATTAGGGATAAGAGAAAACCAATTAATAAAAGTATCCTCCCGCAGGGGGGCGATTTCCTTAAAATCAAGATTAGGGGATAAGGTGGTTAAGGGTTCTTTGTTTATTCCGTTTCATTTTCGGGAGGCCGCGGCGAATTTATTAACTATTTCCGCCGTTGATCCTATAGCAAAAATACCCGAATATAAAGTTTGCGCCGTAAAAGTAGAAAAAATATGAACCCCGTTAGAAACGTAACAGTTCAGCTCTCAGAAGCATCCGCCGGTGTCATTGCGAGCCCCGAAGGGGCAAAGCAATCCTTTTTTAAGATTGCTTCGTCGCTGTCGCTCCTCGCAATGACACAAACACTTCCAAGAGCTGAACTGTTACTTAGAAACTTATATGACGGGGCTATTTGGAGGTTTCTAACGGGGTGAAGATCAGGATAATTAAGAAAGAAGATACAGCTGATTTGTTAAAAGAAGCAGCTAAAGATTGGGACGTCTATGCTCCGCAAAGGAATCTTGGCGGCGATATCTGGTTTGATGTCTTGCCAAAATCAGGCGCGGATTTAGACAAGGCATTAGAAAGCATAGTATTGGATAATACAGATACTGTTATTTCTTCCAAAGATGCATTCTTTCCCCAGCTGGAGTCGTTGTTTAGATTTGACAACAACAATATCCAAGAGGCCGTTGAATCTTCGCCAAAGTTATTATTCGGGGTCAAATCATGCGACCTGAAGGGTGTACTCTTTAGCGATGCTTTCTTTAAGCGCAATTTGGAGGATAAATATTATCTCAGCCGGATTAAGAATAGATTTATTGTTGTTATCGGTTGTCTTAAGCCGCCCCGGCCTACCTGTTTTTGTACCTCGGCAATGAGCGGGCCTTTTGCAAAAGAGGGTTTCGACTTGCAGTTAGTAGATTATAAGGATTCGTATCTGGTGGAAACAGGTTCTAAGGCAGGCGAAGAATTCATTTTGAAATTTAATAAGTATTTTAAAGATTCTCCGCGCGACTCAGGCAAGGCTATAGATGAAATAAAATCAAGGTCAGCTGAATCAGTGGAGTTAAAGGTAGATTTCCAGAAAGCCCTTGAGCTAATGGGCCAGGAAAGCTTTATTCCGGAAGAAAACTACAAGCGTATCGGAGAAAGGTGTGTTTACTGCGGCGGCTGCCTTTATGTGTGCCCGACCTGTACGTGTTTTAACGTGTTTGACAATATTAAGGAGAAATCGGGAGAACGCCTGAGAAATTGGGATGGCTGCGTATTTGAAGGGTATACTCGCGAAACTAGCGGACATAATCCCAGGAAAGAAAAATGGCAGAGGTCTTCAAGGAGATACGAGCACAAGCTTAAATATGACTATCAATTAACGGGTTCAAGTGGATGCGTAGGCTGCGGCCGTTGTCTTTCCAGCTGCCCCGTAGATATAGGTATGTCTAAATTTATTCAGGAGATTACGGAGAAAAGGATGATAGTTTAATTATGAAAAACGAATATATTCCATTTCCGGCCGTTATTGAAGATGTCAAGAGAGAGACCTTTGATACTAAAACCTTTCGGGTACGGCTTCAGGATAAAGAGCTGGCCGGTTTATTTAAGTACAAGCAGGGCCAATTCATGGAAGTATCTGTGCTCGGTGAAGGAGAAGCGCCTATATCTATCACCTCTTCGCCTTCAAGAAAAGGTTTCCTGGAATTTACAATTCGCGCGGCAGGGAGAGTTACTAAAAGCATCCATAATTTAAAAAAAGGCGATTTGTTACATCTTAGAGGCCCATATGGCAACGCCTTTCCTTTTGAGGAGATTAAGGGCAAAAACATTTATTTTATAGCCGGCGGCATCGGCCTTGCCCCTTTACGCAGCTTGATCAACATGGTATTTGATAACAGGAAAGATTTTAAACATATTAAGCTGCTATATGGAGCAAAGACTCCTGATGAGCTTTGTTTTAAGGATGAACTTGATACTTGGAAGAAAGTTCCGGATACAGAAGTTTGGATGACCGTAGATAAACCCTGCGATGGCTGGGGATGCCGTATAGGCGTCGTTACCGAGTTATGGAAGGATACCGATGTGCACCCAGAGAACGCTGTTTCTATAGTTTGCGGCCCGCCTATTATGATGAAATTTGTGACAATGAAACTTGTGGAGTCCGGATTTAAAGATAAGGATATCACAGTGACTTTAGAGCGTTATATGAAGTGCGGAATAGGTAAATGCGGCCATTGCAATATTGGGGGGAAATTCGTCTGTGTTGACGGGCCGGTATTTTCATACGAACAGGTAAAAAGCCTGCCGCATAAGGAAGGCGCCTTTTGAAAGCAAAAACAAATAATGTAGCCGCGGCAATATTAGCAGGCGGTAGCAATTCAAGGATGGGGGGGCTTAATAAGGCTTTTATCCGGATAAACGGCGTTCCCGTTATTAAAATAGCGCTAGGGCTTTTGAAAAAATCATTCAAGGAGATTATCATAGTGACTAATTCGCCGCATAATTTTAAATCATACCAAAAAGAGGCTATTATAACCGAAGATTTAATAAAAGATGCCGGCCCTCTCGGAGGGATACATTCCGCGCTCATCAAGACATCCAAAAGAGGGGTTTTTTTTGTGGCATGCGATATGCCATTTTTGCATAACGCTTTGATTAATCGCTTAATAAAGCATTTTAATAGGCTTGGGTGCGAAGCGGTTGTGCCGAGGATAAATTCGTTGATAGAACCGATGCATGCGGTATATAGAAGCAGCCTGGGGGATAGATTAGGCTCTTTTTTAAGGATGAGCAGCGATTATTCGATCAAGAGTTTCTTGCGAGGGAAGGACGTAGAATATCTTGATTTAGAAGATAATCCTCTAAACCGGAGAATATTCAAGAATCTCAATACGCCGGATGATTTGAAAAAGGCGATAGGAGCAGGATGGAAGTAAAATCAAAGGTTTGGCTGGAAAATAGAGGAAAAATATTTTTTGGGGCAGGAAGATCGCTGCTCTTGAAAGCGATTAAAGAAACAGGTTCGATTAATAAGGCGGCCAAAATAATGAATATGTCATACCGCCGGGCCTGGAGCCAGATTCATTCGGCCGAAGACAGCCTGGGATTACCGTTACTTATCAGAAATAAGGGCGGAAAGGATGGCGGAGGCGCCGTCCTTACTGATTACGCGGAAGAACTGTTAAAAAAATTTGAGAAACTCCAGCAGCAGGCATTACTTTTCACAAACAGGCGTTATCAACAGATATTTCATACATGATAGAAACGCTTAAAATCATAAGGATTAAGAATAATTCCAGAGAAATCATCGATGATCCTGTGGTTTGTGAAATTCCACTTACTATAAATATCGGAAGTAACGAGTTGGTAACGCTTTTATGCTGCCCCTCGGATCTTGAAGATCTTGTGACGGGATTCCTTTTTACCTCCGGGTTGATTAGAGAGGCTTCGGATATAAAGAGAATTGTAATCAATTCGGAGCAATGGGTGGCATATGTTGATCTGGCGGATTTAAATATCGATAAGGAGCTGGTTTTTAAAAGGCTGTATACCTCCGGATGCGGCAAGGGGACTATTTTTTATAACACTGCAGACATTATTAATAGAATTAAAATAACCTCGGGTTTTAGAATAGAAGCCGCAAAAATTAATACGTTGATGCTGGATTTTCAAAAAAAATCGGATATTTATCTAAAAACCGGAGGGGTACATAGCGCAGCTCTTGCCGACAGTAACGGTGTTGTAATTTTTGCAGAAGATATCGGAAGGCATAACGCTATCGATAAAGTAATCGGACAGGGGTTAAGAAGGGGGAGCCATTTTGATAATAAAATTATGATTACCAGCGGGAGGGTTTCTTCCGAGGTCCTGCTTAAGACGCAAAAATGCAGAGTTCCGGTTGTAATTTCTAGAAGCGCTCCTACAGATCAGGCTGTTAAATTAGCCAAGGATATGAGGATAACGCTTGTGGGTTTCGCCAGGGGCAACAGGTTAAATATTTACAGTGTGGAAGAAAGGATTGACTAGTATGATTAAGAAGTCGGTTGTTTGCGTATTGGCTTTTTTGCTATTCGTAAGTTTGTTCAATGCGCCCCTGGGTGCGCAGGAGAATAAGACGGTGATTCTTGCCACTACAACCAGCGTGCAAGATACGGGATTATTGGATGTTTTAATCGCGGCCTTCCAGAAAAAGTCGGGTTTCACGGCGAAGGCCATAGCAGTTGGCACAGGACAGGCGCTTGGGATGGGCAGGCTAGGCGAAGCAGATATATTGTGGATACATAGCCCAGCTGATGAAAAACAGTTCATGGAAGATGGTTACGGCATAAACAGGACTACATTTATGCATAATGACTTTGTGATATTGGGCCCAAAAAATGATCCGGCTAAAGTGATTGGCACAGAGAATGTGGCGGGGGTATTTATAAAAATTTCCGTGGCCAAGGCGCTTTTTGTTTCGCGTGGAGATAATTCAGGGACCCATAAAAAAGAAAAAGCAATCTGGCAAGAGGCAGGAGTATCGCCCGATAAAGGCGCCTATATAGAAGTAGGGCAAGGCATGGCCCAGACAGTATCAATAGCTAATGAAAAACAAGGTTATGTTTTAACAGACAGGTCAACATACCTATCATTGAAGAAGTCTATTGACTTGGTGATAGTTTTCCAAGGGGATAAGCCATTAATTAACCGCTATAGCCTGATATTAGTTAACCCGGATAAATTTCCCAAGGTAAATGCTCGCGGAGCAAGGGTGTTGTTTGATTTTATCCTTTCCGGATATTCCAGAGAAATTATCGATAATTTTGGCAAAGAAAAGTTCGGCGAGCAGCTTTTTTTTTGGGACATAAAGGAGAATCTGCAATAAGTGAATTTTATATTAGAAGGCATTAAAAAGGGGATTATATTACTTTTCGGACTCAATAGCGAAGTTTTAGTAATATTAAGGCTTTCTCTATGGGTATCAATGCTTGCTACGTTGATCGCTGTGCTCATCGGCGTGCCTCTGGGCAGCATTATTGCTATAAAGAAGTTCCCTTTTAAGAAAATTATTATTGCTTTAATAAATACCGGAATGGGGCTGCCTCCGGTTGTCGTGGGCCTGTTTGTAGTGCTTTTTTTATCTAGAAGCGGCCCTTTTGGTTTTTTGCAATGGTTATACACCCCAATAGGCATGGTCCTGGCACAGGTGATTATCGCGACACCCATAATTACAGGGCTTTCCTTGGCAGCCGTGCAAAGCGTTGATCCAAGATTCTATCAGCAAATCTTGAGTTTAGGCGCTACCACAACGCAGTCCATTTGGGTATTGCTTAAAGAGATTAGGCTCTCTATTCTGGCGGCGGTAATAGCAGGTTTCGGGAGTGTTATCTCGGAGGTCGGCGCAGTAATGATGGTTGGAGGTAACATTAAAGGACAAACCCGCGTTTTGACCACCGCTACAGTGTTGGAGACTCACATGGGAAATTTTGAGATTGCCATAGCGCTTGGCCTGATATTGATTACGATGAGTTTTATTGTAAATTTAGCATTGACATTTATTCAGCAGAGCAGAGAAAAACAAAAGTGATAAAGATAGAAAATCTAAGTTTAGGTTTTTCCGGCCGGTTGGATCTCTTTGTGGATAAGCTTTCTATAGAGGAAGGCGGGATTTTTACTGTCATCGGCCCTAACGGCGCCGGTAAGACAACGCTGTTAAATATCATTGCTCTATTCCTGAAGCCGGACAATGGCAGCATCGAAATTTGGGGCGAAAACATATTGAAGATAAAAGATAAGTTAAATTTCAGGCGTAAAACCTCTTTTATATTTTCACAACCATACCTTTTTAATGAAACCGTCCATAATAATATTGCCTTGCCGCTTCGCTTGCGCGGCAGACACGACACAGGAACTATCGGCGAGATGTTGGATTTGTTTAAAATAGGCCACTTAAAAACGAATATGGCGGGAACATTATCTCAAGGGGAGAAGCATCGCGTAGCACTTGCGCGGGCATTTGTCACGCGCCCGAGATTAGTTCTGCTGGATGAGCCTTTTTTAAGCCTAGATATGCGTTTCAAGGAATCCCTTATTAATGATTTACGTAAGGTGATCAGGCTTAATAAAATTACGGCAATATTTGTTACGCAGGATCAATCCGAGGCGTTGGCTCTTTCTGACACCATGGCAGTAATGATGAGGGGAAAGATCTTACAGCAATCAAGTCCCGGGGATATATTCACAAGGCCTGCCACAAGAGAAGCCGCTGATTTTGTAGGCGTTGAGACAATTATAGAAGGCAGGATCTTTAAGAAAGAGGACAACCTTTGTTTTATAAGGATAAAGGATAAGATATTAGAGGCAGTATCGGTTTATAACGAAGGAGACGATGTGTTTATCTGCATTAGGCCGGAAGACGTTGTAATATCCAGGCACACAGATTCGAGCAGCGCGCGCAACCACTTTAATGCGCGTATTACTAATATTGAGCCCTGGAGACTGGGGTACAAATTGAACTTAGAATGTGGTTTTAATCTGGCAGCTTCCGTGACGGGACAATCAATCGAAAATTTGAATCTAAAAATAAATGAAGAAGTCTTTGTTTCATTTAAAGCCACGGCTATTCACGTAATCAGGAGAGAGCCCCGAAATGATACAATATGAAGAAGCATTAAAAAGAATACTCAAAAATACGAGCCTATTGCCAGAAGAGAAGATAAACATCGAAGAATCTGTCGGCAGGACATTAAAGGAAGATATTCATTCAACGCTGGAAATGCCGCCTTTTGATAAAGCGGCCATGGATGGCTATGCAGTACGCGCTCAAGACGTGAAGAATGCGCCAACGAATCTAAGATGTATAGGCTTTATTCAGGCAGGAGATAATTTTGAGAAAAAGCTTAATAGGGCTGAATGTGTAAAAATAATGACGGGAGCGCCATTGCCGGCGGGAGCTGAAAGTGTGGTTATGGTAGAAAACACATTGCAACGCGGGGATTCTGTTTTGGTGACAAAAACCGTGAAGAAAGGCGAGAATGTATGTTTTAAAGGCGAGGATCTGAAGCGAAATCAAAGAATTCTTGCCCAAGGAACAAGAATTCTATTAGCGCATGTGCCTGTCCTGGCTGCTGTTGGCAGGCGTTTTGTAATGATGGCTGGTAACCCGAGAGTTGCCCTTTTAAACACAGGAGGCGAGATTATTCAACCGGGCGCGCCATTAGGCAGAAACAAAATATATAATAGCAATGGGCCGATGCTGCAGGCGCTTCTTAAATCAGATGGTATTGAACCATTTTTTTTAGGCATAGCCAGAGATAATATTAGAGAGTTAAAAAGTGCGATAAAAGAAGGGCTTAAGCAAGACGTGCTCCTTGTTTCCGGCGGCGTATCTATGGGAGATTATGACATTGTCCCTGAAGTTTTAGCGAGCCTGGGAGTAAGGAAAATATTTCATAAAGTCAATATTAAGCCCGGCAAACCGCTTTTTTTCGGGATAAGGAATAGAACCTTAGTTTTCGGGATTCCCGGAAATCCCGTATCGAATTTCTTATCTTATCATATTTTTGTCCGGCCGGCTTTATATAGAATGATGGGGTATATGTATTATAAGCCAGAGTTTAAAGAAGGGTTGGCCGCGAGGGAGTTTAACACAAAAACCGGGCGTAAACATTTTGTTTTGGTAAAAATAGCAAAAAAAGAAAATCAATATCGCCTAACGCCTGTGGATAGCCGCGGATCAGCGGATATAATGGCTTTGTCGAAGTCTGATGGGTTTATGGTGGTAGATGAAGGCCGTTCTACCGTAAAAAAGAATTCAAAAATAAAATTTATTACATGGAAAATAATATAAATATCGATTATTTGAGGTTTTCTTTAACTGATAGGTGCAATTTAAATTGCGTGTATTGCACGCCGCTAGAGAGGATCCGGTTCTATAGCCGCGGCGAAGTGCTCAGTTACGAGGAAATAGTAAGGGCAGTTTCTGTATTTGTTAAGGCAGGAGTGCGGAAGCTGCGCCTTACAGGAGGGGAGCCGCTAATTAAAAAGAATATTACGGGCCTTATAAAAATGCTTCGAAGAATTGAGGCACTTGAAGAGATAGCCATGACTACTAATGCCGTTTATTTAAAAGGCCTTGCCAGTTCATTGGAAGAGGCTGGCTTGGATAGAGTAAACATAAGTATCAATACCTTAAAAAAAGAAAAATTTAAGTCAATTACAGGTTTTGATTATTTTGACGATGTCTGGGCGGGAATAAAGGAATCTCTTAAGGTAGGGCTTAATCCGGTAAAATTAAATGTTATCTTGATGAAAGGGGTAAATGACGATGAGGCATTAGATTTTGCCCGGCTAACGCTTGTTCATCCTTTTATCGTGCGCTTTATTGAATATTTCCCTGCTAATAAAAGGTCATCGGGATTATCAGATGCTTTGATTAAAACTCGAACATTAAAAGAACAGATAATCAGCTATTTTGGAGCAATCAAAAGGTTTTCTGGAGTTGTTGGCAATGGCCCCGCCGAATATTATAAGCTTCGTGATTCAGAAGGCGCAATCGGGTTTATCAGCAGCGCAAGTGAAAATTTTTGCGGCAGGTGTAACCGTATAAGACTTGATTGCGCGGGCAGGGTTTGTCCGTGTTTATTTAGCGGCCCCACTCACGATATGAAGCCTCTATTGCGCAGCGAACAAAGCGACGAGGAATTAGCGGGATATATAGATGAAATAATCAAGATTAAATCAAGCTTTCGTAAAGATATTCCGGCAGGGCATCGGTTAGAAATGAGCAGTATCGGGGGATGAATATGAAAAATACAGAAATGATTGACGTAGGAGACAAGAAGAAAACTAAGAGGCTGGCAAGAGCGCAAGCCTTTGTCAGGTTAGATAAAGAGATTCTTCAGAAAATAAAAGATGGCTCGCTGCCCAAGGGTAATGTTTTGGAAAATGCTCGTGTCGCCGCAATATTAGCGGCAAAAAATACCTCAAGCCTTATCCCGCTTTGCCATAATATTGAGTTAGAATACGTAGGGGTTGATTTTTTATTAAAGGAAGACGGCATAGTAGTGGAATCTTTAATTAGGTCAATCGGGAAAACCGGGGTTGAAATGGAGGCTATGTTTGCCTGTTCGGTTGCCTCTCTTACCATATATGATATGTGCAAGATGTTTTCAAAAGATATAGAAATACAAAAAATAATCCTCCTTGAGAAAAGAGGCGGGGAAAGCGGCATTTATAAAAGGAAGGCATAGAATGAAGAAAGGGAAAATTTTCTCAATAAATTATAGCAAGGTTAAGGGGGTTTCAAAAACTCCTATTAAGCAAGCGCTGCTGATAGAGGGATTTGGTTTGGATAAGGATGCGCATGCGGGCGGAGGTTTAAGGCAGGTGAGCCTGCTTTCAATAGAAAGTATAAGGAAACAAAAGGAATGCGCCAAGGTTAAAAAAACCGGACTTTTGTTAGAGCCGGGAGATTTTGCCGAAAATATTACAACCGAAGGGGTTGAGCTATCAGCTTTAAAAGTTGGCGACAGGTTAAGGTTAGGCCAAAGCGCAATTATAGAAATATCCAAGATAGGCAAAGACTGCCATAGGTATTGCGCTATTTATTATAAAATAGGCGATTGCATTATGCCTCGGGAAGGGATATTTGCCAGGGTGTTAATTGGGGCAGGGTTTGCAATAGGTGATGATATTGAGGTGATAGATAATGTTTAAAGTTGCAGTATTAACGATTAGCGACAGGTGCTGGAGGAAAGAGAGAGAAGATTTAAGCGGAAAAGTCATTATAGGCTTGATTAAGGGTATTGATGGCGAAGTCATCAAGTATGATATAGTTCCGGACGAAACGGATTTAATAGAGGAGAAACTTTTGTTTTATTGCGATGATTTAAAGGTAGATTTTGTTTTTACTACAGGCGGTACGGGTTTTGGCCCGCGAGACGTGACTCCTGAAGCTACGATTGCAGTTTCAGAAAGAATAATTCCGGGTATACCCGAATTAATGCGGTTGGAAGGCTTGGAAAAAACAAAGAATGCCATGCTTTCCAGGGGAGTTAGCGTAATAAGAAAAAGCTCAATTATAATTAACCTGCCGGGTAGCCCAAAAGGAGCAAGGGAATCACTTACGGCTATCTTGGATATCATTCCACATGCCTTTGATATGTTGAAAGGCGGCGGCCATAAAGAAACTCCCTCAAAATAATTCAATTTTAGTAATATCCGTTTCTCAAGAGTGGGTATTCCGTATTCATTTATCTTTCAATCAAGTATGTAATTTCCATATGAGGTAATTTTTGCCTTGACAAGCCCGCTAAATCTAATAAAATAGATTTGTTTTAACCGTGTTTTATATACATTAAAGTTTTTTTATAAGAGAGGAGAGGCTCAAAATGAAGAAGTATTTGTTGCTGGCAATGGCTTTAGTTTTCAGTCTTTATATGTTTGGCTGTAAAAAGGAAGATGCTTCGATGCAGGAAGCGCAGGAACCGGCGGTTTCTATGGAAACCTTAAGCACGGTGAACACGGAGATGCCTACAGCAGGGGTGTTAATGCCTGAAGCTAGAATGGAATTCACTCAGGCAATGCCTGCTCCCGCTGCTTCGTTAGAGGCTTTGCCGCCTTCAGGGCCATATAGGCCCAAGGCCACGGAAATCCAGGCTGCTTTAAAAAACGCCAATTACTATACCGGCGCTGTAGACGGAAAAATCGGCCCGATGACCAAGAAGGCGATCGAGGAATTCCAGAAGGCTAATGGCTTGCAAGCAGACGGTAAGGTTGGCCCGAAAACCTGGGAAATGTTGAGTAAGTACATGAACATTGAAGTTGCCCCGGGCAAGAAGGGTAAAAGAAGATAAGTTTGCTACCCCTTGAAAATACGTTGATTTTGTGCTATGCTTTATATTGGCCGATAAAGGTAAACCCGTCAAAAGGCGGGGGCGCAAAGCCACAGGCCTAAACCCGTGTTTTTTTCTCGGGCAGGGCAGCTGGGTTGCCGAAATGAGGTGAAAGCGGGAAGTTCGCTCTAGCCTTTATCGGCTTTTTTATTATATAGAATCCCAACATTTTTGTTGGGATTTTTTATTTTTTACTGCTATAATATCTACTATGATTGAATTCCCGCGGGATTTCCTCTGGGGAGCAGCTACTTCCGCCTATCAGGTAGAAGGCAATAATATTCACAGCGACTGGTGGGAGTGGGAAAAAAGGCTAGGGCTTAAGGAAACTTCCGGAGCTGCCTGCCGGCACTACGAATTATACCGGCAGGATTTTGACGCAGCTAAGAGCCTGCAGCATAACGCGCATCGGCTTTCCGTGGAGTGGAGCCGCATTGAGCCGGAAGAAGGAAAATTCTCCCTAGAGGAATTAAGGCATTATCAGGATGTAATCCTGGCTTTAAAAGAACGCGGCATTACGCCGATAGTAACCCTGCACCACTTTACTAATCCTATCTGGTTTAGCCGCATCGGCGGCTGGCAAAATAAAGGCGCGGTTAATTTTTTCCTGCGCTACGCGCAAAAGGTTGCAGAGGCCCTCGGAGAAAACCTGCGTTTCTGGGTAACGGTCAACGAGCCGATGGTTTATATTTATCATGCCTATATCTTAGGTGTCTGGCCTCCGCAGAAAAAATCCCTGCGTGAGGCAAATATCGCCGCAGAAAACCTGCTTTGCGCGCACATCCAGTGTTACCGCCTGATCCATTCTTTATACAAAAAAAATAACTGGCCTCCCCCGATGGTGAGCATTGCCAAGAATATGCAGGCTTTCAGGCCCTGTATTATTACATTTAGGAATAAGCTGGCTGCTTATTTGAGGAACAAAGGCTTTAACTTTTCTCCTCTAGAAAAATTAATCCGCGCTAATGCGCTAGACTTTATTGGGGTAAATTATTATTCCCGCAGTTTAGTGGAAACAAAAGGTTGGGGAATAAAAAATATGCTTTTAGATGTCTGCGAGAAAAACCATAGCCAGTTAGAGAAAAATTCTTTAGGCTGGGATATTTATCCGGAAGGGTTCTATGGCCTGCTTTTGGATTTAAAAGCCTATAACTTGCCGCTTTTTATCCTGGAAAACGGCATCTGCACTGCGGATGACGGCTTAAGGTGGGAATTTATCCGAAGGCATTTGTTGAACCTGCATCAGGCAATGGGGCAGGGGGTTAAGGTCTTGGGGTATCTTTACTGGTCGCTTCTGGATAATTACGAATGGGACAAGGGTTTTGCCCCGCGTTTTGGCTTATTAGAGGTGGATTACCAAACTTTTCGGCGTAAGTCAAGAGAAAGCGCGCAAAAATTCGCCGAAGTCTGCAAGACAGGCAGGTTGCTATAAAATGGAACTTTACGATAAAGATTTAATCTTAAGGGATATCCCTTTATTTTTCCAGCTCAGCGAGCCGCAGCGCAAGCTTATCGGGCAAAGAAGCGCAGTCCGCGAATACAAAAAGGGAAGCATTATCTATCATGAGGGTGATCCGGCGGATGCCTTTTACTGCGTTGCCTTAGGAAGGGTAAAAATTTATAACTACGGGCAGTCCACAGAGGAAAGAGACCTGGAATATTTGCACCGCGGAAAATATTTCGGGATTATTTCTCTGCTTACTAATGAGCCGCATTCGGTAACTGCCAAGGCGCTTAATGACTGCCTGCTTCTTGTAATCAACAAGGAAGATTTTGATTTTATCCTGAAAAAAATCCCCCGCTTGGCAATTGATTTAAGTAAAACCCTTTCCCGCCGGCTTAAACGCAAAGACCTGCACCAGAAAACAATTTTTGAAAGTACTATTGTTTCGGTGTTTAGTTCCTATGCCCAGGCAGGAAAAAGTATTTACGCGCTAAACCTGGCCTTAAGCTTAAAAAATCAGACGCGTAAGTCAGTGATTATCCTGGATATCGCACCTCTGGGGAAAACCCATAGCCTGCCTAGGCGGCTGGGCATCGAGGGAGATTACCGTATCGCCGAGCTGACTGCTCCTTCAGGCAATGAGAAAAAAATCATTGAGGATTTTAGCTTAAAGAATAATTTCGGAGTTGATTTAATCTGCTTTAGCTACCAGCCGGAAGACGAATCCTGCCTTAGGAAGATGGTGGCAGTGATAAGCATGTTGGTCAATGATTACCATTATTTAATCCTGGACCTGCCTTCTTCGATGGACCGGGCGATTTTTTCCATCCTTAATCAGTCGGATGTAATCCATATCTTAACCAGCCCGGATCCGGTGGATTTAAAAAGGACGCGCAACTTAATCGAGCGCTTAAAATCAGAATTCAATTTTCAAGAAGAAAAGATCAAGGCGATTATTAACGAATACCGCCTTTCCAAACTTAACTGCGATGAGCAGTTGGATATTTTAGGCAGGGCAATATTTGCTACCCTGCCCAAGATAGAATTCCAAGCCAGCGGCCGCCTGATTCTGGATGATCCGGATTGCGAATACGCCCGGGCAGTGCGCAGGATTTCCCGGCAGTTAGGGGAATGCACTGTGGGCCTGGTTTTGGGCGTAGGGGTGGCTTATGGCTTCTGCCATATTGGGGTGCTTAAAGTAATCGAAGAAGAAAAAATCCCCGTGGATATTATTACCGGCTCCAGCATCGGAGCGCTGATTGCCGCTTTCTGGGCAGCAGGGTATTCCAGCAAAGAAATTGAGGCGATTATTAGCGGAGAGTTCAAAGAGCCAAAACACATCTGGAGTTTAATTGACCTGACTGTGCCGTTTTTAGGTTTTATTAAAGGCAATAAACTGCTTAAATTCTTGAAAAAATATTTAGGCAATAAAACCTTCTACGATACCCGCCTGCCGTTAAAAGTGATTGCCAGCGACGTAAAAAGAAAAGAGCCCCGGGTAATCGACAAAGGTTTATTGGTGGATGCGGTATTAGCCAGTTGCAGCATGCCCGGGGTATTTGCCCCTTTTAGGTTTTCCCGCCAGGCGAATTTAAGCGGGGGCGGGATCCCACCTTTTGCGGGAAAGGAGGAAATGCTTTTTGACGGCGGAGTGTCAAGCCCGTTACCCACGGAGGTATTATTTAAACTGGGGGTGAAAAAGATCATCGCCGTTAATGTTACTCCTTCCAGGGAGGATATTCTGCACCAATATGAAAGGCTTAAAGAAGAGGTAACCGTAAATATCCCCCAGACGATCAAGAAAAAGCAATGGTTTGGCTTGAAAAACGAACTTAAGGTAAACCTAAAAACTAATATCTTTAATATTATTTTTAGCAGCGTGGAAGTGCTGCAATCGCAGGTGGCCGAGAAAGAGGCGCAGCTGGCGGATATAGTATTGCATCCGGATACTTCAGGCTTGTTTTGGCTGGATCTGCATAAAGCGCAGGAGTTCATCAGAAGAGGGGAAGATGAGGCGCGCAGGAATTTAAGCAAGATCAAACAGTTAGTGGAAGAATAGTGAGGTAACAATATGTTAAAAGCGCATATCAGGCTATCAGGGTATCAGTGAGCAGGATATCAGCATATCAGGTAATCAGGAAAAAAGAGGAATCTGATATACTGGTATCCTGATAATCTACCCACTGATAACCTGATTTCCTGATAAACGCAGTTAACTTAGGCTTTTAAACATATTATGCGAGGAGGGACTGATGCTCAAAAGTAAAATTATCGGGATTTTCTTGATAGTCATTTTGTTCAGTGGCTGTGAAACAGCAAAAGAATATTCCAAAGGTTTTCTGGGAATTTCTACCAAAGCCCTGGAAGATAACCGGAAGAACGCGGTGGTTAAAGATTTTGATATGGATTACGATACCTGTTACAAGATGGCTAAAGAAGGGTTGATTGCCCGGAGAACTTATATTTACGCGGAAGACCGGAAAAAAGGGATGATCGCGGTTTACGCGTCTGGTGATGATACCGTAGCAGTAGGGGTATTTTTTCAGAAGATCGATAACGCAAAGACGCGGGTGGAAGTTTCTTCAACCAGCATTTACGCCAAAGAGCTTGTTTCCGGGTATGTATTTGCTGCTTTAAGGGGAGAAGTATATGACAAAAAAGCCGAATTACCGAGTGAGTGATTTTATCCGCGAATGCCACGGGATTGCCAAAGAAAAAGGCTGGTGGGAAGACCAGCGCAATGAAGGCGAGCTGATTGCCCTGATGCACTCGGAGCTATCCGAGGCATTGGAGGCGATGCGCAATCACGGGGCAAAGGAGCATGTTGCCGAGGAGCTTGCCGATTGCTGCATCCGTATCTTTGATTATTGCGGTGCCCGGGATATTGACCTGGAGGACGCGCTGCTGAAGAAAATCGCCTACAATAAAACCCGCCCTTACCGCCATGGGAAAAAGTTTTGATCCTGCCGCGCTAAGTTTACACTTTATGCACGACTCAAAGTGTCAAGTTAAGATTATGGAGCACATTAAAGCCCATCTTAAGGGTAAGGTAGTGATTTTAGGCATTGGCAATACTCTGCGCAATGACGATGGGCTAGGTTCAATTCTGGCTAAGCGGCTGAAAAACAAGGTTCCTTACATTGTTTATGATTCCGGGGCTAATCCCGAGAACTATCTGGGCAAGATTATCAGGGACAAGCCGGATAATATTGTGATTATTGACGCGGTAGATTTCGGGGGCAAGCCGGGTGAGTTCAAGGTTTTGGAAGGCCAGGATATTGAAACCGTAAATTTCTTCTCCACGCATGATGCCTCGATTTCTCTGGCGATAAATTACTTGCAAAGCAGTTTTAAGGTAGATATAATTATTTTAAGTATTCAGCCAAAGAGCGTGGATTTTGGGGAAGAAATCAGCCCGGAAGTGCTAAAAACTATTACTGAATTGGAGCAATGGTTTGATGGCATGCAAAAAAAAGAATAACTGGGGTTCCCGGTTGGTAATTATCATGGCAGTGGCGGCCGATTATTCTTCTGAAGAATGTTTCCGCGGCTGATAAGCTTTTTATTCTTTTTACCCGCATGGGATTATTGGGGATATTTTTGATCCTAGCTGTTTTAAGGCTGGCCGTTTTTTGTTTTACAAAAGTTTTTTCTAAGGGAGGGCTAAAATGGGAAAAATAAATTTTTATTTAGTGCTGGGGTTATTTTGTTTAAACAGTTTAGGCTGTGCGTCTTTAATCGTTGGAGCGGCAGTCGGCGGAGCCGGCGTTTATGCAGTCAGCAAAGATACTGTTCAGGGGGATACCGATAAATCTTATGACTCTCTCTGGGCAGCAGCTTTAACTGTTAGCCGCATCCGCGGCACAATAAAGAAAGAGGATCAGCTTAAGGGTTATATTGAATTGCAGGCAGAGCAAAGCCTGGTTAAAATTCAACTTGTCCGGCTCACCCGTCTTTCAAGCAGGATAAAGATCTCCGCGCGCAAATTCCATCTTCCTAACCTTGATTTAGCCCAGGATTTCTATACCAAGATTATCGAAGAGGCAAAATAACGAAAATCAGGGGACCGTTTCTATTTTTCCACTTAAGTATCGTAGCGGAGGTTTAAACCTCCGCTACGATATAAGCGAGAAAAATAGAAACGGTCCCGTGTTTTCCCTTTGCTAATTCCTGCATTTGTGGTAAAATCGTTTAAATTACAGCCGAGATAGCTCAGTGGTAGAGCGCGGCCCTGAAAAGGCCGGCGTGGGGGGTCCGATTCCCTCTCTCGGCATTTAACTTTTAAGAAATTAGGGACAGCGACTATTTTCTAGGGTAAAATAAATAGTTGCTGTCCCTGTATTATTTAAAACTATGAGCTTACTTCAAGAAATCATAATACATATTGATAATTTGCGGCAGGAAGCCGGCGTGTGGGCCCAAGGCAGGCCATGGCTATGGCGCTTGGTTTTGTTGTTTTGGTTTGCCTGGATTCTCATCAGGCATCTGGCTGACCCGATGTATAGCAGCATCTTGGGGAACTTGAATTTAGGTGTGCATGAATTAGGGCATTTGCTATTTATGCCATTTGGAAGGTTCTTATGCACTTTAGGCGGGACGCTGCTGCAGTGTTCTCTGCCGCTATTTGGCATATATAATTTCTATCGGGAAGGCGATTATTTCGCGATTTTGCTTTGTTTCGGATGGCTTTCAGATAATCTCTTTGATGTCGCTCGATACGTTGCCGATGCCCGGGCGTTAGAGCTGCCCTTGGTTAATCTTTTCGGCGGTTCGGTTGAACACGACTGGAATGTTCTTTTAGGCTCGATGGGGATCTTGCAATTTGATACGACTATTGCTTTCTTAATTAAGTGCGCGGCAGTTTTGCTTATGCTTCTCTGCCTTGGCTTAGGGGGCTGGCTCTTGCGGCAGATGAACAAAAAGCCTTAAAGCCTTTGGTATGTAATAGTTGGGACAAACAAAAACCCGCTTTTAGTTTAATAAAAGCGGGTTTTTTGTCTAAAGGAATATCGTTTTACGGAGTTACTCTGCTAACGTCGGTTGCCTGTTCGCCTTTCGGCCCCTGGGTGACCTCGAATTCTACTTCCTGGCCTTCTTCCAAGGTTTTGTAGCCGTCTCCTTTGACCGCGCTATAATGCACAAAAACGTCCTTGCCATCATCGCGCGTGATAAAGCCATAGCCTTTTTGGTTGGAAAACCACTTCACTTTTCCTCTTGCCATGAGTTACTTTTCACCTCCTCAAATGAAACCCAAACTTACGGAGCGAAAGCGACGTAAGTTTGCTGGTTGAATTTGACCCTTGACACGAAATACTTTCTATTAACTATTGTCGTTTTCGTGTCAAGGGTTATTTCGGCCATACAGCTTATGTTCGCTTCGCTCCATAAGCTGCGGCCTCAATAAAAAACCGTAAAGCTCTTGATTTTGATGATTTCGTGTGCTTTACGGTGTATAGAAAACTAAACAATCTTTGAATGCTCCTTGAAATGTTTCAACTATGATTAGCTTAACAGTAAATTCTATTTTGTCAACCGCTTTTTTATGATATAATCACAATTCCAAATGCCGATGTAGCTCAGTTGGTAGAGCAGGACTTTCGTAAAGTCAAGGTCGGTGGTTCGACTCCACTCATCGGCTTAAAATTCAACCTAGCTCTGCGTTTTAGGTTGAATTTTGCACCGCACTATGTGCGGTGCAAACATTTTCTCTGGCGATAAGGCTAACAACCATATGTCAAAATTCCACGAAGTCTTAAGTAACCGTAACTTTTTTCTGCTCTGGCTGGGCCAGATTATCTCGCAGCTGGGGGATAGGCTGGGGTTTATGGCTTTAATCGGCTTTGCCTATTCCAAGAAGGCCCAAGGGTCTCCGGCAGAGATCTTTAAAATATTACTCTTTACCATTGTGCCGGTATTTTTAATCGGCCCGATTGCCGGAGCCTATGTGGACAGATGGGACCGCCGCCGCACGATGTATATGTGCGATTTCTTAAGGATGCTTTTAGTCGGTACCTTGCCGCTTTTTCTTTTTCACGCCAGGAACCTCTCGATTGCCTATTTATTAATCTTCATCATATTTTGCATCGCGCGCTTTTTTCTTCCGGCAAAACTTTCCATTGTCCCGGATTTAGTTAAAAACCATGATTTGTTGATTGCTAATTCGTTGGTTAATATTACCGGGATGATTGCCTTTGTTGTCGGCTCCGGCATAGGCGGGGTGGTGGTGGAGCTAGCGGGGGTGGAAAACGGTTTTTACTTAGACGCGTTAAGTTTCCTAGTTTCCGGGACGCTGATCTTTTTTATTACACAGAAATCCAGCGTTGCCATGAATTTCCGGAAAGTCAGCGGCGACATTGTTCAGGTGATTAAAAAATCCTTAATCCAGGAGATCAAAGAGGGCGTAATGTATTTTATAAGCAAAAAAGATATCCGCTTGACCGCGGGGGTGCTGTTTATTTTGGCATCCGCATTGGGGGTAGTTTCCGTGGTCTCGATTGTCTTTGTCCAGAATACACTGCATTCGGCAACCAAAGGCCTGGGGTTGTTGATCATGTTTTTAGGGGCAGGGCTTTTTTTGGGCGCGCTTGTCTACGGACGTTTTGGCAGCCGGATTTCCCATTACAAAATGATCTTTACTTCTCTTATCTTGAGCGGAATAATGCTGATTGTTTTTGTTTTGGGCCTGAAATATTATCCGAATTTTCTTTCCGCGGCGTTATTATCATTTCTCTTAGGGTTATTTTCATCGCCGATTTTAATTGCCTCCAATACGATCATTCATAAAGCCAGCGATAATAAAATGCGCGGGAAAATTTTTAGTTCTTTAGAGATGGTAATGCATCTGGGCTTTTTATTAAACATGTACCTGAGCACATTTTTAGCGCAGAGGTATTCGCACGTCTTAATCTTGGTAGTGATAGGCTGCCTTTTTAGCGTTTTAGGCGCCATTAGCCTGATTGTAAACCGCAAAATCTCATGGTTAGATTAGTTGAGCATAAGCAAGGTACGGAGAATATCGCAATAGAGAGGCTTCCTCTACCCGGAAGAGTTTATCTTCCTTTGTCCCAGCATCTGGGAAAGGCCTGTAGCCCTTTGGTAAAAATCGGCGAGATGGTGGACCTAGGGCAGGAAATTGCCGCTACTCAAGCGCATGTTACCAGCCCCATTCATGCTTCTTTATCGGGAAAAGTCAGCTCGATTTGTGATTGGCCGCATCCGTTGTTAGGCCGCTGTAAGGCAATTGTCATCGAAAGCGATAATACAGATAATGCGCGCGACAGCTTAAACAGGGCGCGCGATGAAATCTCCGGGCTCACCGGCGGACAAATCCGCGATATTGTCTATGCAGCCGGAATTGTAGGAATGGGAGGGGCGGCGTTTCCCACGCAGATAAAACTCAATCCGCCTAAGCCGGTTGACAGCCTGATTATTAACGCGGCGGAGTGCGAGCCGTATCTAACCGGCGATTACCGCTTGATGATAGAGAAAACCGCGGAGATTATTTCAGGGATTGAGGTAATCGCAAAGTGCCTTGGGGTAAAAAATGTTTATATCGCTATTGAAGATAATAAGCCGGAGGCGATAAAAAAGTTTATAGTCCATAGTCCACAGTCCATAGTAAAAATCCTAAAATCGCAGTATCCGCAGGGCGGGGAGAAGCAGTTGATTAAAAATGTCCTGAACAGAGAGGTGCCGCAGGGCAAGCTGCCTTTTGATGTGGGGGTAGTGGTGCAAAATGTCGCGACGGTATTTGCGGTTTACGAGGCAATCTACCTGAATAAACCCTTGTATGAGCGCGTAGTTACGGTTACGGGAAGCTGCCTGTCTAATCCGAAGAACTTATTAGCGCGTTTGGGTACACCGATAAAAGAGTTGATAGATTTCTGCGGCCCGCTCAAAGAAGAGCCGGCGAAGATTATTATCGGCGGGCCGATGATGGGGGTTGCCCAATATACCCAAGATGTACCGGTGATTAAATCTACTACCGGAATAATCCTCTTAAACAGGAGAGAAGCCGGGATACTTCAAGAAGAATCTTGTATTCGCTGCGGGGCCTGTGTCAGGGATTGCCCGGCGGGCTTGATGCCCTGCTTGATTAATCTGGCTTCCGAGAAGGAAATGTGGCAGCAGGCAAATTCTTATCACGCCTTAGATTGCATTGAATGCGGTTTATGTAATTACGTCTGCCCGGCAAACAGGAGATTAACCCAGTCAATAAAAAGGGCGAAGCTGGAGGTTGTTAAATGAAAGAGATGGCGCGTTACGGTATTACTCTGGCGGTAATCTGCGTGGCAGCCAGCGCTTCTTTGGCAATAGTGAATAAGATTACCTCGCCAAGGATAATCGCTCAAGCGCAGGCAGAGGAGCAGTCCAGCTTAAAAGAAGTAATGCCGCAGGCAGAAAGCTTCTTAGCCGTAAAACCGAAAGAAGAGGTCCTTTATTATAAGGCGCTGGATAAGCAAGGTAAGTTCTTGGGAGTGGTTTTTAAGGCCGCGGCAAAAGGTTATTCCAGCGTTATTGAAACTATCGCCGGCATGACTAAACAGGGGGTAATTACGGATATCAAGGTGATTAGCCAGAATGAAACCCCCGGTTTAGGTGCCCGCGTCACAGAAAATTCTTTTACTGATAGTTTTAAAAATAAGCCTATTGAGGTAATGGGAGAAATTCAGGCGATTACCGGGGCGACCATTTCGTCCCAAGCAGTAATCGAAGCAGTGAAAACTAAGGCCGCGGAAATCAAGGAATTAATTAAATATGAACCCTAAATTGATACATTCGGCGGCGTTCAAACTCCGTTCTTTCCCGCAGAGCGGGATCCCGCCAGACAAAAGAGTATTGTGCGGGATAGGGTGGGGAAAGAAAACGCCGCCCTCAGTATCAATCCTGAGTAAACCCCGCGCTAAAGCGCGGGGTGCCGAAGGATTGATCGTCAGCCCGGCGCCGCACCTGCATAAAAAAGAGTCGGTAAGCAGGATCATGTGGCTGGTAGTTTTAAGCCTGCTGCCATCGGGTGCAGCTGGGGTGTGGATTTTTGGCTTTAAAGCGCTCTGGGTGATTATTTTAGCCGTGGCTGCCGCACTAGCTACTGAAGCAATTTTACAGTTTTCCACAAAAAGAAAAATCAGCGTTTTAGACGGGAGCGCTTTTATAACCGGTTTATTATTGGCTTATAATTTACCGCCTGAGGTGCCTTTTTGGCTGCCTGTAATCGGAGCAGTTTTTGCTATTGCTATCGGCAAGCAAATTTTTGGCGGTTTGGGGCAGAATATTTTTAATCCGGCGCTGGTGGGCAGGGTATTTTTAATGGCCTCCTGGCCGAAATATATGACAACTTTCCCTCCAACCTTGATTAAAAACCTTTTGCAAGGCGGGGCAGAAAGCTATGATGCAGTAACTTCTGCTACACCGCTTATGCTGCTTAAGGAAGGTAGCGTAATCGCAGCTAAGCGTATTTCTTATTTAGATTTATTTCTAGGTAAACACGGCGGCTGTATCGGAGAAGTCTGCATCTTAGCTTTACTGATAGGCGCGGCATTTTTGTTTTACAAAGGCTATATTTCCTGGCATATCCCGCTAACTTATATCGCCACCGTAGGGCTGTTTACCCTTACCTTCGGGCACGGAGGGCTATTTAGCGGAGACTGGTTATTTCATTTGCTTTCCGGCGGTTTAATCCTAGGGGCATTCTTTATGGCTACGGATTATGTTACCTCGCCCTTGACTTATAAAGGGCAGATAATTTTTGCTATCGGCTGCGGAATATTAACCGCGGTAATCCGGCTCTGGGGCGGCTATCCTGAAGGCGTATCTTATGCCATATTGATGATGAATGCGGCAACGCCGATAATTGACAGGTATACCAGAAGCAGAGTGTATGGCGCCAGTAAACGTAAAGCGTAAAGCGAAAAGCGCAAAACTTAAGTTTAAAGCTTTAAGTTTCAATTTTGCGTTTTGCGTTTTGAGTTTTACGCTACGAGTATGAAAAAATTGTTCAGTGAATTTCTTAAGGGTATCATCCGCGAGAACCCCACATTCGTTTTAATGCTGGGCTTATGCCCGACATTAGCGGTCTCGGTTTCCGTGGTAAACGGCATCGGTATGGGCATTGCCGCGACTTTCGTGCTTTTAGGTTCTAATATTATTATCGCGCTGCTGAAAAATTTTATCCCTGATAAGGTACGTATCCCTTGTTTTATTGTGGTGATTGCGACCTTCGTGACCATCGTAGAGTTAGTGATGATGGCCTACAGCCCGGCGTTAAACCGCGCCTTAGGGATTTATGTACCTTTAATTGTAGTGAATTGCATTGTCTTAGGCCGCGCTGAGGCCTACGCCCAGAAATCAAGAGTCATCGCATCTTTTTTTGACGGTTTAGGCATGGGCGCGGGTTTTACTTTGGCCCTGATTTTAATTTCCGCGATCAGGGAATTTTTCGGCGCCGGAACAATCCTTGGCCGGCAGGTAATTAACGCTTTTCAGCCGGCTTTTATTCTGGGTATGCCTTCAGGCGCGCTTCTGGTTATCGGTTTATTATTAGGATTTTTTAACCTGCTAAAGAATAGGCAAAAGACATGAACCCCGCCCTTCTTAAAAATAAGCTGAATATATCAAAGAAGGGCGGGGTATTCCTATGAAAGGAAGGGCTGGGTGAACCCCGGGCAATTTTTAGTTATCTTTATCTCTTCGGTATTTATTTACAATGTCATCCTTTCTCGGTTTCTAGGTTTATGTTCCTTTATCGCCATTTCCAAAGAAACTAAACCCGCCTTAGCCATGAGCCTGGCGGTGATGTTTGTCACGACGATGTCTTCTATCATCACCTGGATGATTTATCGCTTTCTGCTTATTCCTTTTAACTTAACGTACCTGCGCACGATTTCTTTTATTCTGGTGATTGCTACTTTTGTGCAGCTTGTAGAGATGGCCATACGTAAAGTAAGCCCGCCGATGTACCGTTTCTTTGGGATCTATCTGCCTTTGATTACGGTGAACTGCGCGGTTTTAGGGGTGACAGTATTAAACGCGGATATGTTTTTCTTAAAAGACAAAGCTGTGCCGGGGAGTTTTTATTATTCTGTGTTTCAGGGTGTCTGCGTGGGTTTAGGTTATACTTTAGCCATGCTTTTAATGTCGGGGATCAGGGAGCGGCTGGAATTCTGCAATATCCCAAAGGCTGTAAAGGAATTTCCGCTGGCGTTTATTATTGCTTCGATTATGAGCATGGCATTTATGGGGTTTAATGGATTCTCCCGCTAAGTTATTACTTAGTGGGCGGGATCCCGCCGCATAATTTAGCGATTGGCGGGAAAGTTTTAACATGGATATTTTAATTCCTATTATAACTCTGGGTGTTTTGGGCTTAATCTTCGGCATAGGCCTGGCCATCGCTTCTAAGAAGCTCGCTGTGGTTACTGACCCACGATTGGAAAGAATCCACGGGTTGCTGCCCGGCTCAAATTGCGGAGCCTGCGGCGGGGCAGGCTGTTTTGGTTTTGCCGAACAGCTGCTTAGCGGCAAAGCCAGTGTCGAAGCCTGCCGGGTGAGTGAGCAGGCAATAAAAGAAAAGATCGCCGAATTATTGGGTAAAAAAATAGAGCAGACAGCCAAGAAGGTGGCGGTATTGCATTGCAACGGCGGCCTGAAGGTGGCGGATAGATTCCGTTACGATGGCATTGAGGATTGCCTGGCGGTAAATTTAGTTTTAGGGGGTCAGAAAGAATGTGTTTTTGGCTGTTTAGGTTTTGGCAGCTGTGTAAAGGTTTGCCCATTTGAGGCAATCAGCATGTCGGCTGAAGGCCTGCCAATAGTAGATAGAGATTTATGCAAGGCCTGTAATAAATGCGTCTTGGTTTGCCCGAAAAAATTATTTTGCCTGATCGAAGCCAAACACAGCGTAGTGGTAAGTTGTAAGTCGCATGATTTAGGCAAGGACACCAAAAGTGTCTGCCCGGTAGGCTGTATTGCCTGTCAGCTTTGCCTAAAGGCCTGTAAATTTGACGCTATACATGTAATTGATAATTTGGCAGTGATAGATTATCAGAAATGCACTTCTTGCGGAGAATGCATTAAGGTTTGTCCGATGAAAACCATAGGGTCAAATGAAGCCTAAACTTATGGAGTGGATAGCGAACATAAGTTTATGGCTGAATTCGCGCATACAATTTATGTCGCTTATTGCACCATAAATTGTGCGCTCATTAAAGGAGGCAGGCATGCGCATAGCAATATTTGCTTCAGGCAGAGGAAGTAATTTTTCGGCGATAGCCAGAGCAATTAAAAAAGGCAAGATTCCCGTCAAGCTAGCGCTTTTAGTTTGCGATAAGCCTCAAGCCGCGGTAATCGCCAAGGCAAAACGCGCCGGCGTAAAAGTAGTTTTAGCCAAAACCGAAGAAGAGATCTTGCGGGCGTTAACCGAGCACCAGATAGATTTGATTGCCCTGGCAGGTTTTATGCGTATCTTAAGCCCCGGCTTAGTGCAAAAATACAAAAATAAAATTATCAATATCCATCCCTCTTTACTTCCCGCTTTTAAGGGGGCTAAGGCAATAGAAGATGTTTTTAATTATGGAGTGAAGGTCACTGGCGTAACAGTGCATTTTGTCGATGAATTAATGGACCACGGCCCGATAATTTTACAGGCTGCAGTAAAGGTAGAAGAAAACGATACTCCGCAGGCCCTGGAAGCGAAAATTCACAAGTTAGAGCATAAGCTTTATCCGGAAGCGCTCAGGTTATTTGCCGCAGGCAGGCTGGAAGTCGCAGGCAGGCAGGTAAAAGTTACTAATCGATAGGTTTGCTTAGGGCTGCTGCCCGGTTAAGGAATATTCTATTCTCCGTGAGAAGGTTCTTTAATTGCAGGAAGCTAAAATCCTTAAACCCGTAAATTCTCACCGTATTAATCGCCAGCTTTAAGATTTCCTTATCGATATCCGCGTTTTGCTGGACTTCCGGCTTCTGGAATTTTAATTTTACGCGGTGCTGTATCTGCATGGCGATAAAATCACCCATAGAAATATCTTTATAAGTGATGTGCCTTCCCTCTTTGTCGCCGATAATTTCCAAACCCACGGATGTATCTTCTACGGCGCGGTGCTGGTATTCTGTCCAGGAAATAAATTCATAAGAAACCTTTTTTATGTCCAGGTAATAAAAAGTCTCCTTGGTTTCGTAGCCGTTTTTAATGTCCGCGGTGACCATACAGAATAAATACGGCCCGTCTCTATCCTGATGTTTCATGCTGAAGATCACCCGGCGTAGGGCCTTCCAGACCGAATTTGCCTTCTCGATATTTTCCTTATTATATTTATACTGCTGGAAAAGTTCCTTCTCCGGGACAATCTTAATTTTATATTCCAGGTTAAATACGCCGTCTTTGAGAATGGATTTATTTTCTTCAATGGCAAATCTCTCGCTGTATTTTTTAGGCTTGTCTTCTTTGGCGATGAGGTCTGCATCGATGGGCACGTAGATCCAGAGGGTTTTGCCTGCCAGCTTAATCACTACGTCGACTTTATATTCGTTTTTGCAGAGATTAGCCAGCGATTCAACTATATTTTCTTTGGTGTAGGTGGGCTCAATGGAAGAGGAACAGCCAAAAAACAAAAGCAGAGAGATTAAGCAAAGGCTATTGCGCGCGGTGCTTGTCGAATTCTTTAAAAATAGCCTCAATCTCGTCATAATTTAGCTCTTCTTTGGAGACTAGTTCTTGGGTTAATCGTTCAAGGAGGGCGTCTTCTTGTTTAAGCACTTCGGTTACTTCCTTCAGGCAGCTCTGCAGGATATCCTGCACATCATTATCTAAGCGGGACTTGGTTTCTTCGGAAACAGTCCTTAAATTAGAGACGGCATGAAAATTTCCGATTAGGCCTGATTTGCCCATACCCCAGCGCCAGACCATGTCATGGGCAATTAAATAGGCGGTGGTAAAGTCGCCGCCGACGCCGCCGGTGGTAAAACCCAGTTTTAAAAGTTCCGCGGCATAGGAACCAAGGCAGGAACGGATATAGCCTAAGAAATGGTTCTTATTGTGGACAAAGATTTCTTCGCGTTCAGGGGTCCAGGTAACACCGCCGGTATCTCCGCGGGGGGTGATGGTGATTTTAAAGACGTCCTGAAAAGGCACCATCAGGTAGGTAATAATCGCGTGGCCTGCTTCGTGATAAGCGGTGTGTAATTTTTCCTTGGGGGTAAGTCTAATCCTGCGCTTAACTCCCAGTTCAATTCTTTCCCGGGCATCGTCCATCTCTTTCATTGAGACGATCTGCTTTTTGTGCCGCACGGCAATCAGGGCTGCTTCGCGCACCAGGTTTGCCACATCCGCGGGGCTGTAGCCGATAGTGATGCGCGCTAAGCGCTCGATCTTTATCTCATTGGGATCAAACTGGATTTTTTTCAGGTAGTATTGAAAAAGCTTTTCCCGGTCTTCCAAGTTGGGTTTATCCACGTAAATCTTGCGGTCAAACCTTCCCGCGCGCAGCAGCGCCCGGTCTAAAAAGTGCATAGGAGCGTTTGTAGCCCCGATAATTATAATATTAGAATCTTTCTCCTTGAGGCCGTCCATCTCTACTAAAAGCTGGTTTAAGGTTTGGTTGTGTTCGGTAGTACCCCCAAAGCCCGAATCCATGGAACGCGCCGCGCCAAGCGCGTCAAGTTCATCGATAAAAATAATACAGCCGCCTTTAAATTCCGAAAGCAGCCTGGCGCGTTTAAACAGGCTGCGGATCCTGCCGGCGCCTACGCCGACAAACATCTCCACGAATTCAGAGCCGGACATGGAAATAAAAGGGATATCAGCGGCGGTGGCAATGGCCTTGGCAAGATAGGTTTTACCGCAGCCCGGAGGACCTTGCAAAAGCAGGCCGCGTAAAATCTGTCCGCCGATGCGCTGCAGCTCGGCGCGGTCCTTGATTAAATTTACGATTTCTAAGGCCTCTTGTTTGGCTTCATCCATGCCGATGACATCCGCCCAGGTGATCTGGATATCTTTTCCGGAAACCGCTTTTTTAGTGACATGGGTAAATGAGCCCGCACCTTTTTTAAACATCAGCCAGTACCACATATAAGTGTAAAACATGCCGAACATAATCGACATGATCAGCTGCATGTAAAGCTGCAAAGGGAACATTGCCAGCTGGGATTGGCGCAGGTAGGATTCTACTTCATTCCAGGCCTTTAAGCCTAATGTCAGGAGAAATACAAAGGAAATAGCCAGCGCGCAGATTAAGGTAACGACGATCACCCTGATCCAATAAAGCTTAAGGTAGAGTTTCAGTAAGAATTTTGTCTTTTTCCAGTCCATACTATTCCTTTCTTCAAGAATATCCGCTTATCTTTATTCATAAAAATAGCATATTAAATTTGCTAAGTCAAATCTTTTCTTGACCCTTTGCTTTTTGCGTGTATAATTAACTTTCTTGCGAATATATAACCGGGAAGGAGAGGTCAAGATGGCAAAAATTAAAAAAACCTTAGCGCGCGAAATCCTAGATTCCCGCGGCAACCCTACGGTAGAGGTGGAAGTAAGCTTAGATAACGGAATTATCGGCCGGGCAGCTGTGCCTTCGGGCGCTTCTACCGGCGAAAACGAAGCCCTGGAATTAAGAGACGGGGACAAGACCCGTTATTTAGGTAAGGGTGTATTAAAGGCAGTGGAGAATGTTAATCGCCTAATTGCTTCAAAAATAAAGGGTTTAGCCCCTGATTTTGAAAAAATTGACGCGCTGATGTTAAAATTAGACGGCACGCAGAATAAATCCAAATTAGGCGCTAACGCGATTTTAGGTGTATCTATGGCGGTGGCCAAGGCCGCGGCATTGAGTAAGAAACAGCCGTTGTATAAATATTTAGGCGGAGATAAGGCAAGAATCCTGCCGGTGCCTCAAATGAATATCCTAAACGGCGGAATGCATGCTGATAACAACTTAGATATTCAGGAGTTCATGATTATGCCGGTGGGGGCAATCAGTTTTAAAGAGGCGCTAAGAAGCGCTGTCGAAGTATTCCATAGCCTGAAGTCAATTTTGAAGTCAAAAGGGCTTTCTACTTCCGTGGGGGACGAGGGAGGCTTTGCCCCGAACCTGCAAAGTAACGAAGAGGCCTTGAGCCTGATTATGCAGGCAATTGAATTGGCCGGATATAAACCGGGGAAGGATGTTTCCCTGGCATTAGACTGCGCGGCCAGCTCTTTTTGCAAAGACGGCGTTTATAAGTTTGACAACAACCAGAAGAAATCCGCGGATTTAATCCAGATTTATGAAAGCTGGCTGAATAAATACCCGCTGCTTTCCATTGAAGACGGGCTTTCCGAGCATGACTGGGCAGGCTGGAAAGAGATGACTAAGAAGTTAGGCAGCAGGCTGCAGTTAGTCGGCGACGATATATTTGTCACTAATCCGGAAATTTTCAAAAAAGGCATTGCCGAGGGAATAGGAAACGCGATATTGATTAAGGTAAACCAGATCGGCTCGCTCTCAGAGACGCTGGAAGCGGTTAATATCGCCAAGAAAAATAAATACAAAGCGATTATTTCGCACCGCTCCGGAGAAACCGAAGATACTACCATCGCCCACTTAGCTGTAGCTACGGGAGCCGGCCAGATTAAAACCGGATCATTATCCCGCACCGATAGGGTCTGCAAATACAACGAACTTTTACGGATCGAGGAAGAATTAGGCAAGGCGGCAGTCTACGCGGGAAAGTTTTGGAAATAAGGGATGTTACCGATATTAAGAAAGGCATTCTGGCTTTTTGGCCTGGCGGTTTTTTTACTATTGATCTTCCTGCCCGGATATACCAAGCGGCAGGAATTAAGGGACAAGAACCGGGAGTTTGAGGCCAAGATAAGAAAAATAAAAATCGAAAACGCCCTGCTGTCGGAGGAACTTAACCGCATCGAAAATGATCCTGTGTATCAGGAAAAAATCGCCCGGGAAAAAATGGGTATAGTGCGCAAGGGTGAGATTCCGAAAGATAATTACGGAGCAGAAAGAGTAAAGCATTGCTTGCCTTAAGGCATTTTTGTGATAGAATTATTAAGGTATATCGTTCTTTGTCTTTAGAGATTTCGCGGGGTGGAGCAGCCCGGTAGCTCGCAAGGCTCAATGTCTCGCTCATAATTCTGTGAGCGGGTCAATGGGCTCTCTAATCAGTAATGATTAGAGGATAACCTGTCAAATTCGGTGAAGCCCTTAGGTTAAACTAAAGGTAATACCGAGCCAAGGTCTGGCATAATGCCGGATAAGGTGTAGAGACTAAACGGCAGGCACCCGCCAATTTTTTGGCGGGCGAAGATATAGTCCAGACTACGAACCCTTGACAATTTTGCGAAATTGTCAAGGGGCAGCGCAAGCTGAAGTAGCAAGCATAACCTTGAGGTCGCGCGTTCAAATCGCGCCCCCGCAATTTAATCTAGGGCAGTTCTCCCGCTCCAGCGTTTAAACGGCAGGAGCGGGATCCCGCTTCGCTTCACTTTAGCGGGAAAATCTGCCCCCCGCAACCAAATGCAGGCGCGTTCTCCCGCTCCACTGGTTAAATAGTAGGAGCGGGATCCCGCTTCGCTTTGCTCCGCGGGAAAATCGCGCCCCCGCAATTTAATCTAGGGCAGTTCTCCCGCTCCAGCGTTTAAACGGCAGGAGCGGGATCCCGCTTCGCTTCACTTTAGCGGGAAAATCTGCCCCCCCGCAACTCGTGGCTCCAGTCAGAAATTTTGGCTGGAGCCATTTTTATTGTAATGGTGCCACCAGAGGTTGGTAGATTTTGAAAGCGCTTTCTGGAATACTCCCCAGCCTATTGCAATCCCCTTACCTATATAGCATACTTTATATACGGTTGAGAGATGTCAAAATCCCACTTCAATATAAAACAGAAATTCACTAAAATTCTTGCCAGTTTGCTTTGTTTGCTGTTTATTTTTCAGCAGACAGGTTCTGCTCAGGTTGCTGCCCAGTTGGATATTGCCGGCCACTTAGCCAGCTTACGCAGTAACCTTGTGCCGGATAAGTTCCGTCCGCTGCATTTGCGTTATCTGCAGTATAATCCGCAGGAAAATAACTTCCGCTTGTTACTTGATAAAGGCGATGTTGTTAGTCCACAGTCCACAGTCAACAGTCCACAGATAAAACAATTCATTGAAGAAAATTCAAAGAAGCTGCTGGAATACTTTCTCATCGGTTTAACTCTTCCTAATGACAGCTTCTGGGTAAACCTCCGGCCTGATTCCCCTGACAATATCATTGATCCCGACTTAGAGCAAACCGATATCGGCAGGATTATGCTGGAAACTGACCTCCAGCTTAAAAAAGATACTGCTTCAATGACTTCTCCGCAAACCCCTGAAGGCAGGGAATACTGGAATAAGCTCTATAAGAAAACAGAGGAGTTATTTGGCTACGAGAATGTAACCATACCTACTTTAACCCGCCCCTGGATTGTGCCGGATGAGATAATAGTTAGGGAGAACGCAGACTCGGCTTATGTGTATAAAGCGACGCTAAAGGTGATGCTGGAAGAGGATTATCTTACAGGGGACAGGGTTCAGGGTACAGGGTACAGTCAATACGAATTCAAAGACCCCCGGCTAAAAGCGCTGAATGAATACTCAAGCCAACTCATCCGCGAGCTAATCATCCCTAAACTCACCAAGCAAGTAAATAGCGCCAAGCGCTATGCATCATTACGACAGGTGTATTATTCGTTAATCCTGGCGCAGTGGTTTAAGTCAAGATACAGTCGACAGTCTACAGTCAACAGTCCACAGAATAATCCCTATACCTTACTCATAAACACGCGAAACTTAAACGGCTTAACTGCCAAAGAGATTTTTTCCAAAGAGACCTACTTCCAAGGCTACCAGAATTCATTTAAGGACGGCGAATACAATATCATGGAGCCCGCCTATACTCCCTTTGGGCAGGTAGTAAGGAGTTACTTTTCAGGGGGAATGGATTTAGGGAGTACGCAAGCAGCCAGTGCGCAGCTACCTGCAGGAACCCGCCTTGGTAAGCTTGCCTCATGGCTAATATTAGCTACAGCTACCATTGGATTAGGCGGTGAGCCCCAAGTAAGAGCCGGCTGGGCGGAAGCGCAACCTAATCAGGTAAGCGCAAATCCTATAGCGAATAGTTCTGACAGCAATAGCTCCCAACAGCAATCTCTATCTGCGGCAACGATAAATGGATTAATCAACTCCTACCTTACCGGTACCTTGATGCAAAGAATTGAGGTAGAGACAAAATTATGGAAACTGCGCCAGATGAGCGATATTAATGTGCTCATGGCGCGCCTTCAAGCCACGAAGGACATCGAGCAACAGGTTAATTTATTAAATGTCATCGGAGAAGTTGCATATCAGCTAACAAGGGAGAATAGAGGGATAGTTGCGCAGCAGCTATCGGGTATGTTAATGAAAGAAAATGATCCCCGCGGCATTACCGCATTAGTAAGAAATCTCACAAAATGCGCCCATTCAGCCGCAAGCAGCGCCTTGGTATTAAAACTTCAGGAGTTTCCGAACGAACCAAACATCGGCGGTTTTATTCTGAAGGCGTTGAGGCAATGTGGGATACCAGAGGCGCGTATTCCTAATATGTTGACTATGATGGGGAATGTTAGTGACACGGGATTATTTTTGCAATATGTTAACGTTATAAGCATATATGCTTCGCAGGAAGTCAAGAATACCATCTACCCAAAAATATTTTCCAAAATAAAACAGTGGCGATCTGACAATCATGCAGTTATTGTGCAGGTCAGGAGCTCCTTTGAGAGCATTCACCAAATCGTTCCGTTACTTAAAAAGGAATACGAGCATAGTATTGTGTATTATCCTCATCCGGAAGAAAAGATTGCGCCCTCCAAGAAGCATTTTTTACTTGTCATCGTTGATGGAGCGCCACAGTTGACGCTTTACGATGACAATCCGGCAAGAGATGAGGTTTATCGAGGGGAGGAATTGATTGAGAAGAAGCTGAGAGAACTAGGCCCTATTGGCGGGAAAGGTAAGGTAGTTATTGAGTATGGAACGAAAGAATCTTACAAAAACCACTGTCCTTCAGATGCCGACAGCAATTTCGGAACAGTTGGCCATACACACCCCATAGATTTCCCTCAACCTATGCCCGGTAGCGGCGATCGTACTTATTGGCAGAATCAATATCCTCTTCAGAAGGAGGATGTGCATGGTGGTAACATGAACCAAAATCAAGAAGATGATTCTGCGTCTCCAGAAAAGCCGTTGCCGCGAAGCAGTATCGAGAAAGAAGTTCCCTCAATCGCTAAAGCCGACCCCGGCATTGCCGGGGATATCAGCGTGGCAGCGTCTATCCCTCGGGCGATTCAAGATTTTAGCGGATATCAATTGGTCTCTGATGCTGATTCAAAAATGGAGGCAATTGTATTTCAGGCAACAGAGGTACAGCATCTTCCTACTATTACGGAGATAATTGAAGCATTAAGGGAAGATGTGAAAATTATTATTCTGATTAATTCTAACGACATTGCCATAAGGTTACGCCAGTCCCTGGCAGCAAGAAACACGCCTGGTTTATTGCAGCGCATTAATTTCATCAAGGTACCCCAGCCGCTTATTTCTCCTTTTGCCCGCGACCCTTGCTTCGTATTATATAATCCCAAAACTAAGGCATATACCTGGTTTATCCCCAAGGATGGCGGCTATAGCCAAAAGAGGCCGGATAGAACCGCGGCGAGAGCGTTGATGAATCAAGGTATCAGGCTGGATGAATTTTATCGTAATAATGTTAATGATGCGACTATAGATATAGATGGCGGGGATGTTACCTCAGATAGTTCTTATGTATTTATCGGAAGACGATCCATAGAGTTTAGCCGCTACAATAGTACAAGAGAAGCGATTATCAGCGCAGAGGAAGCTGTCAGTAAAATTCAAGCGATTACTGGCAAGGAAGTAGTTGTTTTGGATGGGCCTATAGGGCATAGCGACCTTTACCACTTGCCTGTAGGGCGGACAAAATATGGCGAACATACCAGCCTTTTAGGGGATCCTGCCATGGCGCTGGAAATCCTGGCTTCTCTTACTGAGCAGGAGAAAGAGGCGGCAATTAAGGATATCGCAGCAGCATTAAAACCAATTGCCAACTATTCTACAGAAGCGATACGGGATTATTTTGAATTGGCGATTAGGGCAAGTAAAGCGGTAAAGCATAGCGGTGGCTTCAATGCAAAAGAACTGGAGGCAGTCAAGCAGGCGCTGGAGGCAAAAGGAGTTAAAGTTATCAGGGTCCCCTATTTACCAAGAGGGATATTCCCCTTTGGTATTTTTTATCCTAATGCCATTTTAGATGGCAAGCGCGCAATTATTCCGCAGTATCTTATACCCAGATTGGATAATACGGTAAAAGGTATATTTACTGACCTTGGGTTTACTGAAACTGAACTAATAATGTCTATCATCTTAGGATGCAAGGATGCCGGGCCAAGGTGCCTGACGCAGAAAATGGGCATTCCGCAAGTAATGCAACAGGGGCATGCGCAGGAATTACGCCGGCTCGGTGGTTCGGAAACGATACCATTTACGAATGCACCGCTATCGCCGATGACGGAGAATTCCTTAGGTGATATCCTACCTAAAAAATCACAAGATATTCAGGCTAGGGCTAATGTCGGCAATGCTTCCGATGATATAGGTAAAGACGACGCCGGCATTGCCGGGGATAACAGCGCGGGGTTTACGCGCAGGGAACATGAAGAATTCCATGATGCGGGGAAATTCAGTGCGGTAATTGCTTCAATTGTCGGACGCATCAGGGCTAGCGGTAGGCAGGTTGAAAGCCTGCGGCTGCGCGACGGTAACCGGACTGACGGATACAATTTACGCAAGGTAGTTGAGGATTATGGCCAGGAGGTAAACGGCAGGAGGGTTTTTAAGGTCGCGGAGGGGATTGAATTGAGGATTGAGGCAGACGGCGCATTAGTAGTATTAAATCCGGAATTTGCCAATAATCATGCCGGCCGCGGAGAATACGCGGTGTATGCGCGAGACGAAGCAAAGGTTGCGCATGAGCTCAGTGAATTGCGCGATTGGGCAGGGTTTGCCGCGGAAAAAAGGATTGCCAGCGCAGAGGATGCCCGCAGCGGGTTGCTTGGACAAAGGCTTCGGGTGTGGATGAATGAAAACGCGAAGAATGCCGCGCTAATCAAACAGAAAGCCAGTGAGTTCCATGAAAAAGGGCTTGAAGCCGAATTCCAAACTAGAATCGGTGAAGTGTTAGATAGGAAAAATGCAGAAGTGCGAAAAGTATCTGTGCCGTATGTTGATAGACTTAGGTCGTTAGTTGATAATTTGGAAGGCGCGGAGGTAGAAAAGATAGGTTCGTTATCCTGGGGCCGGCATTTTTACCGGATCGTTTCAAAAAATAATATAGGAATAATAGTGGTTTTTGATCCAGACGAAATGCCGGGCGAAATTTCATTTTTAGCAGTAGGTAAAGAAGATGAAAATTTTGAGCGCGATGGAAAAGAACTTACATACGCCATAATCCCCGTTGAATTAGCCATCGGAGAATTAATAAAAATTCGGGAAGCTGTATTAGCGATGGGGGCATTAATTAAAAATTCCAGGGTAGATTACTACAAAAAGATTTTTTTCACTTTTCCCGGCCCGTTTTTTTTAAGAGAGAGGATCTTACATATGTATAAAGAAAACCCTCTGTTATATTATCTAATGAACAGTATAGATACCGATAAATTCATGGGATGGCGCCCACCTTTTGATTATTTGGTTTTGTGGAAAGAAAATGTTAATAAAGCGGCTGGTGCTGCAAATCCTGATGGAGGGGTTTGTTTTGAAATCAGTATTTTACTGGACTGGATTGATTTCTCGGAACTATTTGTGCATGAGTTAGTTCACGTGTTTTTGTATGGTAAGAAAGACAGGCTAAAGAAATTGAGACCTATTTTTAGTATTGTAAAGGAATTCGTTGCTAAAAAATACGCCAATAAGTCGAAAGAGAATCTGGATGCAGAGATGATTACATGGGTTATGGAAGCCATTGCTGATAATAAAGATTATGTGCGTGAACCCAGTATCAAAATAACCAATCAAATGATAGTAGGACTAAAAAGGCTTGGGTTATTACAGGACGCGCGGAATCCTTTTGAAGCTGCAATAGAGATTCTTGATCAGGATGAGGAAGTAGGCTTTATTATCGCCAGCAGTGGGTTGCCGAACGGCGCCCCTAGCGCGGCGGCGGTCGGGCAAGAGGGGGGCGCAGGCCTCCTTGGGGAAGAATATGAAGGTTTTATTGTTGATGCTGTAGAGATACCTGAAGTTCAAAATTCTAATGTGCGCAAAAAGCTTGCATTAACACCTATTTCTTTTGGGGGCCAGAGTATTGTTGCGCAGGGATTGGTGCCAGATGATCTGTATAAGCGCGAGATTGAGCAAGGTGACGATGATGTAATTGATGATGGCACGCCTTTTAGAATGGCCTTAGGCCCCTGTATCGGGGTTATCATCCATAATATCAGAACAAAGAAAACCTATGCTGCGCATTCGAGCGCAGATGACTTAAACAGCATTGAACGCATGCTCAGTAAAGTTAGCCAGGATGCTGCCTTTATGCGCGAACCTCAAGAAGTCAAAGTTATTGTGGGTGGCGGGGCATTTATGACGCTTGAAGATGAAGATGGAGATGTAAAAAGTACCATAGAGCGGAATACGTTGACCCTTACATCAAGAAAAAAAGCGTTGGAATTGGTACGTAAGAATTTTACTGATATCCTCCGTATTTTTCCCTCCCAACCCGGAATAGATGTCCGCCTCCTATTCTCACCATCTGAGAGCATTTGTTATTCCCATGTAATCATTTTTGGTTCTAAAACAACCAAAATCGAAGCATATATGGCTCAACTAAAAGAACAGGCGGAAAAATCTGCGCTGACAAACAAGAAGAGAAAGGCCGCCGTTGCCGCCGAAGGCAATGAGGCGACGCCTCTTACGATTAACACTGAACCTAAGGTGAAAGAGGAAAAAATAGATAATTTTTCTCGTTCAGGATTGAAGCCGCCTGAAAGCGGAAAAGCCGGAGGAATCGATTTTCGCGCCCTCCCCATCGTTAGTCAGGCCGTTACTAACCTCAGCGCGGGGATGGGGGTAGTGTCTTTAGAGCGGTTTTCCCGCCTCAACCTGGATTCTGAATGGCAGGAGATTGAGCGGCTGGTTGATTCTGGTATTACGCCTTCTACTGAGCGTATTAAGGAATACCTGCAGGCATCCTGTTTTAGGAATCAGGTTGCGCAGGATAAAGATAAAGTTATTCTCTGTATTGCCGGCATCCTGCGCCAGGAAGAGGAGGAGTATATCTCTACTGAGCCCGGCTTAAGGGATATCCTAGTAGTGTTGGAATCAGGCATAGCTTTGCAGAAAATCTTTATCGGTAGTAAAACTTAAGGGGCATCCCCCGCCTATATCTCTCAACCGGTACAGGCAATTCCCTGGCGATGCCCCTTTGATTTTGGCAATGTGTCAGTGAACGGGGGTGGCTTTTCCCGCTAAGGCGGGATCCCGCTATATTTTTTTAATTTGGTGCGGGATGTTACGCCTGTTACACCTACGCGGTGTGCTAGGCGGAAAATGATTACTTCACCGCGTAGGTGAAGATAGTCATACGGATTTTCCCCCGTTCACTGACCGGTTACTCTTTTTGCTTAAAAACCGCTTGAAAAAGTGGTGAGGGTATGCTAATTTAGTTGCTACTGAAAAACCTCTTTGTGTATACCATGTATTGTAGCTGCCCGATTTATCGGGCCCAATAAATTGGGCAGCTACAGGAGTTTTTTAGTGGTAACTAATTTAAACAGACTATGCAGGAAAAACTTTGGAATTTTAGCGATAATTCAGGTAGTTTCACTTCTTCGTGCGCGGATAAGCTAAAGGGGCTGTATTTTCCCCTTGCTAATGAGCGGATAATGTCGGCGATATCCCCTGATTTACGCGGAGACATTAAAACCAGTCAAAATTCTTTTCTGCTGGAGCCGGCTTCCCGCGCCAGCTTAAACAATTCCCGCGTTGCGCGCAATTTCTGGGTTAATTTTGGCAAAGGCAAAGTTTGGTCTGCTGCCGGCGTATCCAAGGATTTAAAACAGCTGGCAAGCGATAAATTTTCCCTGCAGGCCGGCCTGCTCTGGCAGAAAGTTACCAGAGTAAACCGCAAAATCGGCCTGAAAGCAGAAATTCTTTCTTTTATCCCTGCCGGAAACCTGCCAGTTGAAATTATGCAGGTTACCCTTACTAATATTTCCGCGAAAAAAATTCAAATTTCCCCTATCGCCGCTATTCCTATATACGGCCGCGCAGCGCAAAATTTACGCGACCACCGCCACGTTACTTCATTGTTGCAGCGGATCAAGCTGCATAAGTTCGGAGTAATTGTCAAACCTACTTTATCCTTTAATGAGGCAGGACACCAGCCGAATAAAAGCAATTATTTTGTTTTAGGCTGGGATGAGCGGGAAAAAGCGCCGGAATATATTTATTCCACGCAGGAAATGTTTTGCGGCGAGTCAGGCGATTTAGAAGCGCCGCAGAGCCTTTTAAAGAATCTTTTACCGGATAAAAGCCCAATACAGGGCAAAGAGGCAATAGGGGCACTGCGTTTTACCAAAGCTATTTTAGCCCCCGGCAGCGCAAAAACTTATATAATTTTACTTGGTATCACTAAAGACAGCTTAGAAATCAATAAGATTATCCGTAAATTTGAGAGTACTAAATTGGTGCTTGCCGCGTTGAAACAGACAAAAGAATTTTGGGCGAAAATCCCTAAGGAAATTAATTTAGATACCGGGAATGCTGAATTTGATAATTGGTTTTGCTGGGTAAGCATTCAGCCGCTGCTGCGCAAGATTTTCGGCTGCTCATTCCTGCCGGATTTTGACTATGGCTTGGGAGGCAGGGGCTGGCGCGACCTCTGGCAGGATTGCTTTGGGTTAATTCTGTATGACCCGCAAAAGGTGCGCGAGTTGTTGATAGCGAATTTCGCCGGCGTGCGCATTGACGGCTCAAACGCTACGATTATCGGCAAAAAATCCGGAGAATTCATTGCCGACCGCAATAATATCAGCCGGGTGTGGATGGACCACGGCGTCTGGCCGCTTTTGACTTTGGATTTATACCTTCAGGAAACCGCCGACTATAAGATATTATTTAAGCAGGTGCCGTATTTTCGCGACCATCAGCTTTGCCGCTGCCGGGAAAAAGACGCGCATTGGAATTCCGCTGACGGGCAGAAACTGAAAACTGCCTCCGGAAGGATTTATTACGGCAGTATCTTGGAGCATTTATTAGTTGAGAATTTAGTGCAATTTTTCAATGTCGGAACGCATAACCATATCCGGCTTGAGGGCGGGGATTGGAACGATGGTTTGGATATGGCCAAAGAAAAAGGAGAGAGCGTAGCTTTTTCGGCAATGTACGCGCAGAATCTGGAGGTTTTAGCCGGCCTATTGCTTAAGACAGGCAGGAAGAAAATTCTTCTTGCCGAGGAGCTAAAAATACTTTTGGCCAAGGTTGATTATAATAATATTAAGCCTAAGCAGGCTATTTTAAAAGCTTATTTTAATAAGGCTAAAATGCATCTTTGCGGAAAACAGGCCGCCGTGGATGTATTGTCTTTAGCCGCGGATCTTAAATATAAATCCTGCTGGTTAATAGAATTTATCCGCCGAAGAGAATGGTTAAAAGAAGGATTTTTTAACGGCTATTATGATAATCGGGGAAAGCGCGTAGAAGGTAAGATTAATAATTTAATCCGCATATGCCTTGCCTCGCAGGTTTTCCCGATAATGAGCGGGGCAGCGGATGAGCGGCAGCTAAGGCAGATTTTAGCTGCAATAGATAAATATTTACGGGATAAAAAGTCCGGAGGTATCCGTTTAAACAGCGATTTTAAGGCTGAGCAGCTTCAGCTGGGCAGGGCGTTTTCCTTTGTTTACGGAGATAAGGAGAACGGGGCGTTTTTTAATCATATGATTGTGATGCTTGCCTACGCGCTTTACCAGCGCGGTTATGTCCAAGAAGGCTGGCAGGCCTTAAACTCTATTTTCCGTATGGCTGTGGATAAGGAAGAAGCAAAAATTTATCCCTGCCTGCCGGAATATTTTAACGCTCAAGGAAAAGGCATGTATTCCTACTTGACCGGCTCTGCCAGTTGGTTTATCTTGACTTTACTGACGCAGGTTTTTGGCATAAAAGGCAAAGACGGCGGTTTGCTGATTGAGCCGAAATTAACCGCTGAGCAATTCAGGCGCGCCAGCCGTATTAGCATTAACCGGTCTTTTGCCGGAAGAAAATTAGTGGTCAGCTTTCTTAACCCGCGAAAGCTTGAGTTTAACAACTATCGTATTATAAAGGCTATGCTGAACAAGCAGAGCTTGATGGTTACCCAGCCGCAGCAACTATTTATTCCCCGCAGCGCCATCCTTAAATTACCACAAGGCAAGGTAAGCCATTTGGAGGTTATTTTAGGTTAGGAAAATCACAGAGCTGGACATATCTTTCTCTTCGTTGTAGTTGCCCCATTTATCAGGCTTCAGTTGAAGCCCCATAAATGGGGCAACTACAGGGCCTCTTCCATTGTTTCCAACAATTTGTTTGCATAAAGCCGTATATAGCGGTAAAATCAGGTCAAGATGCGTTTTCTTCAACAATCTCACCTGATTAAATTTCTCTGGAAAAAGGGCTGGTTTTCCTTTCTGACCATCGCCTTTTGTTTTATTTACCTTTTAAAAATCAGCTGGTTAAAATGGGGCGATTTGATTATTGACTCCGGTAGGGAGATGTATGTGCCTTTAAAACTTGTTACCGGGGCAAGGTTATACCGCGACATATTTTATCATTACGGCCCGTTTTCGCCTTATTTTAATGCCTTCCTCTATAAGATAGCCGGCGTACATATTCACAGCTTGATTATAAACGGCATAATCACTACTTGTTTTACCTGCCTGCTGCTTTATAAGATCTCGCGGATATTCCTGAACATCTTTTTCTCTACCTTTGTAGTTTTAGTTTTTCTGTTTGTGTTTGCCTTTGGCTACTACGTTTATTTGGGCAATTATAATTTTATCCTGCCGTATAGCTATCCGGTAATTAACGCTATTGCCTTTAGCCTGGCAGGCTATTATTTTTTCTGGCGGCTGCTGCGCTTTAGGACAATAAAGTACGGGCTGCTGCTTGCCTTATTTACTTTTTTAGTTTTATCATGCAGGATAGAAATAGGTTTTAGCTTTATCTTTTCTGTTTTAGCGGGATTGCTGATTAGCCGGATGTTGGAAAAATCCGCGATTTTTCTTGCGCTGGGGTTTGTCTTAGCGGCTTTACTCTATGTTCTACTGGGGCTTTCCGGAGAGGGAGCATTCTTAAACGGGGCCTTACTGAATACAATCGCGGCAAATCTGCGCGCCAGCGATACCTTTACCGGATGGCTCAGCGGTATAGCCAACTTACAAGAAAATACACAAACCATCTTTAAGGTGGTTGTCTTTTACTTATTTCTCTGCGGGGTATTTTTTTGCGGCGGCAGCGTATTAGTAAAAATAACAAGGTTTAGGGGCGCCTCTTTAAGAAGGGCAATCTATTTTATTTTCGCGGCCATAATTATTTATGCTGTTTTCTTATTTTTAAAAAAGTTTTTTTACTTTGAATTGCAATACCGCTGCCTGCCGTTAATGTATCTCTTAGTGGGTATTCTATCGCTGCGCCGCTTTTACCGCTGCCCGGATAAGGCAAATCATGCGCTTTTGTTTAGCTTATCTTTATTTGCTTTTATTTTAATTTTAAGAATGCCGTTTTTCGTAAGGGCCGGCCATTACGGTTTTTTTATCCTTGTCCCAGGATTAATAGTCTATCATGTTTTTTTCTTTAAAATCCTGCCTGATGCCTTGCGGAATAAAATCATAAAGGCCTCCTTTTGCCTGGGATTTTTAGCGGTATTTATCTGGTTTGCCGCGCAGCATTTCCTGCTTGCTAAATTCTGTTATGATAACCGGACATTAGAGGTTAGTTCAGAAAGAGGCAAGCTTTTTGTGTTTAATAATAACCGCGAAAGAAGGAGCCTCCAGCTGATTGAATTTTTAAAGCAAAATACGCATAAATCGGACACGTTGGTAATCTTTCCCGAAGGAGTGGCAATAAACTTCTTAAGCGGCAGGGATAACCCGCTTTATCACTATTCTTACCTTCCCCCGGAGCTGTCCTGCGGCAGGGTGGTTGAAGAAATTATCGCCGATTTAGAGAAAAAGAAAGTAACTTATGTGGCTTTAGTGCAGAGGGATACCGGGGAATACGGCTTTCCCGCCTTTGGCAGGGACTACGCAACAAAAATCTGGGAATATGTCGCGCGGAATTACCTTTTGTATAAACAGTTTGGCCCGTACCCATTTACCAGCGATGATTTTGGCATCGCTTTATTCAAGAACAAATCCTCCTATGCGCCTAACTCAATTTAAACAATTAATAGGAATTACGGTTATTATTTCTTTAGTCGCGCTATCCATTGCCTCCCAGCTAAAATACACCGTCTTTCCTTTTTTAAAGTCCTATAAGCATATACCTTATATGTTAGCCCAAGACGATTTAGGCCAGCTAAAGGTATTGGCATATCCTGTCTATCAGCTTGTTGATGAAATTAACAAATATCCGCAAGAGGCAAATTTTTATTTTGCGCCTTCTTTTGTGGAATCGCAAAGCCTGGGATTATGGCGCTGGTATATTTTTGTTTTATCCCGGTATCTGTGTTATCCGCGCAAGGTCTTTTGTATGGCGGGAGTCGTCTACCATAACAGCAAAAGCGAATACGTCGATAAGTTTATTCAAGGTAAACTTTATTTTTCCCAGCTGGATTGGATTAAAGAGAAAAATATTTCTTACGTGGTAATATTTAGGGAAGGCGGGGTTTCAATTTTGCCGGTCAGCGCGGAAATCGGTCCGCAAGAATGAAAAATGTTTATCTATATTAAGGCAATATTATTTCTTTGCGCTGTATGCTTTTTAGGGCTTTTAGTTAATCTGGCGATTTATTTTCTCTGCGGAAATAAAATTAGCGTCAAAATTAATCTGATGAATTTTCCTTTATTTTTTGCCTTGGGGGCCGGAACATATGCATTTTATGAGATGTTTTTTTCTATCGCTGGAATTAAAAGTAGCATAGCACACTTTGTAGTTTTATTCTTAAGCCTCTTGTTGGTTAATCTTATTTTTTATCTTAGAGGCAGGCGGGCATCTTTTTTGTCCTTGCGCGGCTTAAACGGCAATAGGGTGTTTGTAATAATAATTTTTGCTGTAATCTTGCTGCTTTTGCTGGCAAGCCTGCTTATGGCTATGGCATTTCCTCAATTCGATATTGATTTGCTGAATCATATCCTGATGAAGGCAAAAATTTTTACTACTGATACCTATAAAAGCTCAGTGTATTTTCACGATAATTTATTTGCTAATCTGCACAGCCGTTATCCGCCTTTCGTGGGGATGTTTTTTAACCTGTTGTTTCTTTTTGGCTGCAAGACTCTTGCCTGTTATCAGGTAGTTAATTATTTCATCTTTTTTTTGGTAGGCATAAGTATATACCAATACTTAAAAGATAAGATCCCTTTTTGGCAGAATATTGTTTGGCAATTTATATTTTTTTCTACGCGCGCGTATATTTCCTCGCAGTTTATCATTGATTCCACGGATGTGGTACTTTCTCTGTATTTTCTCTTAACGCTTTTTTGGTTTTGGGAAACTCTCAAAGAGCAAAGCAGGTATAATTTTGCGATCTATGTTCTGCTACTGGGTTTAGGCACTTTAGTTAAGAGCGAGGGTTTGCTTTTTAGCCTTATTCTTATTTTGCTATCGTTTTGCAAACACAAGAAAATTATCTGGAAATACTTTTGGATTTGGTTGGGTTTGGCGCTACCCTGGGCTTTATTCCGGTACAGCCTGGCGGACCCGGCTACTTCTCCGGAAAGGGTATTCAATAGCGAAACTATTACCGCAAGCCTGGAATATATGCCAGTATTCTTAAGCGCTGTGTTTAGTGTTTTGTTGACGGAATGGAACGCGGCATTTGTTTTATCAATTGCGGCAGCAATCATTTTGTTAAGGGGTAAATACAAGCAAGAAGCAGCCGTGGTGTTTATTGTGGCCGCGGTTTTAATTTCGGTATGTATTGTTTTAATCTGGCTGAATGCCAGCAGCCCGGACGCATTCGGGACATTCGGGATCTACCGTAATGGCATTGCGCGGCTTTTCTCTCATGCCTACCCCATGGCGCTTATTTGTCTGGCCCTTGCCACCGCGAGCTTGCTGCCGCCAGATGGAACACAAAATCGGTAGCCACCACGCGGCGCCTAGCTTTCACTTTAAGCTGGCAATGCCTAAGTTATTAGGGGTACGCTTATACTGAGTTTATCGATTGTGAGTGGCAATAAATTAATGGGTTAAAATTATGAAATCGCGAAAAAAAATTATTTTAGATCGAATTATCGCGAAGCCTTTCGCTTTCTTGCTGAATCTTGTTGTCTGGCCATTGAGGCGGGTTATTGCCCTGGGCCGCAATGATTCTCCCGAAAAAGTAAAAACCATTGCCATAGCAAAATTCTTAGGGATGGGAAGCATCCTTAGGGCTACGCCGATGGTCCGTGCCTTAAAACAAAAATACCCCCAAGCGCGGTATATTTTTATAACTACCTTAAAGAATAAACCTCTGGTTGAAAGGCTGGGGCTTTTTGATATTTATTTATATATAAATGATAAATCGTTGTTTATTCTCTGCGTTGACGTTCTATCCTTAATCATAAAATTATGGACTTACCAAATAAGGCTTTATTTTGACTTAGAGGTTTATTCTGCATTCTCTACCATTCTTTCGTTACTTAGCCTTTCAAGAAACCGCTATGGTTTTTATAAAGATACAACAGCGTTTCGCGCGGGGCTAAACACCCACTTAGTGTATTTTAACGATACCAAACCCATAAGCAGGGCTTATCTTCAGCTGACAAAAGCCTGTGGAATAAAGTATTCAGATTGCAAGCCCGAGACGATAAAATTACAGGTTTTTGATAAGCAGGAATTAGAGGCCTGGTTAAGGCTGAATAATTTAAATTGCGGCATAAATTATATTGTTGTCAACCCCAACGCATCGGATTTATTATTGGAAAGGAGATGGCCAAAGGAATATTTTATCGAATTAATAAATGCATTAGTGAAGGTATGGGATGGTTATATATTTTGTGTTGGCAGCCCACAGGAGGCCTTTTATGTGGCTACTTTATGCGAAGGAGCCTCCATAGAGGCAAGGAAGAGGGTTTTTAATGTCGCGGGTAAGATTTCTTTCGGAGCAGTTATGGTATTAATCAAGAATGCGCAGCTTGTAATTACCAATGACTCTGGTTTATACCATGTAGCTGTAAGTTTTAGAAGGCGGGTAATTTCTCTATGGGGGCCGGTTAATCCTGCTCAGTATGCGGATAGCGATAATTCTCAGCAGGCAGTTTTTTATAATAAAGAAATATACTGCAGTCCCTGCCTGCATAAGGCTGATTTTCCTCCTTGCGGAGGCGATAACGTTTGCATGAAGTCCATACCGCCCAAGGAGGTTTATAAGAAGGCATGCCAAATGCTAGGGGCTGCCGCGGGCTTAGATACGATGCAGATGGATTTGGTATATCAGCAAAAATATTCTTTGAAGGATGAAGCTCAGGAGATAAATCCGATATGAGAATAACTTTTCTAAACCCGCCCGGCAGGAGATTATATCTTAGAGAATATTATTGCAGCCAGATTTCTAAAGCGGCATATTATCCCCAGCCAGTTGATTTTATTATGCTCAGCGCGCGCTTGCGAGAGGGTAACGAGTTGTTTTTGCTCGATGCTATTAAAGACCGCCTTGCCCCTGAGGAATGCCTTAAGAAGCTAAAAAATTTTAATCCCGATGTAGTGATATTTCTTTCGGGTGTGGTTTCTTGGCAGGAAGACGCGGAGTTTTTACGCCGGTTAAAAGAAAAAATAAAAGCAAAAATAGTCGGAATAGGGGATATTTTTCTGGAGGAAGGCAGGCAAATCATAGAAAAAAACAGCGCTATAGATGCTTTATTAATGGATTTTTGCAGCCCGGATATTACTTATTATTTGAAAAATGAATTTGAGAAAATTACACATATGCATTACCGCAGTAATGCGGGGATTGTAACAAAGGTTCCTGATGGGGCAGAGGCGCCTGTTTTTGAAATCCCCATTCCCCGGCATGACTTATTTATTAATAGGGGATATACCTATCCATTTGTAAGAAATAAAGGCTATGCCACTGTTCTCACCGATTACGGCTGTCCGTATAAATGTTCTTTTTGCGTAATGGGGGCGCTTGGCTATAAATACCGCCTATTGGAGAATGTCTTTGCGGAATTAGATTATCTCCGGCAATATGGCATAAAAGAAATACTTTTCATGGATCAGTCATTTGGTGTTTTGCGCCAGCGCAATATCGCCCTCTATCAGGCGATGATTGAGCGGAAATATAATTTCGGCTGGGTCTGTTATTCTCGAGTTGACCTTATTGATTACGCTACTTTGGAATTGATGAAGAAATCAGGCTGCCACACAATAATGTTTGGTGTTGAGACCGCTAGCAATGAATTATTAAAGAAATACAATAAGGGATACACAAGAGAACAGGTAGAGAGCGCTTTTAGGATGTGCCGAAAATTAAAAGTCCGCACTGTCGGTACTTTTATTTTAGGCCTGCCCGAAGACACATTAGAGAGCTGCTATGAAACTATCGAGTTTGCCAAAAGGCTGAATTGCGATTTTGCATCGTTTAATTTTGCTTTCCCGCGGCCGAAAACCGGGCTAAGGAAGAAAATGGCCGAAAATAAGTTATTGGCTCCATGCGATTTTACCCCGGATCAATCCGGCCAGGATATGCATATAAAGACCTTAGCGTTATCATCCAAGGAGCTGGCAAAGATAAGAAAGCAGGCCCTATTGCAATTTTATCTAAGGCCGGGTTATTTAATAAGGCAGCTTTTTGTGACACAGACGCTCGATGAGGCCTGCGTAAAATTTAAGAATTTTATATCTATGTTTTACAGAAATCAAAAATGAATTGCGCCGCATGTGAATGTGGAAGACAAAAACGTTTATTTGTCAAAAAAGGGCAGAATTTCGTTAAATGCCTTCGCTGCGGTTTAGTTTTTATCGAGGCCTTAACTTCCGGTAAAGAAACAGAGGCTCGTTACGATAAAGAATATTTCCTGCCTTGGGGGCCTGATGGCAGATTAAGTAATGTTACCAGGCGTAATAAGATTTATACATTTCAGATGCGGCTTGATGATATCGAAAAATATTCTTCCGGAAAAA
>Ga0265296_1000623_pt1 | contig 50336 bp, 38 predicted proteins | sample MunlanPumphouse1_FD_189073 | JGI IMG/M metagenome (GOLD analysis project Ga0265296, IMG submission 189073) | Groundwater microbial communities from a municipal landfill in Southern Ontario, Canada - Pumphouse #1 | ecosystem: Environmental > Aquatic > Deep subsurface > Groundwater | place... | reverse complement strand
GCTGTTTGAGCTGTTCCTGAAGGGCCTTTTCAGCTGCGCGAAATTCAGCGAGTCTGGACAATATCTTTACTCCAATAGTGTGTTTGGCTGATACCAACCGCAAACAAAGCTATAAGCCAAGAGCCTGGAAGCGACTCGGTGATAATTGGCTCACCTGCCAGTCTGGCTCAGGTTGAAAAAATTGTAGTAGTTAATGCGACAAGAGTAAATCCTGATGTTGTCGCCATGTAACAACAATGACTTTTTGTATCAATTTGGTGCGGTTGTTCGGCGGGCAGGGTCGGTGATTTAATGATGAGTTAATGCTTCGAGGAAATCAGCGCCAGGCATCGGTCTACCGTACAAATAGCCCTGCAAAAAGTTAACGTTATGCTCGGTCAGGTAATCAGCCTGGGCCTGAGTTTCGACACCTTCGGCAACAATGCCCAAGTCCAGTTTGGCCGACAGTTCAATGATGGAGTCGAGAATATGCCTTGATAACGCGTCTACGCCGATCATGGCCACGAAGCTCTGATCGATCTTTAGAAAGTCGACGTTGAAGGTGCGCAGATAACCAAGGCTCGAGTGTCCGGTACCAAAGTCGTCGATCGCGATTTTTACTCCCAGTGCATGCAATTGCTCAAACAACTGAAGCGTGATGTCGCTCGGCTCGATCAGTTCGCGCTCCGTCAATTCCAGCACCAGTTCGACGCTGCCGGGCGCAAACGCCGCCAGGAGGTCACGACAATCCTCGACCAGCTCCAGATCCTGGCAGTGGCTGGCGCTGATGTTGATGCCGATATGGAAAGGCTTGGCGAAGTTCACGGAGTGCGGTCCCAGCAGGGCCGCAGTCTGTTGCATCAGCGCGCGGGTCATCGGCACGATCAGACCTGAGTGCTCGGCAAATGGTATGAACAGATCCGGGCGTACCAGCCCCTCTTTCGGGTGATTCCAGCGCATCAGCACTTCAGCGCCCGACCACTGCTTGCTATCACCGTGAACCACGGGCTGGAAGTAAGGAATGAATTCCCCGGCCTCAAGTGCGCGCATCATTTCGTGGCTGGGCGAGGTCGATCGCTTCTGAACGAAGTGGCCAATGGCACCGGAGATTGCACCGAAGAAAATCAACAGACTGAACAGCGGAGGATATTCAGCCGCCATGTAGCGCCGGACTTCGCCCTGGGGGAAACCCGCCGACACTTTGAAACCGTAACGCTCGGATTCCAGCAGGCTGCGTGCGACCGGCGGGGCAGGCAGTGATCCCTGGTGAACTTTGCCGTCGGCGGACAGCCAGTTATCGCCCACTTGCAACGTCAGTAATGTCTGGCGGCCGATCAGGCGCAGGATGTTGCTCAAGTGATAGCCATCCAGTGTGGTCAGCGCGCCACCACGACCGTCGCTGAGACGGTAGATCAACAATGCCGTATCGGGCGTCACCGGATTGCCGTTCATCAACCACAGTTTGCCTTGATGATAGTCCCCGGCATTGACGGCTTCCTGGAACGCCCCGAAGAGTGAGCTGCAGTAGAGATTGTTGTCCCAGACCAGATTGGTCGAGCGCACGAAGGGGCGGCGGGTCACTTGTTCGCGCAGGGCCAGTTTCACCTCTTCGCAATTTTTCCCGGCAAGCGGCAGCAGGACCCGAGCGGCTTCTGCCGTGTTATCGAGCATCAGATCGAACTGTCGCAGCGCCTGTTCGGCCGTCTCCCCGGCACTTTGCTGCAATGTGCGTTCTGCCTGCATATAAAGAATTCCAGTGCCCAGCACGATCGGCAGCAGACCGCTGAGCACAGTCACGACGATGCGGGTCCTGCGTTTGCGGCGGGGTCTGCGGGTCAGCGGCATGGACACATCCTGTGGAGTCGAAGTCCGGCCCGATAGACAATTGAGCCAGAGGGGAGAATAGATCGCAGATGGCTCTTGCACCGTACGAAAAAAAGCGGATTTTATACAGAGGGCAGACAGGTCCCGTTACGCTGTGTAGAATCGATTTACGCATACAATAATAATCGTCTTCTGGCAGCAGAAGCCTCGCCCGCAAGAGCCTTGGGTCGACAATGAAGATATTCGGGTTCCAACTGATCTACGGAGACTTCCTCGCGCGCAGCGTGCGTGGCATCTCCTGTGCGCCTCCCTCTACATCACTTTCCTGACAAATAACCCTGGTTAATTGATAAGAAATGATGAGGCGTCACCATGGCAGATTTATACGAAAACCCAATGGGCCTGATGGGCTTTGAGTTCATCGAGTTCGCAGCGCCGACTCCCGGCACGCTGGAGCCGATCTTCGAGATCATGGGCTTCACCAAAGTCGCGACCCACCGTTCCAAGAACGTGCACCTCTATCGTCAGGGCGCGATCAATCTGATCCTCAATAACGAACCCAACAGCGTCGCCTCGTACTTCGCCGCCGAACACGGTCCGTCCGTTTGCGGCATGGCGTTTCGCGTCAAGGATTCGCAGAAAGCCTATTCCCGCGCACTCGAACTCGGCGCTCAGCCGATCCACATCGAAACCGGTCCGATGGAGCTTAACCTGCCGGCGATCAAAGGCATCGGCGGCGCGCCACTGTATCTGATCGACCGTTTCGGCGAAGGCAGCTCGATCTACGACATCGACTTCGTGTTTATCGAAGGTGTTGATCGCAACCCGGTTGGCGCCGGCCTGAAGATCATCGATCACCTGACCCACAACGTTTATCGCGGTCGCATGGCCTATTGGGCGAACTTCTACGAGAAGCTATTCAACTTCCGTGAAATCCGTTACTTCGACATCAAAGGCGAGTACACCGGTCTGACTTCGAAAGCCATGACCGCACCGGATGGCATGATCCGCATCCCGCTTAACGAAGAGTCGTCCAAGGGCGCCGGGCAGATCGAAGAGTTCCTGATGCAGTTCAACGGCGAGGGCATCCAGCACGTTGCGTTCCTCACCGACGACCTGATCAAGACCTGGGATCAACTGAAGAAAATCGGCATGCGCTTCATGACCGCGCCGCCGGATACCTACTACGAAATGCTTGAAGGTCGCCTGCCAAACCACGGCGAGCCGGTCGATCAGCTGCAATCACGCGGCATTCTGCTCGACGGTGCCTCGGAGCAGGGCGACAAGCGCCTTCTGCTGCAGATCTTCTCGGAAACCCTGATGGGCCCGGTATTCTTCGAGTTCATCCAGCGCAAGGGTGACGACGGTTTCGGCGAGGGCAACTTCAAGGCTCTGTTCGAATCGATCGAGCGTGACCAGGTGCGTCGTGGTGTGCTGACCACCGAGTAACCTGAAACGAAGAAATCCCGGCCTGCAGAAATGCAGGGCCGGGATTTTTTAAGATCAAAAGATCGCAGCCTTCGGCAGCTCCTACATTTGGAATGCATTTTTCCTGTAGGAACTGCCGAAGGCTGCGATCTTTTGCTTTTAAGAGCGGCGTTGCCGCGTCAAATGCTTGAAGCCTTCGAAAACCAGCACCACAACCGCCAGCCAGATCGGGATGTAAGTCAGCCACTCGCCTGACTTGATGCTCTCTCCCAGCAACAACGCCACCGCAAGCAACAACACCGGTTCGACATAACTCAACAACCCAAACAGACTGAACGGTAGCAAGCGGCTGGCGATGATATACACCACCAGCGCAGACGCACTGATCAGGCCGAGCAGTGGAATCAGCCACATCAGCCCCGGATATTGATCGAACACGGCCAGGCCCTGTTCACCGCCCTGCACAAACCAGTAGGCGACTGGCAGCATCAGAGTCATGTCGACCCACAGGCCACCGAGGTTGTCGGTTTTCAGGTATTTGCGCAGTACGAAATACAGCGGATAACCGACCACGACCACCAGCGTCGCCCAGGAAAAGCCGCCAACCTGATACAGCTCGTTCAACACGCCCAAGCTGGCGAAAAATACCGCGATTTTCTGCAGGTAAGACAGGCTCTCGCCATAGGCAATCCGCCCGGTCAGCACCATCGCCAGTGGCAAGAGGAAATAACCCAGCGATACATCCAGGCTGTAGTCATTGAGCGGTGCCCACATGAACAGCCACAGCTGAACCCCGAGCAGGGCGGAAGAAACCAGCAGCCCGGCGATCAGCTTCGGCCTGGCCGCCATCAATCGGAGCAGCTCCAGCACCCGCCGCCATTCCCCGGAAACCAGCATGAACACGGTCATGCACGGCACGGTCAGGAGCATGCGCCAGCCGAAGATTTCCACGCCGCTCAGAGGCGTCAGCAGCGACGTGTAGTAATACATGACGGCAAACAGCACGGAGGCTGAAACCGATAGAGCGATACCTTTAGACAAACTGTCCTCGCGACGTGATGGTTGAACGGGGCGCGCAGGATACGTGGTTTTTGTGCTGAATATTGAGCGGATGCTCATTATTTCCCACATCCAGGAGCCACAAATCCTGCTCGCGAAGCGGCCGGCAGATTCAGCATAGATGTTGCGTCGGCTGGCGCTATGCATGATTGCACCGATTAAACGCAAAAAGATCGCAACCTTCGGCACTTCCTACAGGGAACGCATTCCACAGTAGCTGCCGAAGGTTGCGATCTTTTGATCTGCGCTTCTGATTAAGCCCGCAACGTCCGCGTCATCCGCAATGCCAGCAGACTCCCGCCAACGATCACCGCCGCCAGCACATACAACGCCGCATCCGTCGAGCCAGTGCTGTCCTTGACCCAACCCACCAGGTACGGGCTGAGGAACCCGGCCATCTGCCCCATCGAGTTGATCAGCGCCAGACCGCCAGCCGCCGCGCCCGCGCTCAGCATGGCGGTCGGCACCGGCCAGAACATCGGCAGCCCGGTCAGTGCGCCCATGGTCGCGATGGTCAGGCCGAGAATCGCAATCGCCGGATTGGCCGCAAAGTTTACTGCGATCACCAGCCCGATCGCGCCCATCAGCATCGGCACCACCAAGTGCCAGCGGCGCTCCTTGCGCAAGTCCGCTGAGCGGCCGACGACCAGCATGAACACCGCCGCGAGCAGGTACGGAATCGCACTCAGCCAGCCGATCACTAGGTTGTCGCTGAAGCCGAGGTTCTTGATGATCGACGGCAGCCAGAAGTTGATCGCGTACACGCCGCTCTGGATGCAGAAATAGATCAGGCCGAAGGCCCAGATCGCTGGGTTCTTGAACACCGCAAGCAGCGAGTCGGTGGCGGTTTTCGGTTTGTTGGCGAGGTCTTCGGCGTGGTCGGCTTCGAGCACCGAACGTTCGTGGGCGGTCAGCCATTTGGCGTTGGCGAAGCTGTCGCTCAACAGGAAATACGCCAGCGCACCAAGGATCACGGTCGGAATGCCTTGCAGCAGGAACATCCACTGCCAACCGGCCAGGCCACCTTGGCCGGCGGCGAAGTGGTTAAGGATCCAGCCGGAAAACGGGCTGCCGAGCAGCCCGGAGACGGGGATCGCCGACATGAACAGCGCCATGATCCGGCCACGGCGGAACGTCGGGAACCACTGCGAGAGGTACAGCACGACGCCCGGGAAGAAACCCGCCTCAGCCGCACCGGTGAAAAAGCGCAGGGTGTAGAACTCGGTCGGGGTGGTGACGAACAACAGGCAGGTCGACAGCGTGCCCCAGGTGATCATCATCAAGGCAATCCAGCGCCGAGGACCGAAGCGGGTCAATGCCAGGTTGCTCGGCACGCCGCACAGCACGTAACCGATGAAGAAGATGCCGGCGCCGAGGCCATATACGGTTTCGCTGAATTTCAGTGCGTCGAGCATCTGCAATTTGGCGAAGCCGACGTTGACCCGGTCGAGGTAGTTGAACAGGTAGCAGATGAAAATGAAGGGAATCAAACGCAGGGTGATGCGTTTGTAGACGGCGTTTTTACCGTCGTCGATGGTCTGGGTAGCTGCGGCGCTCTGCGACATAGCGGCTCTCTCTTTATTATGATTTTTTGCGATGCAAAGGGTAACGTTGATCGCCCTGAGAGTCTCGGCCACCTTTGGCCGGATTGTCTTTGTGCCTGAGCACAGGGTTTGCCGCCAGACCCTGTGCGGCTGAACAACCGCTTGTGCCTGAAATGAAGGATTGCCGCCGCTATGTTCGAACTCGATCACGACCTTGCCCAGGACATCGTCGACCGGGCCATGGCCATTTTGCCGTACAACGTCAATGTCATGGACAGTCAGGGCCTGATCCTCGGCAGCGGTGAACCGGAGCGCATCAACACCCGGCATGAAGGCGCGCAACTGGTGCTGGCCAACGGGCGCGTGGTGGAAATCGATGCGCAGACGGCGGTGCACCTCAAAGGCGTGCAACCGGGCATCAACCTGCCGCTGTTGCTCGATCAGCGCTTGATCGGCGTGCTTGGCATCACTGGCGAGCCGGAGCAATTGCGCACCTACGCCGAGCTGGTGCGCATGACCGCCGAAATGCTCGTCGGTCAGCGCAACCAGCAGGCCGAGCAGCAATGGCGACGGCAGCGTTGCGATGATCTGCTGGCTTTGCTGTTGAGCGAGGCGGGGGATTCGCCGCGCCTGATTGATGAGGCGCAGCAGCTTGGGCTCAAGCCGCAATTGACCCGGGTGCCGTATCTGTTTGAACTGGGGCTTGAGCACGGCCCGGGGCAAACCGTCGAGGCATTGAGTGCATGGCTGACCTCGCGGTATCCCGACAGTTGGTGCGTGAGTTCGGCGAAGTTTTCGCTGTTGTGGTGTCGCCCGGCGAGCCAGAACGTCGAGCACGATCGCCTGCTGGAAAAACTCGATGGCCTCGGCTGGAAGATTCTGCGCATCGCCGTCGGTGGGCAGGCGGATGGCCTCGCCGGGTTGCGCCGCTGTTATCGACGGGTCGGCGATCTGCTGGCGTATGGTCGTGACGTGCTGCCGAATTCGAGACTGCTGACGCTCAATCGTTATCGCTTGCCGGTCATGCTGTGGCGGCATCGCAACGATGACGCGCTGGACGAATTGCTCAAGCCGCTGCGCAAGGTCATCGCCAAGGACAGCAACGGCCAACTATTGGCGACCCTGCGCAGTTGGTGCGAGCACGACGGGCAGAGTCAGGCCTGCGCCGAGGCGTTGGGCATTCATCGCAATAGTCTGCGTTATCGCATGGAGCGGATTGCCGAGTTGAGCGGGGTTGATCCGTTGAAGCTGGACGGAATGCTGGCGTTGTATCTGGGGGTGCAGCTGCTGCCGCAGACTGATCCGAATTGATCGTGTGTTCAATGTCCCCTTCGCGAGCAGGCTCGCTCCCACAGTGGCATGCATTTCAAATGTGGGAGCGAGCCTGCTCGTGAAGGGGCCGGAACATCCAACGCAAGTCTTTTGTGGAAATGAACAATAAACGCCGACGCCACTTGTGCACCCGACCGGCGTCAAGGCGCAGGTCGACTGGCAGCATGAACGCCACTGCAACCGGAGAATTCCCATGAAGATCGTCATCGCCCCCGACTCGTTCAAGGACAGCCTGAGTGCCCAAGGCGTTGCCGAAGCCATCGCCCTCGGACTGGCCCAGGTCTGGCCGCAGGCAACGCTGATCAAATGCCCGATGGCCGATGGCGGCGAAGGCACGGTCGAGTCGATTCTTGCAGCCTGCGAAGGTGAGTTACGCCGCACCCGCGTGCGCGGTCCACTGGGCGCGCCGGTCGATGCCGCTTGGGGTTGGCTACCGCACAACCACACCGCGATCATCGAAATGGCCGAGGCCAGCGGTCTGCAACTGGTCCCGCCGGGACAGCGCGATGCCTGCATCAGCAGCACGTTTGGCACGGGTGAATTGATTCGTGCAGCGCTGGATGCCGGCGCGCAACGAGTGATCCTGGCGATCGGCGGCAGCGCGACCAATGACGGCGGTGCCGGGGCGATGCAGGCGCTGGGGGTGAAGTTGCTGGATGCGCAGAATCAATCGTTGGTGCCCGGCGGCCTGGCCTTGGCGCAACTGGCGCGATTGGACCTGAGTGGACTTGATCCGCGCCTGGCCGATATGCGTTTCGACATCGCCGCCGACGTCAATAATCCGCTCTGCGGCCCCCACGGCGCCTCGGCCATTTTCGGCCCGCAGAAGGGCGCATCGCCCGCGCAGGTTGAGCAACTCGATCAGGCGCTGGGTCACTTTGCCAAACTCTGCGCGCAAGCACTGGGCAAGGACGTGCGCGATGAACCGGGCAGCGGCGCGGCGGGTGGTCTGGGGTTTGCCGCCAAGGCTTTTCTCGGCGCGCAGTTTCAGGCGGGCGTCGAGGTGGTGGCGGAACTGGTCGGGCTCGCTGAGGCGGTCAAAGGTGCGGATCTGGTGATTACCGGAGAAGGCCGCTTCGATGCGCAAACCCTGCGCGGCAAAACACCGTTCGGTGTTGCGCGAGTTGCCAAACAACACGCTGTGCCGGTGATCGTGATTGCCGGGACCTTGGGCGAGGGTTATCAGGAACTCTATCAACACGGCATCGACGCCGCGTTTGCTGTTACCAGCGGGCCGATGACTCTCGAACAAGCCTGCGCCGAAGCCCCGCGCCTGCTGCGTGAACGCGCTACAGATATTGCTCGGGTCTGGCAACTCGCCTCAGCCTGAAAAATATTTACCGCCGACCCGAAACCTTCCTCAAGCCTGGCCGATACAACGGTCAGGCGCACACAAAACCACAATTCAGTGCCGCCGGACTGTCGCCCGCTATGGGCCAGTGCTCACGGCATGGACGCTCGTAGTTTCTTTCTTTCGAGAGTCCGACCATGTCCCTGCGTAACCTGAATATCGCGCCCCGTGCTTTCCTCGGTTTTGCCTTTATCGCCTTGCTGGTGATTGTCCTCGGCGTGTTCGCCGTCAGCCGCATGACGGTCATTCGTCAGGCATCGATCGACATGGACACCAACCAGTTGCCAAGCGTGACCCACCTCAGCGTGGTCACGGAAAACGTCCTGCGCATGCGCATTCTTTCGTTCCGTGTGCTGGTCAATCGCGAACCGGCCAGCCTGCAAGAGGCAGAAACCCGCATCGCGGTGCTGGTCGACAAGGTGCGCAAAGCGCAGGCCAGCTACGCTGCGTTGCCGGCAGGCCCTGAAGAGCGCGCGGTCTTCCAGACGTTTTCGACGACGCTCGATAATTACCTGCAAGCGCAGAATCAGATGATTGAGCTATCGCGCAAGGGCGATCTGGAAGCGATGCGCGCGTTGATCAACACGCGCATCAAGGAAGGCACCGATCAGATGGGCGAGCAGCTCAACAAGCTGATCGGCATGAATACGGCCGGGGCCAGAGCGGCGGCCACCAAGGCCGGTGAAAACTATGACAGCGCCATCACCGGGATCATCATCGTCGCCGTGATTGCGGCGCTGGCCACCGTGTTGCTCGCCTGGTTGCTGACCCGCAGCATCGTCACGCCGCTCAACCGCGCCGTGCTCGCTGCGCAAACCATTGCCGACGGTGACCTCAGCAAAGCCATCGAAGTCGACGGCAAGGATGAACCGGCGCGCTTGCTCGAAGCCTTGGCCGCGATGCAGACCAATCTGCGTAAAACCATCGAGCAGATCGCCGGTTCCGCGACGCAACTGGGCGCCGCTGCCGAAGAACTCAGCGCCGTCACTGAAGAAGCGTCGCGCGGGCTGCAGCAGCAGAACAATGAAATCGAACAGGCCGCCACGGCCGTCAACGAGATGACCGCTGCGGTGGAAGAGGTGGCGCGCAACGCCGTGTCGACTTCCGAAGCGTCAAACCAGTCGACCCACGCCGCCCGCGAAGGTCGCGATCAAGTGGTGAAAACCGTCGACGCGATCCAGACCATGACCCACGACGTGCAGAACACCGCGCAGATGATCGAAGGCCTCGCCGCGCAGGGTCGTGACATCGGCAAGGTGCTGGACGTGATTCGCGCCATCGCCGAGCAGACCAACCTTTTGGCGCTCAACGCTGCAATTGAAGCGGCGCGTGCCGGCGAGGCTGGCCGTGGTTTTGCCGTGGTGGCTGACGAAGTGCGCGCCTTGGCCCATCGCACCGCACAATCGACTCAGGAAATCGAAAAAATGGTCGCCGGCATCCAGAACGGCACCGGTGAAGCGGTTTCGTCGATGCAGCAAAGCAATCAGCGCACCCAGTCCACGCTGGAAATGGCCCGCGCGGCCGGTGTGGCGCTGGAGCAGATCACGCAATCGATTCACCAGATCAACGAACGCAACCTGGTTATCGCCAGCGCTTCGGAAGAGCAGGCGCAAGTCTCCCGTGAGGTCGATCGCAACCTGGTCAACATCCGCGACCTCGCCACGCAATCGGCCGCCGGCGCCAATCAGACCAGTGCCGCGACCCATGAACTGTCGCGACTGGCAGTGGATTTGAATGCCATGGTGGCGCGTTTCGTGATTTGAGATACGGTGAAGGCTGGAAACCGCGCTAACAGGAGACGTACATGCGCTATTCAGCCTTGACCCAACGAATCGCCGGGGAGGGTGCCGCTGCCTGGCAGATTCACGACCGAGCGCTGGAACTGCGCGCCGAGGGCGTTGATGTTTTGTTGTTGAGCGTCGGCGATCCGGATTTCGATACGCCGTTGCCGATCGTCCATGGCGCGATCGATAGCCTGTTGGCCGGCGATACCCATTACGCCGATGTGCGTGGTCGGTTCGAGCTGCGCAGGCTGATTGCCGAGCGTCATCGCCAGCGCAGTGGTCAACGGGTTGATCCTGATCAGGTGATTGTCCTGCCCGGCGCGCAATGCGCGGTGTATTCGGTGGCGCAGTGTCTGCTTGATCCGGGTGACGAAGTGATCGTCGCCGAGCCGATGTACGTTACCTACGAAGGAGTGTTTGGCGCTTGCGGTGCCAAGGTAATTGCGGTGCCGGTGCGCCCGGAGAACGGTTTTCGTGTCGACCCGGCCGATGTCGCTGCGCGCATTACCCCGCGAACTCGCGCCATGCTGCTCAACAGCCCGAACAATCCCAGCGGCGCCAGCTTGTCCTTGCTGATCTGGCAGGAACTGGCGGCGCTGTGCATTCGCCATGACTTGTGGCTGATAAGCGATGAGGTGTACAGCGAGCTGTTATATGAAGGCGAGCACATCAGCCCGGCGAGCCTGCCGGGCATGGCCGAGCGCACCGCGACGATCAACAGTCTGTCGAAATCCCATGCGATGACCGGTTGGCGTATCGGCTGGATGATCGGCCCGAATGCCTTGGCCGAGCATCTGGTGAATCTGTCGCTGAGCATGCTCTTCGGTCTGCCGGATTTCGTACAGAAAGCCGCGCAAGTGGCGCTGCAAAGTGATCTGCCGGAAGTCTCTCAGATGCGCGAGGAGTATCGCTTGCGCCGCGATCTGGTGTGCGAGCGGTTGCACGGCTGCCCTGGGTTGCAGCCGATTTGCCCGGATGGCGGCATGTTCGTGATGGTCGATGTGCGCCAGACCGGCCTCGGCGCTCAGGCGTTTGCCGAGCGATTGCTGGAAGGTTACGGCGTGTCGGTGCTGGCCGGCGAAGCGTTCGGGCCGAGCGCGGCGGGGCATATTCGCATCGGGCTGGTGGTGGATCGGGTCAAACTGGCGGATGCCTGCGCGCGGATTGCGCTGTGTGCGGTGCAGCTGCTGCAGGCGCGGAGTGCCTGATGGATTTGTGTTGCCTGAACCGGCGCCTTGCTGATCGTTCCCACGCTCCGCGTGGGAACGCCTCTAGGGACGCTCCGCGTTCCAGCTTTCGGAAGGGACGCGGAGCGTCCCGGGCTGCATTCCCACGCTGAGCGTGGGAACGATCAGTACGCAGAGCGTGGGAACGATCAGTTTAGAGGATTCACCAGATTCGCCGGCCGCTGCCCATTCAACGCCGCCAACAGATTCTCCACCGCACAGCGCGCCATTGCTTCACGCGTCTCATGGGTCGCCGAGCCCATGTGCGGCGTCGCCACCACATTGCTCAACTGCAACAATGGCGAATCATGATTCAACGGCTCGCGCTCGAACACATCCAGGCCTGCCGCGCGAATGCGCTTGCTGCGCAACGCCTCGATCATCGCCGCCTCATCGACCACCTTACCGCGCGAGATATTGATGAAGATGCTCTCCGGCCGCATCAGCGCAAATTGTTCCGCGCCGATCAAACGTTCGGTCTGCGCCGTCAGAGGCAAAGTCAGGCAAATGAAATCGGCCTGCTGGAGCAACTCTTCGAGGCTGCGATATTGCGCAGCGAACCGCTCCTCGACCGCCGGTTTGCGCGACTGGCTGTGGTAGATCACCGGCATGCCGAAACCGAAATGCCCACGCTGGGCCAACGCTTCGCCGATGCGGCCCATGCCGATGATGCCCAGCGTCTTGCCGTGCACATCGGTGCCGAAATGCGCCGGGCCGATGTTGCGGCTCCACTGCCCGCCACGGACCATGTTCGCCAGTTCGACTACACGGCGGGCGGCGGCGAGGATCAGGGCGAAACCGGTGTCGGCGGTGGTTTCGGTGAGCACATCCGGCGTGTTGGTCAGCAGGATCTTGCGCCGGCTCAGATAGTCGATGTCGTAGTTGTCGACACCCACCGAGACGCTGGCAATCGCCTCCAGCTGCGGCGCCAGATCCAGCAGCGCGGCATCCAGTTTGAGGCTGGCGCCGAGCAAACCGTGGGCGCGGGGCAGGGCATCGCGCAACTGCATGAGGCCATCGGCGTCGAGGCTTTCGATCAGCGTCACGTCAAACTGCTCTTGCAGGCGCGCCATCAGCGCGGGCGAGAGTTTCTTGTACAGCACGACCTGTTTTTTCATGGCAAAAGTCCTTTCAGGAATGCGCCGGCACACGCGGTGTGGCGACGGCTTTGGCGACGACGCGATCACTGGCGCCGGGCTTGAGGAAAATGGTCAACACCACCGACAGCAACAGCGCGCCGCTCATCAATAAATAGGACGCGCCGGGCGAGCCGGTGGAGCTGTTCAGGTAGCCGACCAGATACGAACCGCCGAACGAGCCGAGCGCGCCCATGCTGTTGATCAGCGCCATGGCGCCACCGGCAACGTTGGCCGGCAGGATCTCCGGGACGATGGCGAAGAACGGCCCGTATGGCGCGTACATGCAGGCGCCGGCAATCACCAGCAGCGTGTACGACCACCAGAAATGTTCGGCGCCCAAGGCATACGAGCCATAAAACGCAATCGAAGCGATCAGCAGCGGTGGCCAGACGAAGCGTTTGCGCTTCTGCAATTTGTCCGAACCCCACGACACCGCGAGCATGCCCAGCACCGCCGCCAGATAGGGCAGCGACGAGAGCCAGCCAGCCTCAATCATGTCCATTTGCGCGCCTGCCTTGAGGATCGATGGCAGCCACAAAACGAATCCGTAGACGCCGATGCTCCAGCAGAAAAACTGCAGCGCCAGGATGATCACCTTCGGCGAACGGAAAGCCTCGGCGTAGTTCTTCACGGCTTTGATGCCGACCTGCTCTGCGGCGAGGGCGCTTTCCAGATCGTGTTTTTCCTGCTCATTGAGCCACTTGGCCTGGGCCGGACGATCATCGGCCAGACGCCACCAGATAAACGCCCACAACACTGCCGGCAGACCTTCGATGATGAACATCCAGCGCCAGCTGAAATGCTGCACCAGATAGCCCGACACCACCGACATCCACAGCATGGTTACCGGGTTGCCGAGGATCAGAAAGGTGTTGGCCCGCGAACGTTCTGCACGGGTGAACCAATGGCACAGATACACCAGCATCGCCGGCATTACCGCCGCTTCGACCACGCCGAGCATGAAGCGAATGACGATCAGCCAATAGGCGTTGGATACCACGCCAGTCAGCGTGGCGAGCCCGCCCCAGAGAATCAGGCTGACGAAAATCAGCTTCTTCACGCTGTGCTTTTGCGCGTAGATCGCGCCCGGTACCTGGAAGAAAAAGTAACCGAGAAAGAACAGCGCGCCGAGCAGCGAGGACAGGCCCGGTGTGATCATCAGGTCTTCGGCCATGCCCGATGCGGCGGCAAAACCGTAGTTGGCGCGATCGAGATAGGCCAGGCTATATGTGATGAACACAATCGGCATGATGTACCACCAGCGGCGGGTGGCGAGGGTAGCGGTTTTCATCGGTGTGACTCCTGAGCTTGTTGTTTTTGTCGCAGCAGGTTCATTGATTTGCGGTGATCAGGCGGGCCTCTTCGCGAGCAGGCTCGCTCCCGCATGTGAAATGCGTTCCCCTGTGGGAGCGAGCCTGCTCGCGAATTCAGCGGTCAACTCCAAGCGGGAAGGCAACCCCTCCATATCCCCGCGACTCTGCACCGCGCGACTGCCAATCCAGTTCGCTCGCTGCACAGCCTCGGCAAAACTCTGATGCTCGAGCAGGGCACTGATCATCCCGACCGCAAAGCCATCACCGGCGCCCACGGTATCGACTACGTTGCTTACCGGCACGCCAGCGACAAAACCCTGATCCAGCTGAGTGCGGTAATAAGCGCCCTCAGGCCCGAGCTTGATCGCCACCGCCTCGGCGCCTTGATCCAGGTAAAACGCAGCGATGTCGGCCGGGTCATCGAAACCGCTGAGCAGGCGGCCCTCGCTTAACCCCGGCAACACCCAGTGGGCGAGGGCGGCGAGGCGGTTGATCTCGCGGATCATCTCGGCCTCGCTGGCCCACAGGCTTGGGCGCAGATTCGGGTCGAACGACACGCTGCGTCCGGCGGCGCGCATGCGGGTCATCAGCTCGAGGGACATTTCCCGCGCCGAGGCGGATAGCGCTGGAGGAATACCGGTTGCGTGCAAATGGCGGGCGCTGAGCAGGTTGTCGTTGATGGAGTGCGGCGACAGATGACTGGCCGCCGAACCACGGCGGAAATACTCCACCTGCGGGTCGCTGCCGTCGTCATTGCGTGATTTGAACTGGAAACCGGTCGGGTGGTTTGTGTCGACTTCAACGTGGCTGCAATCCAGACCTTCCTTGATCAGCGTCTCGACCACAAAGCGTCCGAGCGAATCGTTACCGACCCGGCTCAGCCACGCGACGTTGAAACCCAAGCGCGACAAGCCGATCGCGACGTTGCTGTCGGCTCCGGCAATCCGTTTGTGAAATCGCTCGACCTTCGCCAGATCGCCGGTCTGCTCGGCGACCAGCATCGCCATGGTTTCACCGAAAGAAAGAATATCGATCTCAGACATGAGCTGGCTCCAGGCGCGATTGACCGAGGCGGGCGAGGGCGGCGACGTGTTCACGGGTCAGTTGCACCAGGTCATCGCCTTGCAGCGGGTATTCGGCGGCGCGCATGACGCCTTGGTCCATGTGCCGCAGCAGTTGTTCCCACAGATGCAGATCGCTGATGGCCGGCGGTACGGCGATCAGTTTGCCGTCGGCGCGGCGCGCAACGGCTTTGCAATGCACATAACCGACGTGACGGCCGAGCGCGCGTGCGGCGCTGGCGGCGGACTGATCCTGCCAGTGCCAGTTACCGATGTCGAAAGTCATCTTGATCGGCAGGTTGTGCTGCTCGACGGCGGCGAAGAAACGCTGGAACGGCTCGATGCGCCCGCCGTGCAAGGTCTGGTCGTTCTCCACCAGCAGTTGCACCGGGCTTTGCTTGAGTCGCTCGGCCAGTGCCTGCAAATCAGAGTTGTCAGTGAAATAGCCAAGCGAAACTTTCAGCCATTTCGAACCGAACGCCTGGGCCTGTTGCAGCGCGGTAATCAATTCGGGATTCGGTTGCGCTTGCCCGGCCAGCCACAGTTCTGCGGGTGAGGAATAAATACTTTGCAGGCCCTGCGCCTGGGTAGCCTGAGCCAGTTGCGCCGGGTCTTCACGTGTCAGCAACTCTTCACGCCACTCGATGCGATTGGCGCCGGAGGCCGCGAGGATCTCAATAAAGGAATCCTGCCCACGCTGGCGCACAAGCTCGGCACCGTAGCTGGACAGACTGATGGAAACGGCTGGTTTATTCATTGTTATTGACCTCTGAAACCGGTTTCATTTTTGTTCAAAAAAAATATCAAGTAGTTCTGCAGTGTTCTTCTGCAGGCCTTCGCGAGCAGGCTCGCTCCCACAATGGAATGGGATCAACCTGTGAGAGCGAGCCTGCTCGCGAAGGCGTCAGATCAGACTCCGCCAACCTCACGGGTCGACCCACGCTCAACCAGCGCCGGCGCAAAATCCAGTACCCGCGCCATCTCATCATCTCCGCGCAAGCGCTTGAGCAGACACTCAAACGCCCGCGCGCCAATCTCTTGCGTCGGCTGCGCCAGCGCGGTAATTCCGCTGCCCACCAGCGGATACCAGTCCAGATCATCCAGAGCAATCAATCCGACGTCTTTAAACAAACGCACACCCAGCATGCGCAACGCATGAGTCGCCGCCAGCGCCGCGACGCCATTGGCGCAAAACAGCGCTTTCGGGCCATCACCGGGTGTGTTTAAAAAGCTTTGAAGTCGCGCGTTCAGATCATCACCGGTTTCCAGCACCGCCCCAGTCAGGGTTGAGCGCTGAGCAATCTGCGCCTGAAAACTGCTGACCCGCTCGATCCGCGAGCTGGTGCCGTCATACGGTTCAGTCACCAGCAAAAGATCCCGATATCCGCGTTGCTCGAGATGCGCAAGCGCCATCTCTACTGCTTGCGAGTTGTTCAACCCGACCATGTCGCTGTCGAGCCCGTCGACCTTGCGATCCACCAGCACCAGCGGCATCTCGCGGCGCAGTTCGTGCAGTTCGTCCCGGTGATGGCCCAGCGTGTTCACGATCAGCCCTTCGATGTTGTACGAGCGCAGGAGCGCCAGATGCTGGCGCTCCTGCTCGTCATCGCGGTCGGTGTTGCAAACCACCAGGCTGTAGCCGTGCGCCCGGCAGGCGGTTTCCACCCCGTGCATCACGGCAATCGAATAGGGGTTACGGATATCGGCGACAAGCATGCCGATCAGGCGCGTACGCCCGCGTTTCAGGCCACGGGCCATTTGGTTGGGGCGGTAGCCGAGTTCATCAATCGCCTGCTCGATGCGCCGGGCTATGGCATCGGAGAGCAGGGCGCGGTCATCGCCGATGAAACGTGAGACGCTGGCCTTGGACACGCCGGCGCGCTCGGCGACATCGAGCATGGTCACGCGGCTGCGCTGTGCGGCGGAGAAGTCATTCAATGGGTTAGACCTTGTTTTTGAATATAGCGGTCTGACGGCACCAATACCGCTGAAACCGGTTTCAGAAGACACCATCTGACCTCAAGCCGTCAACCTCCAAATGCAGCAGAAGTCGTCACGGCAAAAATTGGTTTCCGACAAACGGTCGGATTACCTGTCAGATCTGACAGTAGGAATCTTTCCAATACCAGCGCTTAATTTCTTTCAGGCCAAGATGACCCGCCAGTGAGAAATTCCATGCCTATCGAAACGCCAATAACTTCCAGCAATCCCTTGAATCCCGGTGTGCTTCTGAGCTTGCCTAGAGTGGAAGGCGTCGATCCGCTTGACCCCGCCGGAACATTGCCGCCGGACGCAAAACAGGTGGGCATCGTTTGTATTATTGACCGCTGGCCGAACTTTCCTGTTTCAGGCGTGCGTAAAGACCGTGTTGAGATTTTCATCGTCGGTAACCCTGATTACATCGCATTTGCCGAATATGGGGCCGCGGATGATGCGCCGGAGTTTCGTATTCCAGTGGCTCCCGAGAAACTTCCGGATTTGGCTACGTTTGAGCTTTTTTACACAGTACGTTCGATCAACCCTACTACGTCGCCTTCACGACGCCTGACTTTTGCAATAGTTAAGCCGCCGCAACGTTTGAAAGAGGTTATTTTTCCCGATGCGGATGATTGGGGTTATATCGGCTGTTACAAGAACCATCCCGAAGATCCGGAAGCCTTGTTTATCTGGGAAGGGGTACGTATCGAAATTCCTTTCGATGACTTGTTTCAGCTTACGGATGTCCTCAGCCTCGATTGGCAGGCATGGGATTCTTTAAACGGGTCGGGAAACCCTTTGACACAGGTGTTTAACTTTACTGAGGTTGTGACAGATGTTGTAACCAAGGAGCCGGTCAAGATAGTAATCAAGCCATTCGATTCACATATAGCACCCATGGAGGAAAACGATTCGGCCATAGTGAATTACCAGCTATTGCGCAACGGTGTACCCATCTTTCGCTCGTTTACCGGGCTGGTGAAGGTAGACAGGAAAATTCCGGGCGAAAGCAAGTATTGCTCGGATTCAAGTTGGATGAAGTGATCAGGGCGCAACAGGGTAGCGATATTAAGACAGCAGTTGGCGACGTTCGCCATTGTCGAAGATGCATGGATCAAAAAACATTTTCTACGCAATGGAGAAGGCACATGACAAGCATTCAAACAGCGGAGTCGAGTACCCAAGCAGGCATTCTTGCCGCACCCACCCCCGAATTGCCAGACGGGCGCGGTACAAACAAGGACATTATTCCGATAGCTGCGATACCTGTGGGCGGCCCGCTGACACTTATGGTCAAGACCAATGTGTGGTTGAACCCCCATAACGGTGATCAGATTGCTCTTGAGGTTACGCGAACTCAACCCCCGTCCAATCCGTTGCCGACAGACTTCACGCGGCTGCCCCGGGTAAGGCTCGGTGACGTGGGCACCCGCCCTGTAGATTTTCCGATCACAGTGCCCACTGAATATCTGGGTGAGAATGCAACCCCGGACGGACCGACGCCGATCTGGGTTCGTAGCGTGCTGTTTGAGCGGGGGCTCAACCCGCTGACCGGTGTTGTGATGCAGTTTTTCATCGACCGTACCGGTGCCTGGCAAGCGAAACCTGCACAAACAGGGACAAATCCAGGGCAGGTTCCAGGCGCCAGAACAGTTCCGCCAGCCACGTTTCCCAATGCCCCGGGCGATCTGGATGACACCTGGGCGAATCAGCCAGGTAACGAAGGGGGATTGCAGGTAGAAATTGATACAGGCTACGCCAACGCTCAGCCCGATGACACGTTAACCCTGTACGTGGGAGGCGTACGTACCAATCCTCCGCAGGTGCCCCCTTTTTTCAACGGAACGATGCCTATCGATGGCAAGCTGTCGATCCCGACCGCGGAGCTTCGCAAGGTAACGAGCGGCAGAGCGTTCATCTGGTTCATCATCACTGACGTTGCTGGCAACCCGAGCGCATGGGGTGTGTATTTCAAAAACGTACGTTTTTTGCCATTGCCTAAACTGGGGGTCATTACCGTCCCGGCAAACGAAGATGGTCTGATTGATCTAAACGATGCGCGTGCAGGTGTGAAGGTAAAAGTCAGCCGGTTGGCAGATACAATCGGCACCGACGGAGTGAGCCTGACGTACGGCGCTCAACCGGCCCAGGATCTCCAATTCAATGCACTCACGGAGCTGGAGTTTACTATTCCTTGGTCGAGTCTGAGCAAGGAGTACTTCGATAACCAGACGGGTACGAATTTTGAGTTGGACGTGGTCATCAAAGCTGACTTGATGCGTGGCGGTTTATCGATCGACAGTGGAACAATAACTGTAAAAACAGATTTCTCGACGTATCCGCCTTACACGGTTGACCCGACGACCCCCCCCCCTGAGGTAAATCCAGAATTCCGCAAATTGATCGTTCGCGGACAGGCACCTGTTACGGATAACGTGCTGGGCCCTCATGATGTCGATCAGACAGCCAAGGCTCACATCGATGTATCGCCTGTCACCGCCGGAACGACATTCCCTGAACCCGAAGCAGGCGATCTGGTCACTCTGAAGTATCTCGGTGATCAAGGCGAAATCATTGTTAATTCAATAGCAATGGATGTATCGAATATCAATACGGTCGTTCAGATAGATCTGCCATATAGCGTTGTCGGTCCGGGTGGTATTGGGCCTAAAGAGGCTTGGTGGACATATGAAAACCCCGCTCGAAACAATAGCCAGGATTCGGCAAAAGAGACAGTGAATGTCAATACAGTAGTTATTGTTCTTGATAAGCCAGAGTTCCAGCGTCCACCGACCGATGGCACCGAGTACCCAAACATTATCTGCGAGAGCTTGGCGGGGGAGGATCACGTTGCGACGTTCTTGATCAAGCCCAATGATCATTTCACCGATGGAATGGACATCACATTCAATTGGCAAGGTTGGCATGACGATGCTTATACAGTAGATGCGCCGGCTGATACCGTGTTTAGTGATACACGTGCGATCACTTTGCAGGAGCTAAAGGACGGGATGCTTTGGGAGGTGCCATATGTGCCTTTTATTCGTAATCTTCCTCGTCCTCCTGCTACCCCTCCTGATCGAAACGATTTTTATGCGGGCTATGTGAAAATCTGGTACTCGACGCCAACTGTAACGACGTCAGAAGTTCAGGAAATGGTCGTTTACTTGCTCAATGGTGACTTCCTGTACTGCGAGTCGGAACCGGGCTGGGATCCTGCGCCTGCTTCATAAATGGCATTCGCGATCATTGCATTGCCGGAAGAGCCAGCCTCTTCAGGCAATGCAATTTCATTGGAGAAGTAAGAAACATCTCGAAATGTCGCGAGTTGGCGATTAAGCCCACCTACTAAGAGGATTAGTCCTACAGAGAAAGTCCGGACTAGCAGGTATTCTCCGGCGTCGCCTACAAAGGTCGTCTGATGGAATATGTACGTCTGAACCGTCCTTCTTCCGTCCCGATTAACCTCAACGAGAAGTGTATATGACGTTTGAAAATAGCTTGGGACCGACAGTTTTGAAACTCACTGGCACGCTCTCTTGTGCAGCATTACTGATCGCGATATCCGAGACGGCCTTTTCCCGGAATCTCAATCCTGGTGAAGTCGAAACCGTATCCGTCGGTGCTACGCCAGAAGCCTGGTTTATCCCTGCCACTGCCACGCTTAACCTCAATGGTGGTGACGCGCTTAACATTGTGGTCGGCGGTGGAACGTTGAATGCGATTTCCGCCAACACTGCCCAGATTGAAGCCTCAAACGCCCTCGTAACTCTGGATGGGGCGAGGGTGACCGGTAGCAATTTCGACACTGCGCTGAGCTTGACCGACAGCTCGGCAGTGGTGTCCGGCAGTACGCTGTCCAGCGATGGCAGAGCAATGTCGCTTACGCGCGACCTGAACGTACCCGTTGGTTCAACAGCGACCGTCACTGGCAGTACGCTGACAGGAGGTTTCTCGGGCGCAGCGATAACATCCCTCAGTACCTTGAATCTGGTGGACAGCCGGGTTGAAGGGACCGACGCAGATAGTGTTGGCCTCGAACTTTACGGCGGCAACGTCAACATCAGTGCAGCCAGCGAGGTCATCGGAGAACTGGATGGGATCATCTTTGGCGAGGATACTGTCCTTAACCCGAGCGATGTCACCGCACAGAGTGTACTGAAGATTGATGGGTCAACCGTGCAGGGCCGCACCGGCGCAGCGATCAAAGTCGATTTTGCAACGCCAGACGATCAACCGGTATTGATCGAGATAGCTAACCGTTCGAATCTGATCGGCGGCAACGGTAATATCGTCGAGGTCATTGATGGCGCAGCAGCGCGCTTTCAAATCGACGACAGCCAGTTGACCGGCAATGTAGCGGTTGCTGACGGCGGGACCGCCGCGGTTTTCTTGCAAAACAATGCCAGCCTCGACGGCAATTTGATCAACGTCGATTCTGTTTCGCTCGATACCCGAAGCATACTCACCGGTGACATTCAGGGCTCCGGGACTGGCGTCGTGATGCTGGACAACGACTCGATCCTGCACGGTTCGGTTACTGGCGTCAGCGCTATGTCCATCGGGCGTGGCGCTGAATGGAACCTGGTTGGCAACAATTCGTTATCGAATCTCGAAATGCAGGGCGGGAACGTGAGATTCGGCACGCCCGCCGAGTTCGTCCGCCTGGACGTTGCCAACTTGTCAGGCAACGGCCGGTTTTTTTTGGATGCTGACGTGTCCACCGGTGAAACGGACTTTCTCAATGTCACGGAATCAGCCAGTGGCCGGCACGAGCTGGTAGTCGGTGCAAGCGCCAGCGAACCTGTCACCGGTGCACCGGTTCAAGTGGCTAACATCGCTGGCGGGGATGCTGAGTTCGATCTGAGAAACGGTCAGGTTGATCGTGGTGCTTTGGCGTACAAACTGGTGCGAGAAGGCGAAGGTATTTTCCTGCGAACTGATGGGACAACGCCGAGCACAGGTACGCAAACGGCGTTGGCGATTGCCGGTACCGCTCCTACGGTTATCTATTCGGAAATGACCACTCTCAATACCCGCCTCGGCGACCGTCGCATGGCCGGCACTCAGCCCCGATCGCAATCGATTGCTGCATTGGACTCAGATAATCAGAACGCGACCACCGGCCTGTGGATACGGACTCATGCCAATCAGTACAACGTCAAGAATGCCTATGGCGATGGTTACAAACAAAATCAGACTGGCGTCTCGTTGGGGGTGGATACGCCACTACCGATGGGTGATGGCCAATGGTTGATTGGGGTTTTTGGTGGATACAGCACCACTCGCCTTGACCTGGCCCGCGGCAGCGCGGGCACGATCAATAGCACCTATGGCGGGATGTATCTGTCGTGGTACGACGAAATGACCGGGTACTACGTGGATACCGTTGGCAAAATCAACCGTTTCAGTAATGACGTCAAAGTCACATTGAGCGATGACACTCGAACAAAGGGTGACTTCGATAATCTCGGGATCAGTGGGACCGTCGAAGTGGGCAAGCATATAGTCTTGAATCGAGGCTATTTCATCGAGCCCTCTGCCCAGTTTGGTGTAGCGACGGTAAAAGGCAAAGATTATCAGCTGGACAATGGGCTGCAGGTAGACAGCAACGAGACCCGCTCATTGCTCGGCAAGGTCGGAATGACAGTTGGCCGCGAGGTGGTGCTGAACAATGGCGGCAAACTGCAACCCAGGCTGCACGCGGCGGTAAGTCATGAATTCGTTAACAACAACCGTGTCAGCGTCAATGACACTGGATTCAACAACGACTTGTCCAGCACCAACCTCGAGCTGACCGGTGGCCTCAACTGGGTTCCGGCCAATAACAAATGGCAGGTATATGGCGAGCTAGGAACCAGCAGGGGCAGCAAAGCTGACCAGGAGCTGGGAGGGAGTGTCGGGCTGAGCTTCAGTTTCTGATTGCATCAGCATAAAAAAAGGAAGCCTCGCAGCTTCCTTTTTTCCGTAGTCAGTAAGTGCTTTTTCTTTTGCTCAGGTCGGCGTCAACGACAAATTCCCCAGCAATCGGGAACTCTTCGGTGCCATTCTCTCCACCATGGTCATATGTGCCGGACCAAGTGCCTCTCAGTGTTTTTTCAATGTCGTCATATTTCAATGTCAGGCTCCCGCTCACAGAGACATGCAGGTCGCCCGTCGCGGGATTGGAATAGTAGGTGCTTCTGACATCATCGCTATCTTTGGACAGGTCATAGCTCAACGATTGGGGTTTGAAAGGGAACACAAACTCAAGCGTACGCGTCACACCATCCTTGGTGTGTCCAGCTGTCAAAACGTAACGCAAGCCTTCCGGGTAGGGCTTAGGCCCGAAGGAAGGCACAGAGGTAGATCGAAACTCCATAAACTGAGGGACTTTGACAAACCTGTAGCGTGGATTGGCATCGCCGTTGATCGTGGCTGACAAAAAGGTCTGCGCTGTATCCGGCAAGATCGTCCTGTAGGCTCGGGCTGTATAGCTCATGAGTTATATCTCCATACGATATGGTTGGGGACATCCAAAGACTGACCCGTCCTACTTCTGGATGTTGTATGGAAGCCTGAATGCAGTGCGCCTGTAAACTGTCAGTGTTGACAGTTTACAGGCGCACTTTTTTGTGAGCTTTGAGCAGCAGGAACATGCCGTGTTTTTCAGCCGAACAACCCTGCTGCAATATTGATCGAGAACCCGAGGATCGCTGTATTGAACACGAAACCGATCAACGACTGCGCCAGCACAATCTTTCGAATATCCCGTGTCGCAACACCTACATCCGAAGTCTGCACAGCCACGCCGATGGTGAACGAGAAGTACAGAAAATCCCAATAATTGGGGGTGGTCAGTCCTTCAGCAAAATGCAGTGCCGGCTCCTTGCCGTTCCAGGTGTAAAACAACCTCGCGTAGTGCACGCAAAAGATCACCCCAATCAGCAGCCATGAGCCGATCACCGTCAGCGCTGTGAAGCCGTAGTGCATCAATTTGTGTGTGTTATCCAGATCTTTGCTGCCCGCCAGTTCAAATGTGATGGTGGCCAGGCTTGCCAGCGCGGCGATGCACACGACGAAAAGCACCAGTCCGGCGTTTTCATCCTCGATCTCGGCGATGCGACGCACATCCGGGGCCTTGGCGCGTATGGTCAGCCAGAACATCAGAACCAGGTAAGTCCAGACACCGACGTTCCAGCCAATGAGGATTTTGCTGACGATGGAATCGGCCGGGACCAGCAGACCCGTTGCGAGGCCGAACAGGGCGGCGCCGGAAAGGCGAGGGTGCGTACGGGCGAGGAAGCGCATGGTGACTCACGTTGGTGAACTGTCAGCGCACCATAGCGCAGGCGATCCGGCTTTTGTAAGAGCTGCCGAAGGCTGCGATCTTTTGATCTTCTAAAAGCAAAGTCAAAAGATCGCAGCCTTCGGCAGCTCCTACAATTAGATCAGTGTCATTTGGTGAATCGTTGTACTAGCTTCATGACGACGACGAAGAACACGGGGACGAAGATGACTGCCAGCGTAGCGGTGATCATCCCGCCGATCACGCCAGTGCCGATCGCCTGCTGACTTGCCGAACTGGCACCAGTGGCGATGGCCAACGGCACCACACCGAGAATGAACGCCAGCGATGTCATCACGATCGGCCGCAGACGCAAACGCGCGGCCTGCAACGTCGCATCGATCAGATCGTGACCTTCGTCATACAAGCTCTTGGCGAACTCGATGATCAGGATCGCGTTCTTCGCCGACAGACCAATGATGGTGATCAGTCCAACCTTGAAGAACACATCATTGGGCATCCCGCGCAACGTCACCGCCAGCACCGCGCCGAGCACACCCAGCGGTACCACCAGCAACACCGAAGTCGGGATCGACCAGCTCTCGTACAGCGCCGCCAGGCACAGGAACACCACCAGCAGCGACAAGCCGAGCAGGATCGGCGCCTGATTGCCTGACAAACGTTCCTGCAACGAGAGACCAGTCCATTCCTGGCCCAGACCCTTCGGCCCCTGCGCGACCAGACGCTCGACTTCCGCCATGGCTTCGCCGGTGCTATGACCCGGTGACGGTTCGCCTGAAATCGCGATCGCTGGATAACCGTTGTACCGGGTCAACTGCGCAGGACCTTGAATCCAGTTCGCCTGGACGAATGCCGACAGCGGCACCATGTTCCCGGCGTTGTTGCGCACGTGCATTTTCAGCAAGTCGTCCACTTGGCTGCGCTGGTCGCCTTCGGCTTGCACGACGACGCGCTGCATGCGGCCCTGATTCGGGAAATCGTTGATGTAGCTGGAACCCACCGCAGTGGACAGCACGCTGCCGATTTCGGCAAACGATACACCCAGGGCATTGGCCTTCTTGCGGTCTACAACCAACTGCACTTGCGGCGCTTCGGCCAGAGCACTTTCGCGCACGTTCATAAGCACCGGACTTTTCTCGGCGGCGGCCAGAAGTTCGGTGCGCGCCTGCATCAGCGTCGCGTGACCGAGGCCTGCGCGATCCTGCAATCGGAACTCGAAACCGCTGGAAGTACCGAGGCCATCCACCGGCGGCGGCAGCACCGAGAACGCCATGGCATCCTTTATCTGGCTCAGGGCAACGTTGGCGCGGTCGGCGATGGAACTGGCGGAATCGTCTCCGCCACGTTCAGACCAATCCTTGAGCGTCGAAAACGCCAGCGCCGCATTCTGCCCGCTACCGGAGAAGCTGAAACCCAGGATCACTACGCTGTCACTGATCCCCGGCTCATCGGCGTTGTGCGCTTCGAGCTGTTCGGCTACTTGCACCGTGCGGTTCTTGGTCGCGCCGGGCGGCAGTTGAATATCGGTGATGGTATAGCCCTGATCCTCGGTCGGCAAAAACGAGGAGGGCAGGCGCGCGAAACAGAACCCAAGTCCAATCAACAGGACGACGTAGATCATCAGGTAGCGACCGGTGCGCTTGAGCGCATAGCCGACCCAACCCTGATAGCGATCGGTCAGTTGCTCGAAACGACGATTGAACCAGCCAAAGAATCCGGACTTCTCGTGATGCTCACCCTTGGCGACAGGCTTGAGCAATGTTGCGCACAACGCCGGCGTCAACGTCAGGGCGAGAAACGCCGAGAACAGAATCGACGTCGCCATGGACAGCGAGAACTGTTGGTAGATCACGCCGACCGAGCCCTGCATGAACGCCATCGGAATAAACACCGCGACCAGCACCAGAGTGATGCCGATAATCGCGCCGGTAATCTGCGCCATCGCTTTGCGGGTGGCTTCCTTGGGCGACAGGCCCTCGGTGGCCATGATCCGTTCGACGTTCTCCACCACGACGATGGCGTCATCCACCAGAATGCCGATGGCCAGCACCATGCCGAACATGGTCAGCACGTTGATCGAGAAGCCCAGCGCCAGCATGGTCGCGAACGTGCCCATCAGCGCCACAGGCACCACCAGCGTCGGGATCAGCGTGTAGCGCACGTTCTGCAGGAACAGGAACATCACCGCAAACACCAGCAGCATCGCTTCGCCAAGGGTGTAGATCACTTTGGTGATCGAGACTTTGACGAAGGGCGAGGTGTCGTACGGAATCTTGTACTCCACGCCGGCCGGGAAATAGCGCGCCAGTTCGTCCATCTTCGCCCGCACCAGCGTCGCGGTGTTCAGCGCGTTGGCGCCGGGAGAGAGCTGCACGCCGACGGCAGTGGACGGTTTGCCGTTCAGGCGAGTGCCGAACTGATATTCCTGGCTGCCGATTTCGACGCGCGCGACATCACCGATGCGCACCGTGGAGCCGTCGCGGTTGGCCTTGAGCACGATGTCGGCGAACTCCTGCGGCGTCGACAATTGGCCTTTGACCAGAATTGTCGCGGTGATTTCCTGCGTCGAAGGTGACGGCAGATCACCGATGCTACCCGCCGAAACCTGGGCGTTCTGCGCGACGATGGCTTCGTTGACATCCGCCGGCGTCAGGTTGAAGGCGATGAGTTTCTGCGGATCGATCCAGATGCGCATGGCCCGTTCGGCGCCGTACAACTGCGCCTTGCCGACACCGTCCAGACGCTTTATCTCGTTCATCACGTTGCGCGCCAGATAATCGCTGAGCGCCACGTCATCGAGCTTGCCGTCGCTAGAGGTCAAAGTGATCAGCAAGAGGAAACCGGAAGAGACCTTCTCCACCTGCAATCCCTGCTGATTGACCGCTTGCGGCAGGCGCGACTCGACCACCTTGAGGCGGTTTTGCACATCGACCTGCGCCAGCTCGGGATTGGTGCCCGGCTGAAAGGTTGCCTTGATCGTCGCGCTGCCCAGGCTACTCTGCGATTCGAAATAGAGCAGGTGATCGGCGCCGTTGAGTTCTTCCTCGATCAGGCTGACCACGCTCTCATCGACGGTCTGCGCCGAGGCGCCTGGGTAGACGGCATAGATTTCGATCTGCGGCGGTGCGACGTCGGGGTATTGCGCGACCGGCAACTGCGGAATGGCCAGCGCACCGGCCAGCAGGATGAACAGGGCGACCACCCAGGCAAACACCGGGCGGTCGATAAAGAACTGCGGCATATAAGAGCGTCCTGCTTACTGACCAGCGGTCTGGGCAAGTGGAAGAGGGGTTTCGTCGACCTGTACTTTTTCCCCGGGACGGGCGTGTTGCAGGCCTTCGGTGACGATGCGGTCGCCGGGCTTAAGACCACCGGTGACGATCCAGCGATTGTTCTGCACCGCACCCAGTTGCACCGGTTGCTGCGCCACGCGCATCTGCTCGTCGACGGTGAGCACTTGGGCAATGCCCGCGCTGTCACGCTGCACCGCGCGTTGCGGCACAGTGATGCCGTTCTGGATGGTGGCCTGTTCAAGGCGTACACGGATGAAACTGCCCGGCAGCAGGTCGAGATCCGGGTTGGGAAACTCGCTGCGCAGGATGATCTGGCCGGTGCCCGGGTCAACTGTGATGTCGCTGAACAGCAGCTTGCCCGGCAGCGGGTACAGGCTGCCGTCATCCTGAATCAGCGTGGCCTTGACCTGATCCTGACCGATTTCCTTCAACTGTCCGGAACGAAATGCTCGACGCAGTTCGTTGAGCTCGCGAGTCGACTGGGTCAGGTCGGCATGGATCGGGTTAAGTTGCTGAATCAACGCCAGTGGCGTGGTTTCGTTCTGCCCCACCAGCGCACCCTCGGTGACCAACGCGCGACCGATACGTCCGGAAATCGGCGCGGTCACGGTGGCATAACCGAGGTTCAGTTTCGCCCGTTCCAGCGCTGCCTTGCTGGCGGAGACATCAGCGGCGGTCTGCCGGGCAGCGGCGCGGGCGTTGTCGTAGTCCTGACCGCTGATGGCCTGGTCCTCGATCAACTGCGCATAGCGTTTTTCTTGCAGTTTCGCCTGAAAAGCGTTGGCCTCGGCTTTGCGCAGCGCGGCTTCGGCACTGTCCAGATCGGCCTTGAAAGGTGCCGGGTCGATGCGGAACAGCACATCGCCTTTTTTCACGTCACTGCCTTCGCGGTAGGTGCGTTGCAAAACTACGCCGGCCACTCGCGCACGCACTTCGGCAATCCGTGGCGCGGCGATGCGGCCGCTCAGTTCGCTGCTGATCGACAATGGCTGGGTTTTGATCGTCTCGACGCGCACCGTGGCCGGCGGCGTCTGCTCTTCGGCGTTCGAGGATGAATCACAAGCGCTCAGCGTCAGCGCCAATGCGATCAGGCCGAGCCCGGCCAGCAGTTTTCCAGACATGTAAAACCCCCAATATTGAAGGCCGCATCCTACGGCCAGACGGGGAGGTTAGCGGTGAAGCTTTGTAGCTGCTGTGTGAAATTGTGTAAGGGTTTTGCTCCGTGGCGGGTGAGGGCGTATATCCTGCAGACCTTGAATTCTTTTGTGACGGTTGAACCGCTTTCGCGAGCAAGCTCGCTCCCACATGAGTTTTGTGAACAATGCAAAACCACTGTGGGAGCGAGCTTGCTCGCGAAAGCGGTCTGACATATACCTCAGCAATATCTGGAACACCCCATGCCCAACATCCTCCTGGTCGAAGACGACACCGCCCTCGCCGAACTGATTTCCAGCTACCTGGAGCGCAACGGTTACTCCGTCAGCGTCATCGGCCGTGGCGACCATGTGCGCGAACGGGCGCGGATCAGCCCGCCGGATCTGGTGATCCTCGACCTCATGCTCCCGGGCCTCGACGGCTTGCAGGTGTGCCGCTTGCTGCGCGCCGATTCAGCGACACTGCCGATCCTCATGCTCACGGCCCGCGATGACAGCCATGATCAGGTGCTGGGCCTGGAAATGGGCGCTGACGATTACGTCACCAAACCCTGCGAGCCACGGGTGCTGCTGGCTCGGGTGCGTACCTTGTTGCGGCGCAGCAGCCTCGGCGAGCCTTTGGCGGTTAATGACCGGATCGTCATGGGCAATCTGTGCATTGACCTGTCCGAGCGCACCGTGACCTGGCGTGATCAAGCGGTTGAGCTGTCCAGCGGCGAATACAATTTGCTGGTGGTGCTGGCCCGGCACGCCGGCGAAGTGCTGAGTCGCGATCAGATTCTGCAGCGGTTGCGCGGCATCGAGTTCAATGGCACTGACCGCTCGGTGGACGTGGCGATTTCCAAGCTGCGGCGCAAGTTCGATGATCACGCCGGCGAGGCGCGCAAGATCAAGACTGTGTGGGGCAAGGGCTATCTGTTCAGCCGCTCCGAATGGGAATGCTGAGCTGATGTTTCGCATTCTGTTTCGCCTGTATCTGGTGACGATCGTCTCCTATAGTGCGGCGATCTATCTAGTGCCGGATCTGGTGGTCATGGCCTTCCGGGATCGCTTCGTCACCTACAACCTGGAGTTTTCCCGAGGTCTGCAATCGCTGATCACCAAGCAGTTTCATGCCGCGCCGCAAGAGCAGTGGCCGGAGATTGCAGCGGGGATGGACAAGGAATTCCAGCCGCTGCACATCGTCCTGACGCCAATCGACGACCCGGTGTTCACTCCCATCGAGCAGGAACGTCTGCACCGTGGTGAAAACGTGGTGCGCATCGGCGACTGGGGCTGGCGAACATTGGCGGTAACTCCGCTGAATGCGGACATGGCCGTGCGTATGGTCGTACCGCCGGATCCGGTCGACGTCGATCTGTTGTACTGGAGCATCAACGTGCTGATCGGCGCCATGTTGCTCGGCTGCCTGCTGCTCTGGTTGCGCCCGCACTGGCGCGATCTTGAACGTCTGAAGGGCACTGCCGAACGCTTCGGCAAGGGGCATTTGAGCGAACGAACCAGAATCGCCCCGAGTTCGAACATCGGCAGTCTCGCCAACGTGTTCGACACCATGGCCGGCGATATCGAAAACCTGCTCAACCAGCAACGTGATCTGCTTAACGCCGTTTCCCATGAACTGCGTACGCCGTTGACGCGTCTGGATTTCGGCCTGGCGCTGGCGTTGTCAGAAGACTTGCCAGCCGCCAGCCGCGAGCGCTTGCAGAGTTTGGTCGCGCACATTCGTGAGCTGGATGAATTGGTGCTGGAGTTGCTCTCCTACAGCCGTTTGCAAAACCCGGCGCAATCGCCCGAGCGCATCGAGGTGTCGCTCGACGAGTTCATCGACAGCATTCTCGGCAGCGTCGATGAGGAGCTGGAATCGCCGGAAATCGTGATTGACGTTCTGTTGCACGGTCAGCTCGAACGCTTTGCGCTGGATCCGCGCCTGACCGCTCGGGCCATCCAGAACCTGTTGCGCAATGCCATGCGCTATTGCGAAAAGCGCATTCAGATCGGTGTGCAGGTCATTGCCGGAGGGTGTGAGATATGGGTCGACGATGATGGTATCGGCATTCCCGACGATGAGCGCGAGCGGATTTTCGAACCGTTCTATCGGCTCGACCGCAGCCGTGATCGCGCGACGGGTGGGTTCGGCCTCGGTTTGGCGATAAGCCGCCGAGCGCTCGAAGCGCAGGGCGGCACTTTGACGGTTGAAAGTTCGCCGTTGGGTGGGGCGCGATTCAGGCTGTGGTTGCCGGCCATGGCCTGAATATCCTAACGGACATCTGATGATTGAATCAGGCTGACGCCGGCCTCTTGCATCCGCGCTATGGCGGCTGCCAGCGAACCGTCCAGATCAATCGCGCGACAGCCGTCCAGCACCACACAGACATTAAAACCCGCCGCGCGCGCATCCAGTGCCGAAAACATCACACAGAAATCCAGCGCCAGGCCAACCATGTAAACGGTGTCGATGCTGCGCTCTTTCAAATAGCCGGCGAGCCCGGTGGTGGTGCTTCGATCCGCTTCGAGAAAAGCCGAGTAGCTGTCAATATCGGGATTGCAGCCCTTGCGGATGATCAATTGCGCGTGCGGTAGATCCAGTTCCGGATGAAATTCGGCGCCGACACTGGCTTGCACACAGTGATCGGGCCACAACGTTTGTGCGCCGTACGGTAACTCAATGACATCGTAGGGCTGGCGCCCAAGATGGCTGGACGCAAACGAGATATGCCCGCTCGGGTGCCAGTCCTGCGCAATCACGACTTGCCTGAACTGCCGCGCGAGGCGGTTGATCAGCGGCACAATCCGGTCACCTTCAGGCACCGGCAATTGGCCGCCGGGAATGAAGTCGTTTTGAACATCGATGACCAGCAATGCAGCGCGGGACGAAATGGACACGGGGAAATCTTCCTGAGAATAAAACCTCGGCCAGTTTAGCAGGGCTTCTGTCAGCCGCTGGTCTGCAGCACGCATTGCTGGGTTTTACTGTCCCACACCTGGCCTTTCGGACATTCGGGCTTTTTCACGGCGTCGCTTTCATCGACGGCGAAAGCAGCAGGGCTGGACAGGGCGGCGACCAGCAGCGGGACGGCGAATAGCGCTTGGCGGATATTCATGGTCAATCTCCACTTTCATCGGCTTGGAGCGGAAGTTGTTGTGCTCTTTTGCAGTGACTGTTCAGTCATTAGGAAGATTCAAAGTTCTGCAGCGGGCCATTGACTTGTCATCCGCTGGCAGGCTAATTTCCAGCCCATGACTTTCACCGTATCGCGCTGCCAGCCAATCATTATTACCGCCATTCCTCATTTGGCGGGCTAGCTTACGACTGCAGCACCCAACCCGCCCTAGAGGCGGGTTTTTACTTTCTGTCTCCGGGGTTCTGAAAAATGTCAGGAGACGACCATGCCGCACAGCCCCGACCAGCAAGCTTTGCTTGAGCATTACGTGAAAAAGATCCTGGCCGCACCGGTGTACGACATTGCGGTGCGCACGCCGTTGCAGCTTGCGCCAGCGTTGTCGGAAACATTGGGCAATCGGGTCCTGCTCAAGCGCGAAGATCTGCAACCGACGTTCTCTTTCAAGATCCGTGGTGCTTACAACAAACTCGTGCAACTGAGCGATGAGCAGCGAGCGCGGGGAGTGATCACTGCATCGGCGGGTAATCACGCGCAGGGTGTAGCGCTGGCGGCACGGGAATTGGGCATCGGCGCGACGATCGTCATGCCGTCTACCACCCCTGAGCTCAAGGTGCTCGGCGTGCGCAGTCGCGGTGCCGACGCATTGCTGCATGGCGAGAGTTTCCCCTTTGCTCTGGCCCATGCGTTGCACTTGGCCGAACAGACCGGATGCACGTTTGTTTCACCGTTCGATGATCCTGACGTGATCGCCGGACAAGGCACCGTGGCAATGGAAATCCTGCGCCAGCATCAAGGCGCCCTGGACGCCATCTTCATCCCGGTCGGGGGCGGAGGTTTGATCGCCGGTATCGCGGCCTACGTCAAATACCTGCGCCCGGAAGTGCGGATCATCGGCGTCGAATCCGAACATTCGGCGTGCCTGCAAGCGGCTTTAAGTGCGGACGAGCGGGTGGTTCTACCGAGCGTCGGCACCTTCGCCGATGGCGTCGCGGTGGCGCAGATCGGCGCGTATGGCTTTGAGGTATGCCGCTTCTGCGTAGATGAGGTGATCACGGTCAGCAATGACGAACTCTGTGCCGCGATCAAGAATATCTACGACGATACCCGTTCGATCACTGAACCTTCAGGTGCGCTGGCTGTTGCGGGGATCAAGCAGTACGTGGCGCGCAGTGGGGTTCGCGATCAGACATTCGTCGCCATCGACTCCGGGGCCAACATCAACTTCGACAGCCTGCGCCATGTCGCCGAACGCGCCGCTGCTTGCGGCGTGCCGGCGTAATAAGCTCTCCGGTTATTCCTGCAGGGCGGTGCCGACTTTGTCCGCCGCCGACCAGATGCGATAACGCACTTCGACGTCCGAAGGCGCGTACACCACGACTGGCAGCTTGCTGTTGTAGCGCAACATGAAGCCATCACCGACGACCGGAACGAAAGCGCGCTTTTTCTTGCTGCCAGGCGGGCAGGCCATCATCGTGCTCATCGGGCCGATGACCTTTTCCAGACGATAGAACGGATAGCCCCAGCCTTGCAGGTTCTTTTCATCGAGAACACCGCCCAGACGTTGACGGTTGCAATCCACTTCCAGAGTTTTGCCAGCGAGAATTTCAACCTGGAAATTTTCCTCCTGCTCTTGTTTGGGCAGATGGATGACCTGACGGGTAAACCCGGCTTCGGCTTTGGGATACGGCGCGACGTCTTCGAGTTTGGCGGCGTGAGCGAGGGTGGAAAGGTTGGCGATTAACAGGCCAGTGATCGCGCAAATTCGTAAGGAATTCATGGAAGCCTCCGTGCGGGTTGAATTGCAATGGGAGACATTCTTGCCGTCATGGTCTTCGAAAGCAAATTCAGCCGGAGATTGCAGATTGCAGTGGACGGGCGGTCGGTTCATGCATTTTGCAAATAGCAGGATACTGGCCATCTTTACAAGTGCTTGATTTTGAAGGGCGCCAAACGAACCGATCAAAGGCACGTTTTATGCGTTCTTCCGGTGAGGCGCACCGGATTTGGGCGCCTACACTCCAATGGGCATTTCGCAGTACCACCATTTGCCGCACCAAGGAAACAGCGGGGGCACACCCGTGAAGGCGCAGCAAAGGGTCAGCGTGAATACTTGATTGGCAATCGCACAGAAAGGAGAGGGTTCGCCATGTTTTTATCTGCCTTGGAATTACGCAATATCATTGAAAGCAGTTTCTTGCCGAAACGCTGCCAGTGCACGCTGTCGCCCGACTTGTCGATGTCCGTCAAAGTGTTTGGCGACCATCGAACCGACCAAGCCGATCTCTACGTCAGTGGAATCGACGCCAGCCGCCTGAACAGCTGCCGTGAAATCAACAACCTGGTCGCTGGCCTGCGTTCCGACCTCGCGCAACAAACCACGACACATCAAACCAGCGCTCGTTCTCGAGCCGTTTAGCCCAACGTTTCACCCAGTTCGACCGTCACGCGCCGGGCCTGCACGAAACCCAGGCCCAGCGCGAACTCGACCAGCACCGCGAGCAAAATCCCGGGGCCGGCATGGCCATTGAGCCATTCGCCAAAACCCAACGCCGCCAAACCGAAACAGCCGACGATAAAACCATTGCTCAGTGCACTGCGTGACGTTGACGGCGGAGCATTGCGCAGCAAATAAAACATCACCCCCAACGCCGCAAACAGCACCGCGCTGCGCCTTGCGACTACGCCAGTGCCTTCCGAATAGCCAATACTCCAGATCGCCAGCAACACCTCCGGAAAAAATCCCCAGACCAGCGCCAGCAGAAAACAAAGGATTGAAGTGAAGCTCGACAACGTGCGGAACGACAACTGCATGGCCAATCCTTGCGGCAGTAGGGAAGGCCCCGAGCATACCCGCCGGAGCCACTCCACGCCTATGGCGAACCGGAAAATCAGAAGCGTCTGCCAGTTCTGCCGACGGCATGCGTTAGATAATTTCCTGTAACTGATTTGTGCGGGCTTGCCGGTGTTGTCGATGTATTTCATGTCGGCGGTGGTGACTTTGCATTTCAGGGTCGGCGGCTCGGTTAGCGAAAGCACCTTCGCCACGTGTAGTGGCATGCCGTATTGGTAGGGCAAGGCGTCGGAAGTGGCGGATGTATCAGTGGCTGGGGCCAGCCCGGCGGAAGCGGCGCAGGCGAGGGTAGAGGTGAGTAGGAATGGACGAATGTTCATGAAAGGACTCCAGCGTAACGGATAGGCGCCCGGCATGAAGCCGGATGAGCCTGCCGCAGTCGGTTTCAGCGCGATGCCTGAGCGGAACAGTACTGTAGAGTCTTTGATTTGAGGATTAAGGGGGGGTAATTGGACTAATTAGGCTGAATAGATCGGGGATCAAGCGGTAAGCACATTTAACCAAAGATATTTGCATTGAAGCGATTGCCGATCAGCCATAACCAGGAGCGATGATCCTGGTCATGGCTCTCAAGTAGTACGCGTCCTAACTCATTATTGATTAAAGTGAATTAACGACTCAGTTTTTCAGGAAAAAAAGACAGCGGAGGATGTGTAGCGGCCCATTTCTTTGTTTGCTCGCGCGCTTCGGAAATTTGTGCGGGTGTCAACTTGGCTGCAATGAGAGGGAGTTTGTATTCAACATTTTCTTGCATTCCACCCCCGCCATTCAGAATACTTAAGGATGAAACTAGTGAATAGCCTTTAACGGGGTCATATGGAAATCCATATGTGTCGGGCTCATGAGCAAGATATGAGCCATATCCATACACTGATTCCGCATAACCTGCTATTGCTGCTTGCTCATTCCAGTGGCGAAATCCCTCTATATCGCCGCGCTCATACAATATCGCAGCGTATTCTATCATTGACTTTGGGTAGCCGCCTTCAGCAGATAGCTTAAACCACTTTTCAACTGCTTCGCTTCGTTTCCAAGGCATGAGAAAACCATCACCTTGTTTGAGGGATACCGCCATCCAGTATTGCGCAAATGCATTTCCCGCAGAGGCGGATTTTTCCAACCACGCATCATCTAGCGTGATTTCATACATTATGCACATTGCCTCCGCATCACCAGCCTCGGCTTTTTCTTGAGCTATTTTTTTTGCCTGATTTAACCATTCTATTGGTTGCTTGTGAGAAGGAGGGCAGTCGTTGGATATTTTACATATATCATGCTCAATGCGGCCCAATTGGATCATGGCATAAAGATCGTTCTGGCCTGCTGACGCTTCATACCATTTCTTGGCCTCTTCGTTCACGTAATGATTTTTCTTACGAAGAACTTCTCCTAAATAATATTGAGCTTCGTGGTCTCCCGCTTCTGCCGCTGTTGTTAAAAACGGGATTGCAGAAGTCGCTTTGTATTGATTGTATAGCTCAATGCCCTTGATTTTTGCCCGAGATTGTTCGTTCGTAAGCGCGAATGACTGGGTCGACGCTAGCGTTAATAAAATAAGCGTAGTGGGGATCACCTTCATCAGTGTAAGTGCTGAGTTGTTTTTCGATTGCAGTTGTTTCGCTGGTATATCGGTCTTTGCAAAACTTTTGAAAACGATACGGCAGAGCGCGAACGACAAGGCTGCCGATTGTTCTAATTCGGGAAGATTAGCCTCGTACCGGTTATTTCTTGCATTCTGCTTCATTACTAATTAAAAACCTAATTTCCTTGGAAAGAAAGAAAGGGGCGGGTGGGTGGCCTTCCACTCAATTGCATATTTTTCCGCTTCCTCAATCTGGTTCGATGTCATTTTTGCAGCAATTTTAGGAAGCTTCCCTTCCACATAGACTTGAACGTTTCCACCGCCATCCAATTCTTTAAGCAAAGAGACCAGTGCGTAGCCCTTGATCAAATCGACGGGGTAGCCAACTTTGTCGGGCGTGTGGGAAAGATATGCACCATAGGTTGCGACGGCATTTTGATAACCGGTTTTCGCCGCTTCTTCCCACCAATGCCGAACACCTGCCAGATCATTTCGCTGGGAAAGAATCGAAATATATTCGATCATTGCAGGAGGGTAACCTCCTTCCGAAGCAGCCTTTAGCAACTCCTCCTCGGCACTCTTTCTTTTCCAAGGTAGCAAAAATGTGCCTTCCCCCTCGGCGTAACGATTAGCGAGCAACCACTGTGACGGCGCATATCCAGCCGCTGCTGATTTCTGCAACCAATCCAACTCTGCAGTCGCGTTGTAAAGCACAGCCATCGCTTCGCCGTCGCCACCCAAAGCGCGAGGCGTAGCAGTTTTTATCAATAAATCTAGCCAGTCACTTGGTTTTTTACTACTAGCAGGACATTGGTTGACAACCGAGCACAGGTCTTCCGATACGGTGGCGAGTTTAAACATCGCATAATAATCACCCTGTGATGCTGATGCCTCGTACCATTTTTGCGCTTCGACAGTCATTCCTTGTTTTTTTTGACGAAGCTCGTCAGCTAAATAGAATTGTGCTTCCGCATCGCCCGCTTCGGCTGCTATGCGAAGTTCCAGTTCTGCTGGTTTGTATTGATTGAAAAGCATTATCCCACGAGTTTTTGCGGCCTGCTGAGTTGGTGTAAGCTCGGCAAGTACGTTGTTTGATAAGAGGGTTGCAATTGCGGTTGCTATATATATAAGTGTGCGCGACATTTTTTTATCCCTTGATGTATGTAGCTGGAGGGACATATTTTGCTTTTCCGCCAGGAACAAAAGTTTGTCCGTAGTATCGGGTTCTGTGACAAAAGCCATCTAGGTTCGCGCCTAAAAGGTTCACGTGCGCTTTATACCGGGCACGCATTTCGTCGTTCGCATCGTCGTGCAGTCGCAGAATTGCTTCTGACATGAAATTGTCCATATGCAGTCGATTCTCGCAATATAGCTGTTCTGCTTCGTCTGCGGCTTTGGTTCCGAACCGATTCATGCTCATGCATGCTTCTTCAAATTGTGCTTGGGCAAGGGTTATTGTTCCTTGCTTTTCCGCTTGGCGGACAATCAATCCTAGTATGCGCTCAACAGCCTGCTGCTGAAGCAGTTGACACTGGTCTTTTGTATAAGACTTTTCTGTGGCTTTAGAGCTTGCACTAGGCGCTCCATATTCCGAAATCTTGAATTTCTCCGGCGCGGAAATCAATGTCATCAACATTGGGCCAAGCGCACCTGGAGTCGCTGCCAAGATCCATTGGTCTAACTCAGCTTGATTATGATAATTCATAATCGTATGAGCGATAATTGCTCCTCTGCCGCCCCCGGTTAACGCCTCATATAACGACATCACCATATCAACGCCTTGCATGTAAGTCATCGCCACTTCCATCCCGGCAGCGCCAAGAAAGTTTAGTTTGTCGATGTAGTCGGCGGCTTCGTCCGTCACAAAAATTAGCGATTTATCCTGATTTTTATGCATTTCCCGTCGCAGCAAGTTAATCAAGTCAGTAACACCGTCATAGCCTACTTCAAATTGAAATTCGCCGCCGACGCCAGCGCCGACGATGACGGAAGCCTTGAACCGCATGATGAAGCGGCCTTCATGCAAGGAGATCCCAATATCTGCCGTAGTACCCAGCCCATACGCGGCAGTAAAGCCTGCTGTGAGTCTGGCCAGGCTCGCCCATTGGCTAGCTTTCGCGTTGTTGACGGTGTTCGCCATGCCGGGCGAAGGGGCGGTGCGCAACACAGCGATATCTTTCGGCGGAGCCCAGTTCAAGGCGCCTGTCAGTAGAATCCCAGCCTGAACTCCTGCAAAGAGATTGAATTGGGCTTTAGCCCCATCTTCAACCCGTACTTTCGCGGCGTCGCCCGCCAGAACAGGTTCGCTTCTAGTTGTAGTTGCTACGGCATTGGTGGTCTCCGGACGTTTTGCATCGGTGATTTCCGGAAGATTGAGGCCGCCTTGTACGTTTGCACGTCCCAACTGCACGCTGGAGGAGAGGAGGAGGGTAGCGCCTGTGTAGCCCCACGCTCTAGCGCCCAAATGGATCGAAAACCTGCCGAGATTCAGGTTTTTGCGGTTTTTCTCGTAATCCAGGTACGGGATCAGGATGTCTTTTGCTTGATCTTTACCCGGCAGATCCATCTTCATCAACTCAACTTCACCGCGTGCCAAGTCAATCCCAAGGCTGGCTTCGGCTTTGGCAGAGGCCTTGAAGTTATCGGTGACGCTGAAGCTCGGACCAGTGACCTTGGTTCCAGTGTGGATGGAGGACTGTGGTGGCGTGAGGCAACGAACCAATTGTGCTTGAGGACTGTTATCGAACAGGCGCAACGAACTTCGAACTTCTTCTTTGAACAGCAGCTGCCGAAGGCGCAGCCCCCAGTCTTTGCGGGCGCCTGCGTCCTCAATAGTATCCACTGTCAGTTTTTTCGACTTGAGATAGGAATGGAAGAGTTCTACATCGAACCAGCCTTTTTCATCGAACCAGTTGCTTTCCTGATCCTTGATGGCCATCGCGCCTTCGAGGCGTAGCCATTCATGGAAAGGGTTATCGTCTGTGTCAGTTTGCGCTTTCCCGTTGCTGTTGCCGGGAAGTTTCTGCAGGTCTTTGCTTGCAGTAGCACCGAGCGCGCTTACGTCTTTTTTCAAGGCTTTTTCAATGCCTTCCAGATTAAGCAGACTCAAATGCTTGACCGGACTGTTGGGGCTATTGAAAAGCGCCACTTCGCGCAACGGAAAGCCAGCCTTGACCAGGCGCTCTTCCGGTTTCGGCTGAAATTGCTCTGGCTCCCACAACAGATGGCGCAGTGGTAGGGCTGCGGCTACAGCGGCTTCTGCATCATCGCGAAGCTTCATGCGCTCTTGTTGAATGTGCTGCCACTCGGTTTTTTCAGCCTGCACGATGCCCGCTGGTGCCGCTACGTTTTGGCCGCTGGCGTCAATCCAGGCTTTGTATTTGGTGCGGATTTGTTCAGCCAGTTTGACCTGCCGCTGTTCCATCTCGAGATATGATTTGAATTTCTCGATACCTGCGCTGATTTCGCCTGTGTCAGGAATGAGGGCAAACTCAGGAAGTGCCAAGCCATAGTCGGCGACTTTCAAAATCGAATCGATATAGGCAGCAAAGTCTTTTTCGATTTTTTTGCGTTCGTTGGCCACGTCGTTCAAATAACCGCACATCCGGGCCTTGCCATCGATCACACAGTTTGTGGCGTCCAGATACGCCTTCTTGTTCTTCTTGAAATCTTCTTCTTTGAGAGTAGTCAGCTTGCCGCTGGCTGTGAGTGCCGCACGGGCTTTCAGATAGGTCTGAACACGAGTTCTAGCCTCAAGAGCACCGGGCGAAAACAGGTTGCCACTTTCATAGATATAGCCAGCTATCTTGGCTTGCTCTATTGCTACAGCCTTCAGCTTCTTCCACTCGTTGTAGAGTCGTTGCAGCTTTTGCCCCTCGGAGTTGGCCTCAAGCAGGCTAGCCTGTTGCTGACCGGCCAGTGCCCGGTTCCGTGCGTACTCACTCTGATCCGGCAACTTCTCCAGCGCCGCTGAATTTCGGGCGTCACGGCTCACGGATTTCAAGCGCATGGCCATGGTTGGCTGCGCAATATCCGGCTCCTGAGCTTCGATTTCCAGCATTCGGCTTTTCTGTTCACCTTGCAGGAAGTTTGACAACTTGGGTTCGAGGAAGTACTCGAGCAACCCCGCGGTGTTCATCCCCTTTAAACGTTCCTCAGGAGACTTGCTTGCGCTGATATGTTGCTCAAGTTCATTCATCGCTTCTTTGATCGAGCTTGCAGCGCGTTCAGGCAGCAGATAGAACATTCTTTCCTTGGTTGCGTAGATCACCTCGCCATAACTTGTCGAGCAAGCCGTTTCCACTTTGTCGAACGCGTTGGGGCAACTGGCAGGCATTACAGGCTGAGGATCAAGCTCCAAGGCAGGTTTCGTTTCAACCGGTGTCGACGGGGCTGAGGCAGTTGCCGCAGAGCTGTCGCGATCTACCTTTGTTGCTTCTGAGATTTCAGTATCCATTTCGCTTCCATTCATTCTTAACGGACGGGTTCATCAAGCAACGCTGGTGGTGAGTTGCTGCAGCTGCTGTACTTTGATGAACGACTCTTCCCTGGATTGCAGGATGGCCATTGCCTGTGGCTGTGTTTCAAGCAGTGGGCCATTTATGATTGACCCCAGCTTCAGCAAGTGACGGCCTTCGTAAATATTGTGGGCAACCAGCACATTGAGGTTTGCCACAAGGTTGGGCAGATGCTCATCGCTCGGCTCGCCGTAATCTGCGTGATGTTCATCTGCCCAATAAATCCAACCCAAATGCTCTTGAACGTTCGCCGCGGATGGCGGCAGGCTGAACACTGAAGTATCGCCCAGCCATTCGACTTCCGAGACGGCGCGCCAACTGAGCCATGGACCTTTATTGCGCCCAAAATGAACCGGCGCTGGGCTGTATACGTGCTGCCAAGGGCCGAACAGCTGATGGGAGTTGTCGCCAGCGGTATAGGCCAGCGCGGCCCACAGGCTTGGCTTGTGGTAGCTCAGCAGGCTTTGTCCGCCAGAGCCATCATTAGCGCGCAAGAGCCAGCGCGCATGGGCGAGCGCTTTGTCAGAATCAGCTGTGGTAATGGCAATGCCAGAGAAATTTTCCTCGCACAGCTTTGCTGCCTCAGCCGCAAGGCGACTGCCCCACGGCGCGGTGATCCAGAGCGGACCGTCAGCGGCGATCTCAGCGAAGGCGGTTTTGAGGAACAGGCTCTGTGCATCTACCACCGGTTCGCCAACACGATAAAGGCGGCTCATCGCGTCAGGCTGTCGAACCGGGTCAATAATGAAACACACTGTTGATTCAGAGCTTTCTCTCGGTAAATCAACGAACCCATGGCGTGGAGCTTCGAGGAGTGCGCTGAGCGCTTTCACATGCATGTGCAATCCTTACGGCTGCAGGCGCCGTTGCTTTGCTTGCCGCACAACGGCGTTATTCCAGACTCATTCAGACGTTTGGGCAGCGGGACAGGGACTTTCCCCGCCTTATCCGCATCCACAACCTTCATCGGCCCCGGCAACAACGGCGCCGCCGGCGTGCCCACCCCGGGCGAGCCACCAGTATTGACCTTCACCTCAGCGCCGCTGATGGTCACGCCACCCGCATCGACCTTGACGAAGCTGCCGCCAGCCTTGGCGGTCAGTTCCATGGCGCCTTCGACCACGACTCTCTGGCCGGCGTAATAATGGATTTCGTTGCCGGCCTCAACAAACTGCCCAGTCCCCACCTTCACATGCTGCGTCACACCCACTGTCAGGTGATCATCCGCGCGCATTTCGCTGATTCGGTCCAGATGGGTGATCCGATGTTCTTCGACCTTGAACTCGCTCAATACGTTGGCTTCAACGGTGTCATGCCGTTCGTTGCCGACGCGGATTTTCTGGTCGTGTTCGATGTTTTCGTCCCAGTCGCGCTGGGCGTGGATGTAGATCTGTTCGGCGCCTTTTTTGTCTTCGATGCGGAATTCGTTGTAGCCCTTGCCGCCCGGGGAGCTGAGGGTTTTGAAGGTGCTGCGGGTCTTGTTGGCTGGCAGGTCGTAGGGGACGACGTTTTCCTTGTGGTACAGGCAGCCGGTGACGAGGGGCTGGTCGGGGTCGCCTTCGAGGAAAGTGACGAGGACTTCCATGCCGATGCGCGGGACGGCAATGCCGCCGTAAGCTGCGCCGGCCCAGCCGCTGGCGACGCGCATCCAGCAGGTGGTTTTGTCGTCGGACTGGCCGTCGCGGTCCCAGTGGAATTGCACTTTGATGCGGCCGTACTGGTCGCAGTGGATCTCCTCACCGGCAGGGCCGGTGACGACGGCGGTCTGGCTGCCGAGGACTTTCGGTTTCGGGTGTTCGAGGGCAGGGCGGTAGTGCGCGTCCCACGGGGTGGCGAGGAAGCTGTTGCGGTAGCCCTGGTGGAAATCGCTTTTGTTGTCGGTGACGTCGCTGGTGACGTTTTCACCGAGCACTTGCGGTTGTTTGCCTTCGTGGAAGACTTCCAGCAGCAGCCACAGGTCGTTCCACTCGGCGCGCGGATGTTCGGCGAGTGTGAGGAAATGGCCGCTGGTCAGCGTCGGTTCATCACCTTTGCCTACGGCGAGTTTGTAGTCGCTGCGATGGCGTTCGAGGGCGCGGGTCGAGAGGAACTTGCCGCGCTCGCGAGTCGTGAAGCGGCCGGGGTAATCGTAGTCTTCCAGGTCCGGGGCGAATTCGGATTTGACCGCGGCTTCGGGCAGCAGCTTGGGTTTTTCGAAATCGTAGTCGCGACGGCTGACGCGGGTGGTGCGGGTTTCCAGGCGCAGGTTGAAGCGCTTGATCACCGGTTTCTCCGCAGCCATGCCGGAGTCCTGCTGGTAGCTGACCGGCTTCAGTTTGCGGAACACCGTCTGATCGTCGCCGAACACCAGTTTGTGGCCGCTGCTGCTGTGCTGGAAGTGGAAGTGAATGCCTTCCTCTTCGCACAGACGCTGGATGAAATGCAGGTCGGACTCGTCGTATTGCACGCAATACTCACGCTCCGGGTACTCGGCGCCGAGCTGGAAGCTGTAGGCGTCAGAGAGAATGCCGCGATCTTCCAGCACCTGGGCGATGATTTTCGGCACCGTCAGTTGCTGGAAGATCTGCTGATCATGGTTGTGCTGCAGATACGCCAGTTGCGGCATCAGGCTGATGCTGTAGCGGGTCAGGGTCTTGCCGGAGTCGCCCTGCTCGATGCGATAGACCTGGCCGTGAATCTTGCCTTCGCCGGTAGCGCCGAAGGTCAGACAGGCACGCTTGTGCAACAGCTCTTCGAGCTTCAGGTCGGGGCGGGCGCTGACCAGTTCGAGGTCGAAACGGAACGGTTCGTTGAGGGCTTCGCGACCGGTGAAGCTGAGGACTTGCAGGTCGGCGTTGGCGTCTTCGATCGAGAGGGTGATGTGGGTTGCATTGGCGTCCAGCATGCCTTGAATTCCGTCCGTTGAATAAGCAGGTGATGGATGTTGCAGGATTAGACGGCCTCATTCAAGGCGCAAATGGCGTAGGTGTGGGGCCTTGATGCCATAGGGAAAACCCTTAGGAGGGCGGTTTGGGTCAGTGAAATCGGGCCTTTCATAGACTTTGATGGTGTTTGAGAGATGGCCATCGCGGGCAAGCCCGCTCCCACAGGTTTCTCGGGTGTAGACAAAATCGGCGTTCACTAAGGTCCTGTGGGAGCGAGCCCGCTCGCGAAGGGCTTCTACAACCAATGCCAGAACCGGCTCCAGAACCCGCGATTGAGGTCTTCCTTGCAGCCGGCGTATTGCTGCGCATACAGATCCGAACGGTTCTGCACCTTGCGCGCGGTCGGCGGTAGCCAGGCCTTGCTCGCGTAGGTCTTGTTGCGGAAGCCGCCCCAACCTTCGTGGTAGTTCAGGTACTGGTTATAGGCGTCGTATTTGTACACGCCGTTGATCGAGGTGGTCTTGTCCATGTACCAGCCGACGAAGTCGATGGCGTCGTCGAAGTCTTCGCGATCAGCCCAGTTGCGGCCGGTGCTTTTCTGGTAGTCCCCCCAGACTTCGTCCTTGGCTTGCGCATAGCCGGAAGCGGTCGAGACGCGACCCCACGGAATCACCCAGAGCAGGTATTTGCGCGGCGTCTTGGCGTCGTAGCGATAGCCGGATTCCTGATACATGATCGCGAACGGCACCTGGATCGGCACGCCCCAGCGTTTCTGGGTGACTTGCGCAGCGTCGTACCAATCGCTTTTCTCGCGGAAGATTGCGCAGATGTCTTCCGGGGAGCGGGGCGGCGAGGTGCCGCAACCGCTCAGCAGGGTGGCCATGGTCAGGAGGGCGAGGATGTGCCTGTGATTCAAGAGCTGTTTTCCGTCGTGCGCAAAAAGGCCGACAGTCTACGCGCTCAGCTCAATTGATGACGATAGGGCAGATCCGGACCGGTTTTGCTGCAGGTCAGTGCGGCGGCTTGTACGGCGAACCTGAGCATGCCGTCGATTTGCTCGCGACTGAGCTGCTGGACGCCTTCGACCGAGTCCAGCGAATGTTCGGTCAGCCAGGTGATCAGCGCGGCCTGGAAGGTGTCGCCGGCGCCTACCGTATCGGCGATCTGAACCTGATTGGCCGGCACCGACCACGAGCCATGGGTGCGACTGAACACCGTTGCGCCGTCGCCACCGCATGTCAGGAACACGATCTGGCAGCGATGCTCGAGCCAGCTTTCAATAACATGCTGCGGATCTTGCTCGGGATAGAGCAGGCTCAGATCCTCGTCGCTGACTTTGATCAGATCGGCCAGTCGTACCAGCGTGGCGATGCGTTCGCGCCATAGCTCGATGTTCGGCTCGGGATTGAGGCGCACGTTGGGGTCGAGGCTGATCAGGCGTTTGCCGCTTTCGCGCTGGACCAGTTTCAGCAGTGTGTCGCCGATCGGCTGTACCACCAGCGAAAACGAGCCGATGTGCAGGCCGCGCACCTCGTCGGCAAGTGTCGGCAAATGCGCCTCGCTCAATTGCCGGTCGGCGCAGCCTTCGCCGCGGAAGCTGTAATGCGGCGAGCCATTGGCGCCTACCGCGACCATTGCCAGAGTGGTCGGCGCGGCGAAATCCACCAGATAGTCCGGGCGCACACCTTCGTCCTGCAGGACTTGCTGCAAACGCCGGCCGAGATAGTCGGTGGACAGCCCACCGAAGAGCGCCGAGTCCACGCCCAGACGGCGCAGACCGACGGCGACGTTGAACGGCGAACCGCCGGCAATCGCCTTGAAATTGACTTTCGAGGCCAGACCGCTGGCATCGTTTTCGCTGAAGAAATCAAACAGGGCTTCGCCACACACCAGGTACATAGTTGTTTGCTCGTTATAGGGTTGCGACATGCTGTTGATAGCGTTCGTAGGCCTGCTGGAACGCCGCGACATTGGCGGCGATCGGCAGGGTTTCGCTGCCTGCGTCGAGTTTCACGCAGCGCTCGCACAGATCGGCCAGGGTGACATCATCGCCGTTAGAGCGCGACGCGCACCACGCCGCTTGAATCGCCGCACCCAGTGCGGCGGCTTCGCTTTGTTCGGTGCAGATCACCGGAGCGTTCATGATATCGGCGACGATCTGCCGCCACACCGCGCTCTTCGAGCCGCCGCCGATCAGGCAAATGCGCAGGCTTTGTAAACCATTCTGGCGAAGCAAATCCAGCCCGTAGCGCAAACCGAAGGTGGTGCCTTCGACAGCGGCGCGGCACAGATTGGCCTGGGTCAGGTTGTCCATGGTCAGGCCATGCAGGCTGCCGGTGGCGTGGGGCAGGGCGGGGACGCGCTCACCGTTGAGAAACGGCAACATGCTCACGCCTTCGGCACCGATCGGCGATTGCGCGACCAATTCGTTGAAGGTCGGCAGGTCGAGCTTGAACAGTTCCCGAATCGCACCGGTGGCGTTGGTCAAGTTCATGGTGCAGATCAACGGCAGCCAGCCGCCGCTGGAGGAACAGAACGTGGCAACCGAGGCATCGGCGCTGACGTTCGGCTCCTCCGAATAGGCGTAGACCGTGCCGGACGAACCGAGGCTCATGGTGATCGCGCCGGGCTGAATATTGCCGGTACCGATGGCGCCCATCATGTTGTCGCCACCGCCGCTCGAGACCACGGCGTTGGGGTTGATGCCGAGTTGCTCGGCGATTGCCGGGAGGAGAGCGCCGACGGCGGCGTGCGCGTCGATCAGCTCCGGCAGCGCGGTTTGCAAACGGCCGCTGGCGTCGATGTCGCGCAGGATCTGCACATCCCACTGCCGCGTGCGCACATTGAAATAGCCGGTGCCGGAGGCATCGCCGTATTCGCTGCAGGCGCGGCCGGTGAGCCAGTAGTTGAGGTAATCGTGAGGCAACAGAATCCGGGCGATGCGCGAGAACACGTCGGGATGCTGCTCTTTGGTCCAGAGCAGTTTCGACACCGTGTAGCCCGGCGCAATGACCACGCCGAGGCGTTCCAGCGAGCCTTCCTCGCCGCCCAGTTGTGCGAGCAAGCGCTCGTTTTCCGGCGTGGTTTCGGTATCGCACCAGAGCTTGGCCGGGCGCAGCACTGCGCCTTGCTCATCAAGCAGGACCAGGCCGTGTTGCTGGCCGGAGACGCCAACGCCACGGATCGCCTGTCCGTCGACGTTTGCCGCTTGCAAGGCCTGGCGGGTGGCGCTGACGAATGCGTCGAGCCACTGCTGAACGTCTTGTTCTCGGCGGCCGTTGGCGCCGCTGATCATCGTGTGCGGCGCCGCGCCCAGACCGAGCACCTGGCCGCTGCCGGCGTCGAGGATGATCGCTTTGGTGCCTTGGGTGCCGCAGTCGATACCCAGGAAGAGCTTTGTTGTTGTCATGAAAACTCCACGGCTGCTCGTTCCCATGCTCTGCGTGGGAACGCCTCAATGGACGCTCTGCGTCCGCTTTTGATGGGACGCGGAGCGTCCCGGGCTGCATTCCCACGCAGAGCGTGGGAACGATCAGGTTGCGAGGAGTTTTTCCAATGTCCGCGAAACCCCAACCTCGCGCAAACTCTGGCAGCACCACTCGAACGCTGCAACAAACTCCGCCGACTTCGGTATCGCCGTGCCGAAAATCTCTTCCACGCCCAACAGGCGTTCGGTGATCAACCCATCGTCCGCCACCAGACCTTGGCAGAAAGCCGCTCGCGGGTCCGGAATCGAATACGTATCGCCATTCTCATCCACGCCCTTCAAATACAGCGCCCACGCCGCGACTACCAGCGCTGCACGCTTGGTCTCGCGGCCATCGGCGATCAGCCGATTGATCGTCGGCACGGTGAACTTGGGAAACTTCGACGAGCCATCCGAACACACACGCGCCAACTGATCGGCAATCGCCTGATTGGAAAACCGCGCCACCAGCGTGTCCTTGTATTCGCTCAGATCAATGCCCGGCACCGGTGCCAGCTGCGGCGTGACATCCAGATCCATATAAGCGCGCATGTAACGCACGAACAGCGGATCGTTCATGGTCTCGTGGACGAAGCGATAACCCTTGAGAAAGCCCAGATACGTCAGCGCCAGGTGACTGCCGTTGAGCAGTTTGATTTTCATCTCTTCGTACGGCGACACATCGTCGGTGAACTGCACGCCGACCTTTTCCCATGCCGGGCGGCCGTTGACGAATTTGTCTTCCAGCACCCACTGCACAAACGGTTCGCAGACCACCGGCCAGGCATCGTCGACGCCGTGTTTGTCGGCCAGTTGCAGGCGATGCGCGGTGCTGGTCATCGGCGTGATGCGGTCGACCATGGCGTTGGGGAAACTGACGTTCTGGTCGATCCAGTCGCGCAGATCCGGATCACGCAGGGCGGCGAAGGCCAGCAGTGCCTTGCGCGCGACCGCGCCGTTGTGCGGCAGGTTATCGCAGGACATCACAGTAAATGCCGGAACGCCGGCCGCACGGCGTTTGGCCAATGCGGCGCAAAGGAAGCCGAACACGGTGCCCGGCGTTTCGGGATGGGCGAGGTCGTGTTGAATCTGCGGCAGATGCGCCATGAATTCGCCGCTGCTGTCGTCGATGCAGTAACCGCCCTCGGTGATGGTCAGCGAGACGATACGGATCTGCGGTTCGGCGAGTTTGTCGATCAGCGTCTGGGCGCCATCTTCGGCCAGCAGCATGTCGCGGATCGCGCCGATGACGCGCACTTCGGTGTCATCGCTGTCGCCCAGTTCGAAGAGGGTGAACAGGTAATCCTGCTCGCGCAGATCATCGCGAGCGCGGCGATCTTCCGGGCGCAGGCCGACGCCGCAGATTGCCCAGTCCAGCGCTTCGCCAGTGTTCATCAAGGCATCGGTGTAATACGCCTGGTGCGCGCGGTGGAAACCGCCCACGCCGATGTGGGCGATGCCCTGGCGTGTGTCGCTCAGGTTGTAGCCCGGCAGTTGCACTTCGGCGGCGAGGCGGTTGAGGTTCTGTTGGTTGAGTTTCATCGGATAGTCTCGAAATCAGGCGGCAGCGCGCAGTGGGCGAGTCAGCGCCACACCTTCAGCGTCGAACAGGTGGCAGTGAGTCGGGTCCAGACGCAGGCTCAATTGCTCGCCGTAACGGCTGGCCAGATCGCCGCGCACGCGCATGGTCAGGGCTTCACTGGCGCTGGTAGTGACGTGGCAGAAGGTGTCGCTGCCAAGGCGTTCGCTGACATCGGCAGTCACCTGCAGCGTGCAGTCGCCAAGTTGCGCCAGCTCCAGGTGTTCAGGGCGAATACCCAGCGTGACTGCGCTGCCGACACTGAGGCTGGCGGCGTTGAACGGCAGGGTGATGCGCGTGCCGGCGTCCAGTGACACTTCGCAGCTGGCGCCGTCGATGCGGGCAATCTTGCCTTTGAGGAAACCCATTTTCGGCGTGCCGAGAAAGCCTGCGACAAACAGGTTGGCCGGGTTGTGATACAGGTCCAGCGGCGAGCCGACCTGCTCGATCCTGCCGCCATTGAGCACCACGACTTTGTCGGCCATGGTCATCGCTTCGACCTGATCGTGGGTCACGTAGATCATCGTCGCTTGCAGGTCTTTATGCAGGCGCAGCAGTTCCAGACGCATCTGCACGCGCAACGCCGCGTCGAGGTTGGACAGCGGTTCATCGAAGAGGAAAATCTTCGGGTTGCGCACGATGGCACGGCCGATCGCCACGCGCTGGCGCTGGCCGCCGGAGAGCTGTTTCGGTTTGCGCTCGAGCATCGGTCCGAGCTCGAGAATCCGCGCCGCTTCGCCAACCTTGCGCTCGACCTCGGCTTTCGGCACGCCGGCCAGATCAAGGGCGAACGACATGTTCTTTTTTACAGTCATGTGCGGGTACAGCGCGTAGGTCTGGAACACCATCGCCAGATCGCGCTTGGCCGGGCTGACTTCAGTGATGTCGCGGCCATCGAGTTCGATGGTGCCGCCGCTGACCTCTTCCAGCCCGGCGATCAGGCGCAGCAGGGTGGACTTGCCGCAGCCCGACGGGCCGACGAAGACCACGAATTCCTTGTCGTTCACTTCCAGGTCGATGCCCTTGATGATGGAAAAACCTTCGAAGCCTTTTTGCAGATTCTTGATTTTCAGGTTGGCCATGAGATGGGCCTCCGCATTGTTGTTTTTCAAGATCAAAAGATCGCAGCCTGCGGCAGCTCCTACAGGGGGACGGCATGCCTTATGTAGGATCTGCCGAAGGCTGCGATCTTTTGCTTTTCAGTTCATTTCACGGCACCAAACGACAGGCCGCGCACCAGTTGTTTCTGGCTGATCCAGCCAAAGATCAGAATCGGCGCACAGGCCAGGGTCGAGACGGCCGACAACTTGGCCCAGAACAACCCTTCGGGACTTGAATACGAGGCGATCAACGCGGTCAGTGGTGCGGCATTCGATGAGGTCAGGTTCAGCGACCAGAACGCCTCGTTCCAGCACAGGATCAGCGACAGCAGCACGGTCGAGGCGAGGCCGCCCTTGGCGATCGGCAGCAGCACGCGAACCATCTCCTGCCACAGCGTCGCACCGTCGAGGCGGGCGGCTTCGAGAATGTCTTTGGGGATGTCCTTGAAGTAGGTGTAAACCATCCAGACCACGATCGGCAGGTTGATCAGCGTGTAGATCAC
>Ga0265296_1000622_pt1 | contig 50350 bp, 52 predicted proteins | sample MunlanPumphouse1_FD_189073 | JGI IMG/M metagenome (GOLD analysis project Ga0265296, IMG submission 189073) | Groundwater microbial communities from a municipal landfill in Southern Ontario, Canada - Pumphouse #1 | ecosystem: Environmental > Aquatic > Deep subsurface > Groundwater | place... | reverse complement strand
CCCGTCCGCGAGGCCAAGCCGCGCGGGCGCGACCGGCGCCGGCCCAAGGCCATCGTCCGCCAGGACGAGGGCAGCGGCCTGGGCACCGCCGTGACCACGCTGCCGCCGCGGCGCGGCGCCATCGCCGCCGAGAAGCCCGAGCGCAAGATCATCCTCGTCACCGATGACGGCCAGGAGCTGCGTGTGGCCCTCGTCGAGGACGCCCGCCTGGCGGAGATCTACATCGAGCGCCCCGAGAAGAAGTCCTACCTGGGAGACATCTACCAGGGCAAGGTCGAGAACGTGCTCGGCGGCATCGACGCCGCGTTCGTGGACTTCGGCCTCGAGAAGAACGGGTTCCTGTACGTGGACGAGGTCACCGTCGCCGAGGGCGAGAAACGCCCCCGCCGCATCGCCGACGCGCTCAAGAACGGCCAGCAGGTGCTCGTGCAGGTGACCAAGGACCCGATGGGGCACAAGGGCGCCCGCCTGAGCACCAAGGTCTCGCTGGCCGGCCGCTACCTCGTGTACGTGCCGGGCGGAAGCGGCGTGGGGGTCTCGCGCCGCCTGCGCCAATCGGAGCGCGAGCGCCTGCGCGACGTCTCCAAGGAGCTCAAGCCGAAGGACGCCGGCTTGATCGTGCGGACCATCGCCGAAGGCCACGGGCTGGAAGACCTCAAGCGCGACCTGCGCTACCTCGCACGCCTCTGGGCGCGCCTGAAGAAGAAGGCCGAGACGGTCGCCGCCCCGGGCCTTGTGCACAAGGAGGTCGACATCTCGCTCGAGGTCACCCGCGACCTCTTCAACGACACCTGCGAAAGCCTCATCGTCGACGACGCCAAGCGCCACAAGGCGATCGTCTCCTTCCTCGACAAAGAGGCGCCCGAGCTGCTGCCCAAGGTGCACCTCCACACCGGCGACGAGTCGCTCTTCGAGGCCTACGGCATCGAGGACCAGATCGCCAAGGCGCTGGAGCGCCGCGTGCCGCTCCCGAGCGGCGGCAACCTGATGATCGACCACGCCGAGGCGCTCACGGTGATCGACGTCAACACCGGGCGCTTCACGCGCGGCAAGGGCCTTGAAGACACCATCACGAAGACGAACCTCGAGGCCGCTCGCGAAGTGGTCCGCCAGCTCCGCCTGCGTGACATCGGGGGCATCATCGTCATCGATTTCATCGACATGGCGTTCGCCAAGAACCGCGAGATGGTCCTGGCGACGCTCGAGGCCGAGCTCGAGACCGACCGCACGAAGACGTACGTGGTCGAGCTCTCGCCGCTCGGCCTGGTCGAGATGACGCGCCAGAACACCACCGACGGCGCCCGCGGCATCCTCACGCGTGCCTGCCCCGTGTGCGCCGGCAGGGCTCGCGTGCTCAGCGAGGAGACCATGGCGCTGTCCGTCGAGCGTCGTCTGCGCGCCCTGGCCCGCAAGTCGCCGGCCAAGGCATGGCTCGTCGAGGTCAGCGGCGGCGTTGCCGAGCGCCTCGTCGGCGAGCGGCTCAAGCGGCTCGAGAAGCGCCTCGGCCGGCGCGTCTTCTTCGAGGGGGGCGCCGGCCTGCCGGTGGAGACCTTCCGCGTGCTCGCCGAGGGGGCCGTGGCGCCTGTGCAGGAGCAGCGGATCCCGGTGCGTGAGGGGCAGGAGGTCGAGGTGGAGCTCGAGTTCAGCCTCACCTACAGCCCTCGCGACGCCGTCGGCTACGTCGACGGCTACATGGTCATCGTCGAGGGCGGGCGCCAGTTCCTCGGCGAACGCCGCAAGGTCCGCATCACCGCCACGGCGCGCACCGGCGCCCAGGCGACCGCACTCAAGCAGGGGTCAAATTGACGGGCTCTCGTCGATTGGCTATCATCGTCTGCCGTTGTCTTGTGGGGAGTTGACATGACGAAGTCCGACGTCACCTACGCGGTCATCCGCGTGGGTGGACAGCAGTTCAAAGTGAGTACCGGCGACACGATCGTCGTCGACCGTGTCGATGCGGAAGAGGGCAAGAGCCTCACCTTCGACACCCTGGCCGTGCGTACCGAGAGCGGCGCCTTCGACGCCGTCGAGGCGAAGCACGCCAAGGTCAAGGCCAAGGTCAACGAGCATCTGCTCGGCGAGAAGATCAAGGTCTTCACCTACAAGCCCAAGAGCACGTTCAAGAAGACGAAGGGTCATCGCAGCCGGCTGAGCAAGCTGACGATCGAGTCGATCACCCTCAAGGAGAGCAAGGAGAAGCAGGGTGGCGCATAAGAAGGGCGCCGGCACCAGCCGCAACGGCCGCGACTCCGAGGCGAAGCGCCTCGGCGTCAAGGCGTTCGCCGGCCAGGTGGTCACGGCAGGATCGATCATCGTGCGCCAGCGCGGCACCAGGTTCCGCCCCGGCGAGAACGCCGGCATCGGCGTCGACCACACCATCTTCGCCAAGGTGAGCGGCCGCATCGTCTTCAGCCAGAAGGCCGCGGGGCGTTTCATCTCGGTCGTCCCCGAGGCCTGAGGCCGGCCGGCTTCGGCCGGCGGCTCCCGCCATGCTCGACAAAGCAAGCATCTGCGTGCGCGGCGGCCGCGGCGGCGACGGCTCCATGAGCTTCCGGCGCGAGAAGTACGTGCCGAAAGGCGGCCCCGACGGCGGCGACGGCGCCCCCGGCGGGGCCGTCGTGCTGGAGGCTACGCGCCAGCTGCACGACCTCAGCCACTTCCGCCACAAGCACCACTTCCGCGCCGCGAACGGTGGCCACGGGCGGGGCGCCAACAAGCGCGGCGCCGACGGGCCCGAGCTCGTCGTGCGTGTCCCCGTCGGCACGGAGGTCCGGGACGCCGAAGGCGTCCTCCTCGGGGACCTCGTCCGCGAAGGCCAGCGCCTCGTCGTGGCGCAGGGCGGCGAGGGCGGGCGCGGCAACGTCTGCTTCAAGAGCTCCACCCGGCAGGCGCCGAAGTTCGCCGAGCGCGGGCTCATCGGCGAGGAGCTCTGGCTGACGCTCTCCCTCAAGCTCCTCGCCGACGTCGGCCTCGTCGGCTTGCCCAACGCCGGCAAGTCGTCGCTCCTCGCCGCACTCACGAGAGCGCACCCCAAGATCGCCGCGTACCCGTTCACCACCCTCGAACCGAACCTCGGGGTGCTCCTCCTCGACTCCGGGGCGGCCGTGATCGCGGACATCCCCGGGCTCATCGAGGGCGCCAGCGAGGGGGCGGGCCTCGGGCACCGGTTCCTGGCCCACATCGAGCGTACGGCACTCCTCGTCTTCGTGCTCGACGGCGGGGAGGGAGTGGAGTCGTGGGGGGACGCGCTGGAGACCGTGCGCGGCGAGCTGGAGGCCTTCCGCGCCGAGCTCTTGCGGCGCCCGGCGGTCGTGGTCGTCAACAAGGCCGACCTTCTGGATACTGCCGGAAGGGAGGAGGCCGGCGCGTTCCTCGCCGGCCTCGCCTGGCCGGCGGCGGCGCTGCTGGCCTCGGCCCAGAGCGGGGAGGGGCTGGAGGCATTCATCGCGGCCCTCAGCGAGACACTGGCGCGGGCCCGGCCGGCGGCCGAGCCCGCCGCCGCGGACGTCGGCCCCGTGCTGCGCCCGGCAGACGGGCGCCTCGCCGCCTTCACGGTGGAGCGCGACGGTGAGCGGTACGTGGTGCGCGGGGCGCAGCTCGAGCGCCTCTTCGCCAGAGCCGACCTGGGCAACGAGGACGCCGTGCGCTACCTGCAGGAAGTGATCGAGCGCGCCGGCCTCAACGATGCCCTGCGCCGCGCCGGCGCCCGGCCGGGCGACACCGTCGTCCTCGGCGAGCAGGAGTTCGAGTTTGCGTGAGCCGCGGCCACACCGTCCGCCGGCGCGTCGCTTTGCTACAATCGCCGGCGTGAACACCATCGTCGTCAAGGTCGGCTCGAGCACGGTCGCCGACGATCATCTGCGGCTGCGCCGGCGCCTGCTCGCCGGCTTGGCCACTGACGTCGCCGGCCTCGTGCACGCCGGCCGGCGTGTGGTGCTCGTCTCGAGCGGCGCCATCGCCTGCGGCCAGCACGTGCTGGGAGTCAGCGAGCGGCCGCGGCAGGTGCCCGCGCTGCAGGCCGCCTCGGCCGTCGGCCAGGGGCGGCTCTTCGCCCACTACGAGCGCCTCTTCGCCGACCATGAGCTCATCGCCGCCCAGGTGCTGCTCACGAGCGAGGACTTCGCCCGGCGCTCCAGCTACGTGAACGCGCGCAACACGCTGCGGCGCCTCCTCTCGTGGCGCGTGGTGCCGGTGGTCAACGAGAACGACACCACGGCCACCGACGAGATCCGCTTCGGCGACAACGACGTGCTCGCGGCGCAGGTCGCCATCATGTTGCGGGCCGAGCTGCTCGTGCTGCTCACCGACCAGGATGGCCTGTACACGAGTGACCCGCGGCGCGACGCGGGCGCCCGCCTCGTGGCGCGCGTCGAGAGTGCCGCCGAGCTGGCCGCGCTCGAGGTCGGCGAGGTCTCGCGGCGAGGGGCCGGCGGCATGCGCGGCAAGGTCGCCGCGGGCCTCATGGCCGCCGCCGCCGACGTGCGCACCGTGATCGCCAACGGGGCGCTGCCCGGCGTGATCGCCAGGGTGGCGGCCGGGGAGGCCGTGGGTACGATGGTGGCGCCACGGCCGGCGCGCGCCTCGGCGTTCAAGCTCTGGCTGCGCTACGCGAAGCCGGTGCGTGGTACCCTTGAAGTGGACGCCGGGGCCGTGCGCGCCTTGGCCTCGGGCGGCAGCAGCCTGCTGCCGGTCGGTGTCACGGCGGTGCACGGCGGTTTCGTCGCCGGCGACGCCGTGACGATCGTCGACGCCGCCGGCGTCGAGGTGGCGCGGGGGCTGTCCACGATGAGCGCCCGGGACCTGCGCCGCGTGCACGGTCTGCGAAGCGACGAACTGCATGCGCTCAACCCCCAACTGGATGATGAGGTCGTGCACCGGGACTGCCTGGTGCTCGTGGCCGAGGAGGCGGAGTGAAGGTCGAACAGATGTGCGCCGCGGCTCAGCGCGCGGCACGTACGCTCGCCACGCTCCCGAGAGCGCGCAAGGACGAAGCGCTCGGCGCCGTCGGCGACGCCGTCACGCGGCGCAGCGCCGAGATCCTGGCCGAGAACCAGGAGGACCTCCGCCTGGCGCGCGAGAACCGCCTGGCCGACGCACTCGTCGACCGGCTGCTCCTCGACGAGGACCGGCTGCGCGACATGGTCGCGGGCGTCCGCGCCGTGGGCGCACTGCCGGACCCCGTGGGGCAGCTCGTCGACGGCTGGCGTCTCGCCAACGGCGTCGAGGTCCGCAGGGTCCGCGTGCCGCTCGGGGTCGTCGCGGTGATCTATGAGGCGCGCCCCAACGTCACCGTCGATGCCGCCTCGCTCTGCCTGAAGACGGGCAACGCCGTCATCTTGCGTGGCGGCAGCGCCGCCAAGCACACCAACCGCATCCTGGCCGAGGTCGTCCAGGGCGCCATCCTCGAAGCCGGGCTGCCGCGCGAGGCGGTCTCGTACCTCTCGCCAGACCGCCGCGAGCTCGACGAGCTGATCAAGCAGCGGCGCTACGTCGACCTCGTCATCCCGCGCGGCGGCGAGGAGCTCAAGGACTACCTTCTGGAGCACAGCAAGGTGCCGGTGATCTACGCCGCCGGCGGCAACTGCCACGTCTACGTCGACGCCGCCGCCGACCTCGCCAAGGCGTTGCCCATCATCGTCAATGCCAAGTGCCAGCGCCCCGGCGTCTGTAACGCCGCCGAGACGCTGCTCGTGCACCGGGCGGTGGCGGCGGAGTTCCTGCCCCGCGCCGTAGACGAGCTCAAACGCCGGGGCGTCGAGCTGGTGGTCGACAAGGCCGCCGGCGACGTCCTGCAGGACCCCGCCCTCAAGCGCGCGAACCGGACGCACTACGAGACCGAGTTCCTGGCGCTCAAGCTCGCCGTCCGTGTCGTCGACACGCTCGACGAGGCCCTCGAGCACATCGCCACCTTCGGCACGCGCCACTCGGAGGCGATCGTCACCGAGGATCTGGCGGCGGCACGGCGGTTCACCGCCGCGGTCGACGCCGCGTGCGTCTACGTGAACGCCTCCACCCGCTTCACCGACGGCGGCGAGTTCGGCCTCGGCGCCGAGATGGGCATCTCGACCCAGAAGCTCCACGTGCGCGGGCCCATCGCCCTGCAGGAGCTCACCTGCGTCAAGTACGAGCTCTGGGGCGACGGGCAGGTGCGGGGCTGACGCGGTGGCCTCCGGGCCGCTCCTCGGCGTCCTCGGCGGGAGCTTCAACCCTCCGCACCTCGGCCATCTGCTCATCGCCTCCGGGGCCTGCGACGAGCTCGGGCTGGAGAGGGTCCTCTTCGTCCCTGCGGCCAGCCCGCCGCACAAGATGATCGACGACGACGTCTCCCGGCTGGCCCGCGTGGCGATGGCCGAGCTCGCGGTGGTCGACGACCTGCGGTTCAGCGTGTCGGCGCTCGAGGTCGAGCGTGAGCTCGTGTACACGCGAGACACCCTGCGCGCCGTGGCGAGCCGCTACCCGGACCACCCGCTGGTCTTCATCATGGGCTCCGATTCGCTGCTGCAGTTCGCCACCTGGCACGACCCGCAGGCGATCCTTCAGGAAGCGCTGCTCGCCGTGGCGCCGCGGCCGGGGGACCGGCCCGCGGACGTGGCCGCGGCCGCCACGCGCTGGGGCCGGCAGCGCGTCCGGGTGCTCGACACCCCGCTCGTTGACATCTCCTCGACGGGCGTGCGTGAGCGCGTGCGCGGTGGCCGGTCCATCCGGTACCTGGTCCCGGCGGCCGTGGAGGAGTACATCGTCGCGCACGCGCTCTACGCAGCGCCGTGATCGACCGGGCCGAGGCACAACGTCTGATCGCCGCCCGGCTCTCCCCGGAGCGGCTCGAGCATTCGCGGCGCGTGGGGGCGGAGGCCGCCGTGCTCGCCCGGCGCTTCGGCGCCGTGCCGGCGGCGGCCGAACTGGCCGGGCTCCTGCACGACTACTGCCGCGAGGCCACGGCGGAGGAGGTCCTGGCGGCTGCGGCGCGCCACGGCATCGCTGTGGGCGCGGTGGAACGGCGGCGCCCAGTCGGCCTTCTTCACGGCCCCGTGGCGGCCGCCGAGCTGGCCGGGATGGGGCTCGACGCCGAGGTGGCCGGCGCCATCGCGCGGCACACCGTGGGCGACGCGGGCATGACGGTGCTCGAGAAGTGCCTGTACGTGGCCGATTTCTGCGAGCCGGGCCGCGACTTCGACGGTCTCGGCAAGGTGCGCGCGCTGGCGCACACCTCGCTCGACGAGGCCGTCGCGGCGGCGGCCCGCGCCAGCCTCCTGGACCTGATCGGCCGCGGCCGCGGGGTGGTGCCCGCCGCGCTGGCGTTGTACAACGAATCCCATGCCGGCGCCTAAGAAGGGATACCGGGTCGATCGCCTGCGCCGCCGCCGGCGCCGGATGGCCGAGCGCTGGCAAGCCTGGGTGCTGTACGTGCTCGCCGCCCTCGTGGCCTTCGCCGCCGTCCTCGGTGCCTGGTACGTGACCGCACGCCTGCTCGGCGACGAGGACCTGCCGCGGACCAAGGGTTACCTCGCCCTCATCTCGCTGGCCCCCGAGGCGGGCGCCCGGCCCGTGGCCGCCGCCTTGATCGTCAAGGACGCGGCCGCCGACGGGGCCTCCCTCTATGTGATCCCTCCTGAGTTCCTCGTGTCGGGCCCGCACGGCGAGTACGTCTTCGCCGCCGACGCGCTCGCGGCCGGCACCATCGGGGAAGACCTCGAGCGGGTCATCGACGCCCGCCTGGACGCCAGCTACCGCCTCCCCGCGGCGGCCCTCGCCGGCCTCGCCGCGGCGGACGTGCTGCAGATCAGCCTCGATGAGAGCGTGACTCTCCCGCTGGGAGGCGCCCGCCGCACTTTCGAGGACGGCGATACGGTCGCCGCGCGTGAGCTCCCCGGCCTGTTCACGGCCGCCACGCCCGACGACGGCGGCGCGGCACGCCTGCAGGTGGCGCTGTGGCGCGCCGTCCTCGAGGCCGCCGCACTGCGCCCGAGGGCGGTCCGCGATCGCGCGGTCACCGCCGCGGCCGCCGGCGCGAGGGTCGCGGCCTCTCCCGCGGACACCTGGTACCTGGCGGACGCCCTCCGCGAGCTCGCGGCGGGCGACTTTGAGGTGGACCTCATGCCGGCGACGACGCGCGTCGCCGAGGGCCAGTTCGCGTACGTGCCCGATCCGGAGGGGATCATGGCGCGCATCACGCGCAAGGCGCCAGGCTTCCGCGGCCAGTTCACCGTGCTGGTCCGCAACGGCTCCGGGAAGGTGGGGGTGGGCGAGGCGGTGGCGGCCCGGCTGGCGGCGCTCGACGTCGACCTCCCGGCGCCGGTGAACGCCGACAGCTTCGACTACCGGCAGACCCGGATCCTCGCCGGCAGGGATGCCCTGCCGGTGGCCCAGGACATCCGTGCTATACTCGGCCGCGGCGTCGTCCTGGACGGCGCCCAGCTGCCGCCCGACACCGTCGTGGTGATCGTCGGCGGCGACCTCGAGGCCAACGACGTCGAGCCAAAGGACCAGCCGTAGCCCCCCTCCTGGAGTCCACCACGACCGAGTCGCTGGCGCGAGCTGTCGCCGACCTCGCGGCCGGCAAGAAGGCCGAGGATATCGTCATCCTCGAGATGGCCGAGGCGGTCGGCTACACCGACTACTTCGTCATCGTCACCGGCGCCAACCCCCGCCTCACCAAGGCCATCGCCGAAGAGATCGTCATCAAGCTGCGCCCCGTGCGGCACCCGTCCCGCGTCGAGGGCGAGCGCGACGCCGAATGGATCCTCATCGACTACCTGGACGTCGTGGTGCACGTGCTCACGCCCGCGGCGCGCGACTTCTACCGCCTGGAGGCGCTGTGGGGCGACGTCCCGCGCCTCCCGCTGTCCGAGCCGTCGGCGCAGGGCCTCAAGGCCGCGGCGTCGACCCAGGCATGAACGTCAGACCAGCGCCACGGGAGGGACTCGTGCGAAAGCTCATCGCCACAACCCTGATCGTCATGCTCGTCTCGCTCGCCGTCGCGGCGGCCGCGGGGCCCGCGGCCGCCTTCGACCGCCAGGCCAACGAGCGCACCATGCTCGGGCTCATCAATCTGGCGCGCACCTCGCGCGGCCTGGCGCCCGTCCACCTGCAGACCGCGCTCGATCGCGCCGCCCTGGCGCACTCGCGCGACATGCTGTCGCGGGACTACTTCTCGCACTCGGCACCCGGCGGCACCACGTTCGCGACGCGGCTGCGCAAGGCCGGTTACGGCATCGCCGGGTACCGCTCCTGGGCGGTCGGCGAGGTCATCGGCTGGGGCCAGGGCTCGGCCGGGAGTCCTCGAGCGGTGTTCCGCAGCTGGATGCGTTCGAGTGCGCACCGCGCCGTCATCCTCGACCGGCGCTGGCGGGACGTCGGCGTCGGCTGTGCCCGCGGGTCGTTCCGCGGGGTCTCGGGCAGCGTCATGTACACGATCGATCTCGGGCGCCGCACGCGCTGACGCCGGGTGGCCCGCCCGGCGCCGGCTCTCGCGGCCGGGCCTGGGCTCATCTCCGCAATCGGCGTTGACCATCCGCCCGCGGCGGGAGTAGGATACGAACATATGTTCGTATCCCAGCGAGCCATCCTGCACCTCGATATGGACGCCTTCTTCGCTTCGGTGGAGCAGGCGCGGCGCCCCGAGCTGAGCGGCCTGCCGGTGGTCGTCGGCGGCGAGCGCGGTGGCCGCGGCGTGGTCTCCGCCTGCTCCTACGAGGCGCGCGTCTACGGCGTGCACAGCGCCATGCCCATCTTCCAGGCCGAGCGTCTCTGCCCGCGAGGGGTGTTCCTGCCGGTCGACATGAAGGCCTATCTGGCCGTGCATCACGCCGTGCTCGAACTCCTCGGCCGCTACACCGACCTCGTCGAGGTCGCCTCCATCGACGAGGCCTACCTCGACGTCACCGGCAGCCGGCGGCTGTTCGGGCCGCCGCGGGCCATCGCCCTGCGGATCCAGGAGCAGGTCTACGACGCGCACGGGGTCACCTGCTCCATCGGCATCGGCCCCACCAAGCTGCTGGCCAAGCTGGCCGCCGGCCTCAACAAGCCCGCCGGCGTGGGCGAGCTCACCGCCGCCGACGTGCACGGCCGCCTGCGCGAGCTCCCCGTGGGCGAGGTCTGCGGCATCGGCCCGGTCACCCGGGAGCGCCTTGCCGCCCTCGGCCTCACCACCGTGGGCATGCTGCAGGACGTACCCTTCCCGCTGCTCGCCGCGGCCTTCGGGCGCGGGGCTCACGGTCTACGCCAGCTCGCCCTGGGGCGCAGCTTCTCGCCGGTGCGCAGCGCGCGGCCGCTGCCCAAGTCGGTCGGCCGCGAGATCACCTTCACCGACGACACCAACGATCTCGGCCTTCTGCGCGCTACCCTGCTCTCGCTCGCCGACCACGCCGTGGCCGAACTGCGCCGCAACGGCATGGCGGCGCGCACCGTCGCTCTCAAGGTGCGCTTCAACACCTTTCACACCGTCGGCCGGCGCCGCACGCTGGCGCGTCCGGTGAGCGCTACGCGGCCGCTCTACGAGACGGCCGTGGCGCTGCTCGACGAGCTCGACATCGGCGCCCGCTGGGTGCGCCTCGTCGGCGTCAGCGTCGGCAACCTCAGCCATGGCGCCTTTCAGCTCACGCTCGACGACGGCTGGCGCGAGGTGGCGCTCGGCCAGGCGGTCGACCGCGTGCGTGCCAGGTACGGCTCCGCGGCGCTCACCCTGGCCGGTGCCGCGCCCGCGCGCCGGCACTTCGCGCACCCGTCGCCGGCCCTCGCCTTCACGCCGCCGGCGCCGTCGCCGGAGGCTCGGTCAGGGGCGTGAAACCCCGCGGCCCTGTGCTAGACTTCTGGCTTCCGCACGGAGGCGAGCGGCCGCCCGCGCGCCGGCAGACGCGCGGCCGCCGAGACGACACACGAGGAGAGCCCGGATGAACGACCCAGGCAAGATCAGGAACATCGCCCTCGTTGGGCATCGCGGCACCGGCAAGACCTCACTGCTCGAGGCGCTCCTGTACTCCGCCGGTGCCGTCACCCGCCTCGGCTCCGTGAGCGACGGCACCACGATGTCCGACTGGGACGAGGACGAGAAGAAGCGCCAGATGAGCCTCTCGGCCGGCCTCGTCCACGTCGACCGCGGTGGCATCGCGTTCAACCTGATCGACACGCCTGGCGACTCGAGCTTCCTCGCCGACGCCATCTCCTCGCTGCAGATCGTCGAGACCGCTCTCGTGGTGGTCAACACCGTGCTCGGCGTCGAGGTCCAGACCGAGCGTCTCTGGGCGCGCGCCGAGGAGCGCGGGCTGGGCCGCGTGCTCTTCTGCAACATGCTCGACCGCGAGCGTGCCGACTTCGCCGCCGCGGTCGCCGTCCTGCAGGGCACCTTCGGCCCCCAGGTGGTGGCCGTGCAGCTCCCGATCGGCAAGGAGCACGAGCTCAAGGGCGTCGTCGACCTGCTGTCCATGAAGGCGTTCGTCAGTGAGGGCGGCAAGGAGCGCAGCGGTGAGATCCCCGCCGAGCTCGCCGACGCGGCGGCGGCGGCGCGCGACCGTCTCATCGACGCCGTCGCGAGCACCGACGACGAGCTCGCCGAGAAGTACCTCATGGAGGAGGAGATCAGCGCCGCCGAGCTCAACGCCGCCTTCGCGGCGGCGGTCGCGACGGCCCAGCTCTTCCCGGTGGCCTGCGGCTCGGCGACCGGCGTCGTAGGCATGGACAGGCTCTTCGAGGTCCTGGCTCTGGCGCCGTCCCCGGCCGCCGTGCCGGCGCCGGTGATGGCCGGCGGTGAGGGCGACGGGGTACGTCTTGCCTGCGACCCCTCCCAGCCGGCGGTGGCTTTCGTCTTCAAGACCCTGGCCGACCCATTCAGCGGGCACGTCAACGTCTTTCGCGTCTACCAGGGCACGATCAAGAGCGACACGCAGGTCATGGTCTCGCGCGATGGCCACAAAGAGCGTCTCGGGCAGCTCCTCAAGACGATGGGCAAGGAGAACAAGCACGGCGAGGATCTGGTGGCCGGCGATATCGGCGCCGTCGCCAAACTCAAGGACGTCGTCACCGGCGACACGCTCTGCGCCGACGGCGTCGAGGTGCGCTTCCCGCCCATCGCCTTCCCGGCGCCGCTCATGAGCTTCGCCATCTCGGCCAAGAGCAAAGGCGAGGAGGACAAGGTCATCACGGCCCTGCGCCGCCTCGCCGAGGAAGACCCGATGCTCGAGGTGCATCGCGACGACCAGACCGGGGAGATGATCGTCGGCGGCATGAGCCAGGTGCACGTCGAGGTCACCGTGGAGCGCATGAAGCGGCGCTTCGGCGTCGAGGTCGAGCTCAAGCCCCCGCGGGTGCCGTACCGCGAGACCATCAAGGGCACGGCCAAGGCCGAGGGCAAGCACAAGAAGCAGACCGGCGGCCGCGGCCAGTTCGCCGACACCTGGCTGCAGGTCTCGCCGCAGCCGCGCGGCGAGGGCTTCGAGTTCGTCGACAAGATCGTCGGCGGCGCCATCCCTCGCAACTTCATCCCGGCGGTGGAGAAGGGCGTCCGCGCCGCAATGGCGGAGGGCTTCCTCGCCGGGTACACGGTCGTGGATGTCAAGGTGGAGCTGTACGACGGCAAGTACCACCCCGTCGACTCGAGCGACATGGCGTTCCAGATCGCCGGCTCGCTGGGCTTCAAGGCGGCCGCCGAGAAGGCGCAGCCGGTGCTGCTCGAGCCGCACATGAACGTCGAGATCACCGTGCCCGAGGAGAACGTCGGCGACATCATCGGCGACCTCAACTCGCGCCGCGGCCGCGTGCTCGGCACGACGCCGCGCGGCCACACCAACGTGGTCGCCGCGGAGGTCCCGCTAGCCGAGATGCTGAGCTACGCGCCCGACCTCACCTCCATGACCGGCGGGCGCGGCGACTACCACATGGAGTTCCTGCGTTACGAAGAAGTACCCGCGCACCTCACGCAGAAGATCGTCGAGCAGGCCAAGGCCGAGAAGGAAGAGGCGCACAAGGGCTGAGCGCTCACGCCCGCTCGTCCAGAGTTTCCCCGCATACCGCGGCATTTTGTGACGCCGCGGTGGTGGCGGCGCGGCTCGGCGCTGCGGTAGGATTGACGTGGTACATCAACGGAGGTTCTCGTGACTGATATCGGCACCATGCGTGTGAAGAGCGGCCTCGCCGACATGCTCAAGGGCGGCGTCATCATGGACGTCACCAACGCCGAGCAGGCCAAGATCGCCGAAGATGCCGGCGCCTGCGCCGTGATGGCCCTCGAGCGGGTGCCTTCCGACATCCGCGCCCAGGGCGGCGTGGCGCGCATGGCCGACCCCACCAAGATTCAGGAGATCCAGGCCTGCGTCTCCATCCCCGTGATGGCCAAGGCGCGTATCGGGCACTTCGTCGAGGCCCAGATCCTCGAGTCACTCGAGGTCGACTACATCGACGAGAGCGAGGTCCTCACGCCCGCCGATGAGGCCAACCACATCAACAAGTGGAAGTTCAAGGTGCCCTTCGTCTGCGGTGCCGTGAACCTCGGCGAGGCTTTGCGGCGCCTCAGCGAAGGCGCGGCGATGATCCGTACCAAGGGCGAGGCCGGCACCGGCGACGTGGTCGAAGCGGTGCGCCACATGCGCACGATCATGGGCGAGGTCCGGCGCCTGCAGACCCTCGACGAGGACGAGCTCTTCGTGGCTGCCAAGCAGCTGCCGGCGCCGTACGAGCTGGTCAAGTGGGTGGCCGAGCAAGGCAAGCTGCCGGTCGTCAACTTCAGCGCCGGCGGCATCGCCACCCCCGCCGACGCCGCGCTGATGATGCAGCTCGGCGCCGAGGGTGTGTTCGTGGGCTCGGGCATCTTCAAGAGCTCGGACCCGCAGAAGCGCGCCAACGCGATCGTCAAGGCGGTCACCAACTACCGCGACGCCGCCATCCTGGCGGGGGTCAGCGTGGGCCTCGGCGACGCCATGCCGGGCATCGACGCCGCACGCATGCCCGAAGAAGCCAAGATCCAGCACCGCGGCTGGTGAGCTCGGCGGCGCCGTGAGCTCCGGCACCGGCAGACGCCGGCTCGACTGGATCCTGTCGCCCGAGGCGGCTCCCGACCGGCGCGGCCCCGGGGTGGGGCTCACGGTGGGCGTGCTCGCCCTGCAGGGCGACTTCCGCGAGCATCGCCTCATGCTCGAGCGGCTCGGCGCCGTGGCGCGCGAGGTGCGCCTCGCCGCCGATCTCCCCGGCCTCAACGGCCTCGTCATCCCGGGCGGTGAGAGCACCACTATCAGCAAGCTCATGGACGCCTACGGGTTGGCCGAGCCGATCCGTGCTTTTCACCGCCGCGGCGGCGTCGTCTTCGGCACCTGTGCCGGGCTGATCACGGTCGCGTGCGGCACTGTGGAGGGCACGCCGCCGACGCTGGGCCTGATGGACATCGTCGCGCGACGCAACGCCTTCGGCCGCCAGGTGCGGAGCTTCGAGGCCGATCTCACGGTGAGCGCCCTGGGGCCGGCGCCGGTGCGGGCCGTGTTCATCCGCGCACCGTGGGTCGAGAGCGCCAGCCCGCTGGTCGAGGTGCTGGCCGTACACGAGGGCCGCATCGTCGCCGCCCGCGAGGGGACGGTGCTCGTCACCGCCTTCCACCCCGAGCTCACCGACGACACGCGCCTGCACGAGCTGTTCATCGCCATGATCCGCCGCCCGGAGGGCGCGGCGGCCGAACCGGCGGGCGCGGCGGAGCCGCGCCTCACCGCTGAGCCGCACCGCGCCGCCGCGGCGTCCGCCAACCGCTGAGAGAGGAGGTGGTGTCCCCGTGTCCGGGCACTCCAAATGGGCCACCATCAAGCACAAGAAGGGCAAGGAAGACGCCAAGCGCGGCAAGCTGTTCTCCAAGCTGTCCCGCGCCATCTCGGTGGCCGCCCGTGAGGGTGGCACCGACCCGGCGCTGAACGTCTCCCTGGCCAACGCCATCGAGAAGGCGCGCAGCTACTCGATGCCCAAGGACAACATCGAGCGCGCCGTCCAGCGCGGCGGCGGTGGCGCCGACGGCGCCTCGTACGAGAACATCCTCTACGAAGGCTATGGCCCTGCCGGCGTGGCGATCATCGTCGAGGTGCTCACCGACAACAAGAACCGCTCCGCCGCGGACGTGCGCAACATCTTCAGCAAGCACGGCGGCCAGCTGGCGCAGCCCGGCGCCGTCGCCTGGGTCTTCGAGCGCCGAGGCTCCATCGTCGTCGATGGTGCCCGGTTCGGCGAGGACGAGGTCATGACCGCTGCCATCGAGGCCGGCGCCGACGACGTGCGCCAGGACGGCGACGAGTTCGAGATCCTCACCGAGCCAGCCGACCTCGCGGCGGTGCGCGACGCCCTCGCCGCCGCCGGCATCGAGTTCGAGCAGGCTGAGCTCACCATGGTCCCCAAGAACACCGTGAAGCTCGAGGAGAACGACGCCCGCAAGACCATGAAGATCGTCGACGCGCTGGAAGACAGCGACGACGTGCAGGAGGTCTACGCGAACTTCGACATCCCCGAGGACGTTCTCGAGCGGCTGGCCGGCTGACGCGTGAAAGCAGCCGCAGGGGCCCCCTGGGGGCACAAGCTGGGCGTAGGGAGCCGGCCGTGATCGTCCTCGGGTTCGACCCGGGCACGGCCAGCACCGGCTGGGGCGTCATCGAGCAGGAGGGCAACCGCCTGCGCTCGCTGGGGCACGGCTGCATCGTCACGTCGGCCAAGGACGACATGCATGTGAGGCTGCGGCAGATCCACGACCAGGCCCGCGGCCTCATCCTGCGCTTCGCCCCCGACATCGTCGTGCTCGAGGAGCTCTTCGTGAACGTCAACGTGCGCACCGCGCTCGCCGTGGGCCAGGCCAAGGGTGTCCTGATCCTCGCCGCCTCAGACCTCCCCACGGCCCCGCTCGAGTATTCGCCGCTGCAGATCAAGCGAGCCGTCACGGGCTACGGCCGCGCCAGCAAGGTCCAGGTGCAGGAGATGACCAAGGTGATCCTCGGGCTCTCGCACATCCCGCAGCCCGACCACGCGGCCGACGCCCTCGCGGTCGCGATCACGCACACGCACCACAACGGCGCGGCGTTCACGGCGGCGGTGCGTCGCGCCCCTGGCGGGCGCCGGTGATCGCCTCCATCCGCGGGCGCCTTCGGCTCGTCGACGGAGAGCGCGCTGTGGTCGAGGTCGGCGGCTTTGGCATCGAGGTGCTGGCCTCGGGACGCACGCTGGGCGGCCTTGCCGGAGGGCTGGGCGAGGAGGTCGCGCTCCACACCTATCTCCACGTCCGCGAGGATTCGCTCCAGCTGTTCGGTTTCCGCAGCGTGCGCGAACGCGCCTTCTTCCATTGGCTGATCGCGGTCAGTGGCGTAGGCCCCAAGGTCGCGCTGGCCGTGCTCTCCGGCTACCCGGTGGAGGAGCTCGAGCTTGCCGTGGCGCGCGACGACGCCAAGAAGTTCGAGAGCATCCCGGGCATCGGCCGCAAGCTCGCCCAGCGGCTCATCGTCGAGCTCAAGGACAGGGTCGGCGGCCTCCCGCCGGCCGGCGCCGGCGAAGCCGGCGGGTCCGGTGCCCCGCTGGGCGACGCGTTCATCCCGGCCCGCTCGGCGCTGCAGAACCTCGGCCTCAGCCTGCGCGAGGCCGAGGAGGCCTTGCGCGGTGCCCCGGAGGGCGCGTCGCTCGAGAACCTCGTGAAGTACGCGCTCACGCGCGACCGGAGCGCCTCGTGACGCCGCCCGCCGACCGCATCGGCGACCCCATCGAGCGCGCCGACGACCGCGACCTCGAGCTCGGCCTGCGCCCGCGGCGCTTCTCCGACTTCGTTGGGCAGCGCAGCGCCAAGGAGCAGCTCGAGATCTTCGTCGAGGCCGCCCGGCGCCGCGGCGACACGCTCGACCACGTGCTCATCGCCGGGCCGCCCGGCCTCGGCAAGACGACCCTCGCCGGGATCATCGCCGGCGAGCTCGGCGTCGGCATGCACACCACGTCCGGGCCGGCTCTCGAGCGCAAGGTCGACGTCGCCGGCCTGCTCACCAACCTCCAGGAGGGCGACGTCCTCTTCGTCGACGAGATCCACCGTCTCAACGCCGCCGTGGAAGAGGTGCTCTACCCGGCCATGGAGGACTACGAGATCGACATCATGATCGGCGAGGGGCCGGCAGCGCGCTCCATCCGCATGCAGGTCCAGCCGTTCACTCTCATCGGCGCCACCACCCGCACGGGCCTGCTGACCACCCCCTTGCGAGACCGCTTCGGCGTCTGGCAGCGGCTCGAGTACTACGAGATCGAGGAGCTGGCGGCCATCGTCAAGCGTTCGGCGGGCATCCTCAAAGTCGCGATCGACGATGCTTCAGCCCTCGAGATCGCCGGGCGCTCGCGCGGCACCCCGCGGGTGGCCAACCGGCTGCTGCGGCGCGTCCGCGACTTCGCCGAGGTGCGCCACGAGGGCGTCGTCGACGTGGCCGTCTGCCTCGCGGCTCTCGAGCTGTTCCAGGTCGATGCCGAAGGCCTCGACAAGCTCGACCGCGACATCCTGTGCGCGATCGCCCAGAAGTTCGACGGCGGGCCGGTGGGCCTCGACACGCTCGCCGTGGCCCTGGGTGAAGAGGCCGACACGGTGATGGACGTCTACGAGCCCTACTTGATCATGCAGGGCTTCCTCAAGCGGACGCCGCGGGGGCGCGTGCTCACGCGTTCCGGCTTCCTTCACTGCGGCCTCAAGCCGCCGGCCGCGGCCGGTACCCTCTTCGACGGCGGCTGAGGGCAGCGCTCGCCGCTCCACACCTCCGCGGCGCCGTCGCACACCCCTGCGCCGCGGTCGCCGGCTCTGCCGGCAGGCTATACTCGGACGATGGACGATCTGCTTCTGCATGCGTGCTGCGGCCCGTGCGCCAGCGTCGCCGTGCCCGCCTGGCGCGAGCGCGGCTGCGAACCCGTGGCGTGGTTCGACAACCCCAACATCCAGCCGGCCGCGGAGCTGGAGCGCCGCCGCGAGAGCATGCGGCGCTTCAGCCGCGCGGCCGGCCTCCAGCTCCTCGAGTCCGGGAGCGGGGGGCAGGAGCCGGGCTGGCAGGCGTGGCGCGCCACGCTCGGCGAGGCCGTCGGCGACGAGCGCTGCGGCGCCTGCCTGCGCCTGCGCCTCGGGGCCACGGCGGCGGCCGCGGCCCGGCTCGGCGTGCCGCGCTTCAGCACCACGCTCAGCGTGAGCCCGTACCAGCGCCATGATCTGATCGTGGCTGCCGGTGAGGAGGCCGCAGCCGCGCACGGCGTGGCGTTCGCCTACCTCGACCTGCGCGGCGGCTTCGCCACGAGCTACGCCGAGAGCCGCCGGCTCGGCCTGTACCGGCAGCCGTACTGCGGCTGCGCCGCCAGCAAGTGGGAGGCCTGGCGGGAGCGGGCGGCTCGAAAGCGGGCCGGTTGACCGGCCCCCGCCTCGCCGCCTCGCCGCCGCTGACCCTCGGCGATCTGGACTATGAGCTCCCGCCGGAGCTCGTGGCTCAGCGCCCCGCGGAGCCGCGGGACGCCTCGCGGCTACTCGTCTACCGCCGCGACCGCGACGCCATCGAGGATCGGCGGTTCACCGACCTGCCCGCGCTCTTGCGCCCGGGCGACGTTCTCGTGCGCAACGACACGCGCGTGTTCCCGGCCAGGGCATTCTTCCGGCGGGCGACCGGCGGTCGCATCGAGGCCCTTTTTCTGCGGCCGGAGGCGGGGGAGCCGCCGGCGGCTTCGGCCGGCCCGGGCGAGCTGTGGCAGGTGCTGCTCCGGGGCCGCCCGCGCGCCGGCGAGGTGCTCCTCAGCGAGGCGCTCGGGGCGGCCTGGCCGCTGCACTGCGAGGCACCCCTGGGCGACGGGCGCTGGAGGGTCGCGAGTGGTGGCGAGCGCCCGGTGCTCGACCTGCTCGAGCACGGGGGCGTCACGCCGCTGCCGCCGTACATCCACGAGCGCCTCGAGGACCCCGAGCGGTACCAGACGACTTACGCGCGCGTGACGGGCTCGGCGGCGGCCCCGACCGCCGGGCTGCACTTCACGGCGGAGCTCGACGCGGCGCTGGCCGGGGCCGGCGTGACCGTCGAGACGGCCACGCTCCACGTCGGGCTCGGCACCTTCAAGCCGCTTCAGGAAGAGACGCTCGCCGCGAACTACCTGCACAGCGAGGCCTTCGAGGTCGACGCGGCCGTGTGGGCGCGCCTCCTGGCGGCGCGCGCCCAGGGCCGCCGCGTCGTCGCCGTCGGCACGACGTCGCTGCGGACGCTCGAGCACCTCGCGCGCCGCCGGCCGGGCGGCGAGGCGCGTGCGGGGCGTGAGGGGGGCACGGCCGCCGGGCCCGCACCGGGGGTCCTGCGCGGTGAGACGTCCCTGTTCATCACACCGGGCTTCGACTTTCGCATCGTCGACGCGCTGGTCACCAACTTCCACCTGCCGCGCACCAGTCTCCTGGCTCTGGTCATGGCTTTCTGCGGCGTCGCGGAGACGCGGCGCCTCTACCGGCACGCGGTGGCCGGGCGCTACCGCTTCTACAGCTTCGGCGACGCGATGCTGGCTCTGTGAGGGTCGGCGCGTGAGCGTGCCGGGCGGCGATGGAGCCGCGGGGAGCCGGGAGGCCGCAGGCGCTCCGCTGCAGGCCGAGGGCTTCGGCTTTCGTGTCGAGGCGCGCGACGGTGCGGCCCGGGCCGCGCGCCTCACCACCCCGCACGGCGAGGTCGAGACGCCCTGCTTCATGCCTGTGGGCACCAAGGCGACCGTCAAAGCCGTCTCGCCGCGCGACCTCGCCGACCTCGGCGCCCAGGTGGTGCTCGCCAACACCTACCACCTCTTCTTTCGCCCCGGCCCGGAGATCGTCGCGGCCCACGGGGGCCTGCACGGCTTCATGCGCTGGGACGGGCCGATCCTCACCGACTCAGGCGGCTTCCAGGTGTTCAGCCTCGCCGGGACGCGCGCCGTGCGCGACGACGGGGTGGAGTTCGCCTCGGTGTACGACGGTTCGCGGCACGTGTTCACGCCCGGGCTGGCCATGGCCATCCAGGAGGAGCTGGGCGCCGACATCGTCATGGCTTTCGACCAGTGCGCGCCGGGCACCCTCGAGCGGCCTGAGCTGGAGGCCGCCGTGGAGCGCACGACGCGCTGGGCGGCGGCCTGCAAAGCGGCCCACGGCCGCCGCGACCAGCTCCTCGTCGGCATCGTCCAGGGCGGCGTCGACGAGGCTCTGCGGCGGCGCTCGGCCGCCGCGATCCTCGACGTCGGCTTCGACGCCTACGCCATCGGCGGCCTCAGCGTCGGAGAGCGCGGCGACGAGATGCTCGCGACCGTCGAGCTCATGGACGCGCTGCTGCCCGCGGGCCGCCTGCGCTACTTCATGGGCATCGGCGACCCGGTCGGCATGGTCGAGGTCATCGCCCGCGGCGTCGACGTCTTCGACTGCGTTCTCCCGACGCGCCTGGCGCGCACCGGCACGGCCTTCTCCAGCCACGGGCGGCTCAACCTGCGCAACGCGCGCTTCGCCGCCGACCTGCGGCCGCTCGACGACTCCTGTGACTGCTACACCTGCCGGACGTTCACGAGGGCCTACCTGCGCCATCTCGTCACGCAGAAGGAGATGCTCGGGGCTCAGCTCCTGAGTCTGCACAACCTCCGGGTTCTGCTAAGATTGGCCGCGGACGCCCGCGTGGCCATTCGCGCCGGGCGTCTTGCAGAGTTCGCCAATCGCGTCGCGGGACAGTATTCCGCAGGAGGTTGAGCCGCATGGGTGGAAGCGCGGCCATCATCATCTGGATCCTGGTCTTCTTCGGGATCTTCTACTTCCTCGCCATCCGGCCGCAGCGCCGCCAGCGTCAGGCTCACCGGGACCTGGTGTCGATGCTCAAGAAGGGTGACGAGGTCGTCACCATCGGCGGGATCTACGGCAAAGTGACCGCGATCGGCGAAGACTGGGTGGAGCTCGAGATCGCCAAGCGCACCCGGTCCCGCTTCCTGAAGCGTGCCGTCTCTTCGATCACCAGCATCGATGAAGACGAAGAGGACGAGTACATCGAGGCGGCCGACGAAGACTTCGTCGAGGAGGCCGTCGACGAGACCGAGGACGTCGCCGATGCCTCCGAGGAGGCTGCCGACGAGGCGCCGGACGCTCCGCCGCCGCCGGAGGCCCCCAAGGCCTGACGCGGCGCCGTGCCCGCCTCAGCGACGACGATCGGCGCGACGAGCCCTGCGGCGCCTGCGGGGCTCGTCGCGTGCAGGGATTCTTGCCTGCGGCCCGAACTGCGTTCTAACGTCGTGTCGACACAGGGGTAACGCCAAGATGCCGCATGTCATCGCCTTCGCCAACCAGAAGGGCGGCGTAGCCAAGACCACCTCCACGGTGAACTTGGGCGCGGCTCTGCGTGAGCATGGCCTTCGCGTGCTCGCCGTCGACATGGACCCCCAGGGCAACCTCACCATGAGCCAGGGGATCGACACGGAGGGGCTCGAGAAGAGCATGTACGACGTCCTCGTGCACCGGACACCGATCGAGGACGTGATCTACGAGCGCGAGCTGGACGTGGCGGCGTCCACCATCGACCTCGCCGGGGCCGAGATGGCGCTGGCCACGATGATCGGCCGTGAGCGAGCCCTGCAACGGGCCCTCGACCCGGTGCGCGAGCGGTACGACTACATCCTCATCGACACGCCGCCCTCGCTCGGGCTGCTGACCATCAACGCGCTCACCGCCGCGGAGAGCGTCATCGTCCCGGTTCAGTGCGAGTACCTCTCGCTGCGCGGCCTCCTGCAGCTCGAACGCACGCTCGAGATGATCCGCGAGAACCTCAACCCGGACGTCCACATCCAGGGCATCCTGCCGACCCTGTTCGACGCGCGTACCTCCCACGGCAAGGAGTCCATCGAGGTGCTGCGGGAGAACTTCGGCGAGCTCGTGTTCGACACCGTGGTGCGGAAGACCATCAAGTTCGCCGAGGCACCGGTGACGGGCTCCTCGGTGTTGAAGTACGATTCCCGAGGTAGAGGTGCCGAGTCGTACCGCGCGCTCGCACGGGAGGTGCTGAATGGCAGATCGTCCTAGCATGAAGGATGGACTGAGCGAGCTCTTCCGGCGCACCGACGCGGGCGGGCCGCTGGGTGAGCCCTCGGCCGCGGACGCCGTGGTCAAGGGCAGGCCCTATGTCACTACGATCAAGGTCGTCGGCATCGGCGGCGCCGGCACGAACGCCGTCAACCGGATGGTCGACTCGGGCGTCAAGGGCGTCGAGTTCATCGCCGTCAACACCGACGTGCAGCAGCTCGACGTCTGCGATGCCGACGTCAAGATCCACATCGGCCAGGAGATCACCCACGGGCTGGGTGGCGGCGCCGATCCGGCCGTGGGGCGCGAGGCCATGGAGGCCAGCCGCGATCAGCTCAAGGCCGCGCTGCGCGGCGCCGACCTCGTCTTCGTCACGGCCGGCGAGGGCGGGGGTACCGGCACCGGAGGGGCGCCCGTCGTGGCCGCCATCGCTCGCGAGCTGGGCGCCGTCACCCTGGCCATCGTCACGCGGCCCTTCGGCTTCGAGGGCAACCGCCGCCAGCGCCAGGCGCTGGACGGCATCGCCGTCCTTCGCGACGTCGCCGACACGGTGATCGCGATCCCCAACGACCGCCTGCTCGACGTCGTTGAGCGCAACACCAGCGTGGTGGAGGCGTTTCAGCACGCCGACGACGTGCTCCGCCAAGGTGTCCAGGGCATCACCGACCTCATCACCGTGCCGGGGCTCATCAACCTCGATTTCGCCGATGTGCGCACCATCGTCAAGGACGCCGGCACCGCTTTGCTCGGCATCGGTGTGGCCGGCGGCGAGAACCGCGCCCAGGTGGCCGCCGACATGGCCATCAACTCACCGCTCCTCGAGACCAGCATCAACGGCGCCCGAGGGCTCCTGCTCAACATCACCGGCGGCAGCGACCTCACGCTGTTCGAGGTCAACGAGGCCGCAGGGGTCATCAGCGAGGCCGCCGACGACGACGCCAACATCATCTTCGGCGCCGTGGTCGACGAGCGGCTCGAGGGTCAGATCTCGATCACCGTCATCGCCACCGGGTTCGGTGGCGAGGTCCGCCGCGCCGACGCCGGCGGCGCCGCGCCAGAGCGTCGCCCGGAGGCACGGCCGCCCCGCGAGGCGGAGCGCCGCCCGTCGCCGGTCCGGCCCCCGGACGCCGATGCGGCGGTCTTTGAGATCCCGGCCTTCGTCCGCCAGCCGGAAGACGACTAGGCCGTTGCCTGCCGCGGGGGAGGTGACGGCGATGCGCGCCGAGGCCACCAGCGGCGCCGCGCCGGAGGTGGCGCTCGAGCTCGACCTCGACGTCTTCGACGGCCCGTTCGACCTTCTCGTCACGCTCATCCTCCGCGACGAGATCGACATCTGGGAGGTGCGCGTCTCGCGCATCATCGCCGAGTACGTCGTGCGCCTCGCCGACAGTGGCGAGTTCGACCTCGATGCGACCTCGCAGTTCGTCGTCCTCGTGGCCGCCCTGCTGGAGATGAAGTCACGTCTGCTGCTCGAGGACGAGGTCGACGACGAGCTCGACGACCTCGACCCCGACGAGGCCGCCGAGCGGCTCCTCGAGCGCCTCGTGCGCTACAGCCAGTTCAAGAGCGTCGGCGGCGCTCTGGGCAGGCGTTGGGAGGAGCACGCCGCCAGGCTGTATCGCTGCACCCCGGTGCCGGCGGCGCTGCTCCGGCGGCCCGCCCCCGCGGGGGCGTTGCCGCGCGAAACGTTGCCGGCCGCCCTGGCGCCGCTGCTGCGCGAGCCGCCGGCTCCCGATACGAGCCACCTGGCCGACCTCGCGGTCTCGCTCGTCAAGGAGCTGCGGCGCTTGCGGGTGATCCTCGACGACGCCGGGGAGTTCACGTTCGCCGGCGTCGCCCCGGAGGGGCGCCTGGAGCGCGCCGTCACCTTCTTCGCGTTGCTTGAGCTGCACTCCGCCGGTGAGGCCGTGCTGCGCCAGCGACGGCACTTCGGCGATATCGTCGTCACTCGCGTGGCGCGGCCGGCGGCGCTCGCCGCCGGATGACGCCGGCCGCCCTCCTGCGGTAGCATCGGGAGCTGTCCGGCCACTCACCGCCGAGGGACCTTGCACCCACTCGCCCGGCGCCTCGAGGCGCTGCTCTTCATATCGTCCCGCCCGCTTCCGGCGGCGGATCTCGCCGCCGCCTGTGCCTGCGCCGAGGCGGAGGTCGCCGAGGCCCTGGCCGAGCTGCGCGCCGAGTACGCGCCCGCACGGCACGGCTTCGTCCTGCACGAGGTCGCCGGCGGCCACACCTTCGCGGTCGCCGACGACTGCGCCGAGGACGTGCGCCGCCTCACGGGCGCGGAGCGCCCCGACGACCTCTCGGCGGCGTTGCTGGAGACGCTCGCCGTCGTGGCTTACCTCCAGCCGGTGACTCGCGCCGAGATCGCCGAGGTGCGCGGCGTCTCGTCGGAGTATGCGCTCTCGTCGCTCGAGGAGCGCGGCCTCGTGGAGCAGAGGGGCCGCGCCGACACCCCCGGAGCACCCCTGCTGTACGCCACCGGGGATCGCTTTCTCAAGTTGTTCGGCCTGGGCTCGCTCGCCGGATTGCCGGCCCTGGAAGAGTTCGCCTTGGGGGCGTCCGAGGTCGAGGAGATCCGCGCCCGCCTGCTCAGCAATGCGGAGAGGAGGCGGGCGTGAGCCAGCCGATGAACCTGGTGGTCTATCTGGCGCGCGCCGGCGTCGGCTCGCGGCGCGCCTGCGACGAGCTCATTCGCCGCGGGGGCGTCACCGTCAACGGGGAGGTCGTCGCCTTCCCGAGGCAGAAGATCGCCCCCGAAGACGTGGTGGCGGTCGACGGCGAGCCGGTCGAGGTCCGCGAATTGCGCTACATCCTCGTGAACAAGCCGCGCGGCGTGGCCAGCACGCGCAGCGATCCGCACGCCGAGCGGGTGATCGTCGATCTCGTCCCCAGCGGCCGCATCCTGTTCCCGGTGGGCAGGCTGGACGTCGACACAACCGGCCTCATCATCCTCACCAACGACGGGGTGCTGGCAAACCGGCTGATGCACCCGCGGTACGGAGTCCCCAAGACCTACGCGGCGCGCGTGCGCGGCAAGGTGAGCCGCCGGGCGCTGGCGGCGTTGCGGCAGGGTGTGGACCTCGAAGACGGCCTCACCTCGCCGGCGGAGGTCAACCTGCGCAAACAGAGTGCGAAGACGGCGCTCGTCGAGATCACCATCCACGAGGGGCGCAAGCGCCAGGTACGGCGCATGTTCGCCGCCGTGGGCCTGCCGGTCGATGAGCTTCACCGGCGCCGGTACGGCCCCATCGTCGACAAGGGCCTCGAGCCCGGCGGCTACCGCGAGCTGACCGCCGACGAGGTCGAGGGGCTGCGGCGTTCCGGCGACGAGGTGGCCGAGGCCGTGGGCCGCGAGGTGGAGGGCCCGCCCGTGCCCTTGGCCGCGGAGGCCCGTCAGCCGGCGGTGGAGGCGCCCGCGGTGGAGGAGCGGCTCGAACCGCGGGCGCCCGCCGGACTAGAGGCGCCGGCGGAAGCGGAGGCGGCCACGGAAGCGGCCGGGGAGCCGGAGGCGGCCCTCGATGCGGAGGCGCCCGCCGAAGCGGAGGCGCCCGCGGACGGGGAGGACGCCACAGCCGGGGGCGGCGTTCCCGACGGTGTATGATTCCTCACTCGCCCCGACACCTGGAGCCGGATGACTGACCACCCCGCCCGCCTGCGCGCCATCCGTGGCGCCATCACCGTGGGCGCCGACACGAGCGAGGAGATCTGCGCCGGCACGGCCGAGCTGCTGAGCGCCATCGTGGAGCGCAACCAGCTGGACGTCGACGACATCGTCAGCATCGTGTTCAGCGCGACGCCGGACCTGCGAGCCGACTTCCCCGCGGTGGCGGCGCGGCGCCTGGGCCTTGCCCACACGCCGCTTCTCTGCTGCCAGGAGATCGCCGTCGAGGGCGCGATGGCCCGGTGCCTGCGAGTGCTGATGCACGTGTACCTTCCGGCGGCTCGAGCGGCTCATCATGTCTATCTCCGCGAGGCGCGTCAGTTGCGCCTCGACTTGCCGGAATGACCCGCATGCGCGGGCTCCGGAACTCAGATCTCACGCAGGCGGCGGCGCCTCAAAGGGACGCACTTCGCCGTGGCGATGAAGGGAGGCCGAGCTGAGCATGATGGTGATCATGCAGGAGGCGGCGACCGAAGCACAGGTCGCCGCCGTGATCGCGCGCGTCGAGGGGATCGGCGCCAGCGCGCATGTGTCGAGCGGCGAGCGCGTGACGATCATCGGGGTCATCGGCGACCGCGAGGAGACCACCCAGCTGCCGCTCGAGGCGATGCCCGGTGTCGACCGGGTGGTCGCGATCCTCAAGCCGTACAAGCTCGTGAGCCGCGAGTTCCAGCAGCGCGACACGGTGATCGACGTGCACGGCACCAAGATCGGCGGCGGCCACTTCGCGCTCATCGCCGGCCCGTGCTCCGTGGAGACTCCGGAGCAGGTGCTGGCGGCCGCCCGCGCCGTCAAGGAGGCGGGCGGCCACATGCTGCGCGGCGGCGCCTTCAAGCCGCGCACCTCGCCGTACGCCTTTCAGGGGCTGGGCGAGGACGGGCTGAGGATGCTCGCCGCCGCCCGCGACGCGACCGGCCTGCCCATCGTCACCGAGGTGATGGACCCTCGCGACCTCGACGTCGTCTGCGGCTACGCCGACGTCCTTCAGGTGGGCGCCCGCAACACGCAGAACTTCCTGCTCCTGGCCGAGCTAGGCAAGGTCGGCAAGCCCGTGCTGCTCAAGCGAGGTCCGTCGACGACGATCGAAGAGCTGCTCATGGCGGCCGAGTACATCGTCAAGGAGGGGAACCGCGACGTGATCCTCTGCGAGCGCGGCATCCGCACGTTCGAGACGGCCACGCGGAACACCTTCGACGTCAGCGCCGTGCCCGTGATCAAGATCGCCAGCCACCTCCCGGTCGTCGTCGACCCCAGCCACTCGGCCGGCCGCCTCGACCTGGTGCTGCCGCTCTCGCTGGCGGGCGTCGCGGCCGGCGCGGACGGCGTGCTCGTAGAGACGCACCCCAACCCCGAGCACGCCTTGTGTGACGGCCCGCAGTCGTTGCCGACGGCCGTCTTCGGGGAGTACGCGGGCCGCGTCCTCGACCTCGCCCGCTGGACCGGGAAGACCGTCCGCTGACGCCGTGAGCACGGCTGCCGTCAGCTCCGTCGCCATCCTCGGCGTCGGCCTCATGGGCGGCTCGCTCGGGCTGGCGGCGCGCGAGCGCGCCGGGGTGGCCGAGGTGCGCGGCTTCAGCCACACGCGTGCCACCCTCGACCTCGCCCTGGAGCGCGGCGCCATCACCCGCGCCTGCGACAGCCTCGCCGAGGCCGTGGCCGGCGCCGACCTGGTGTTCGTCTGCACGCCGGTGCGCCGCGTGGTGGAGGACGTCAAGGCGGCGCTCGCGGCGGCAGGCCCGGCGGCCGTCATCAGCGATGTGGGCAGCACCAAGGGGCCGCTCATGCGCGCCCTGACTCCGGCGCAGCAGAGCCGCTGCGTCGGCGGGCACCCGCTGTGCGGCTCGGAGACCGCCGGGGTCGCCAACGCCCGCGCCTCCCTGTACGAAGGCGCCACCTACTTCGTGACGCCCGGGGCGCACGTCGACGCCGACGCGTACGGGCGCCTGTACGCCTTTCTCGGCGCCATCGGCGCCCGCCCCGTGGCCGTGGACGCGGAGGAGCACGATTGCCTCATGGCGGTCGTGAGCCACCTGCCGCACGTGCTCGCCAACGTGCTCATGTCGCAGGCCGGCCGCCACGCCGGTGCTCGCGACGCGCTGCTCTCGGCCGGCCCCAGCTTCCGCGACCTCACCCGCGTGGCGGGCAGCAACCGCCGCGTGTGGACCGACATCTTCCTCGACAACCGCGCCGCCCTGCTGGCTGCTCTGGCAACCTTCCAGGAAGGGCTGCAGGAGGTCATCGAGGCGCTGGCCGCCAACGACGCCGGGCGCCTCGGCGACGCCATCGGGCGGGCCGCGGAGCAGAAGGAGCGCATGCTGGCGGCCGGCAGCCTCCCGGCGCGCGATCTGCAGCGCCTCATCGTGCGCGTCACCGACCGCCCCGGGGTCTTCCGGGAGATCATGGTGGCGCTCGGCGACGCGGGCATCAACATCGAGGACCTCTCGATGCACCACATGAGCGCCGAGCTCGGTGGCACACTGACCGTGTACGTGCTGGGCCGCGAGGCGTGCGCCCGCGGCGCCCACCTGCTCGCCGCCCTCGGCTACGATGTCATCACGGGGAGCGCCGTCGAATGACCGTCGTCGCCGTCGACGGCCCCATGGGCTCGGGCAAGAGCAGCGTGGCGCGGCGGGTCGCGGCGCGCCTCGGCTATGTGTATCTCGATACGGGGGCGATGTACCGCGCCGTCGGCCTGCTGGCCACCGAGGCCGGCGTGGCGCTCGACGACGAGGCCACCGTGGTGGCCGTGGCCCGGGCTGCCGAGCTGCACTTCTCGCCCGACGGCCGCCTGTGCGCCTCCGGGCGCGATGTGAGCGAGGCGATCCGCACCCTCGAGATGGGCGCCGCGGCCTCCAAAGTGTCGGCCCTGCCCGGCGTGCGGCGCCTCCTGGTCGAACAGCAGCGCGCCCTGGCCGCGGATGCGGACATCGTCATGGAGGGCCGCGACATCGGCACCAACGTGTTCCCCGACGCGGCTGTCAAGGTGTACCTGACCGCGCGGCCGGAGGTGCGCGCCGCCCGTCGCGCCGCCGAGCTGCGCGCCAACGGCGACGACGTGGACGTGGAGGAGGTGCTCGCGGCGCTCATCGAGCGCGACCGCCGCGACTCCGGCAGGGCGGTCGCGCCGCTGCGCAAGGCTGACGACGCGGTGGAGCTCGACACGTCGGCACTGACACTCGAACAGGTGGTCGCCGAGCTGGTCGCCCTGGTGCGCTTCCGGGCCGGTGCCCGATGAGCCTCTGGGGCCTGCCGCTCAAGGGGCACGGCGAGAGCGGCCTCTACACCTTCTGCCGCTGGCTCGCGGTGCCGCTCTTCGGCGGTCTCTACCGCTGTCGCGCCGAGGGAGCGGCCAACCTCCCGGCCGACGGCCCAGCCATCGTGATCACCAACCACAAGGCCAACCTCGACCCGGTGGTGGTGGGCATGATCTTCGACCGTCCGCTGCGCTACATGGCCAAGAAGGAGCTGTTCAGCTTCGCCCCGCTGAGGAAGCTCATCGTCACGCTGGGCGCTTTCCCCCTGGACCGCGGGGCCGGCGACCGCGCGGCCCTGAGCACTTCACTCGACATCCTCGCCGAGGGCGGCGTGCTGCTGATGTTCCCTGAGGGCCACCGGCGCCGCGATGACGCGGTGCACGAGTTCCTCCCCGGCGTCGGCATGCTGGCGCTGCGCAGCGGGGCGCCGGTGGTGCCGATGGCCATGGAGGGGACCCAGCGCATGTTCCGGGGCGGGCGGCCGGGGCTGCCCGCCCTGCGGGCCAAGGTGGGGCCGCTCCTCGACCTCAGCGACCTGACCGGGCGCAACAGCAAGAGCTACCAGGAGGCGGCGCGGCGCATGCGGGCCGCCGTCGCCGATCTGTATGCCCAGCTTTGACGACGTGGAGCGGCGGCCGCCGTACGACGACGAGCTCGAGCGCCACGCCGACCTCTGCCAGTTGAGCGCGGGCGCCTTCGACATCCTCGTGGCGCGCTACGCCGGCTACTGCTACGGCGTCGAACGCGCCCTGCGCATCACCGAAGACGCTCTGGAGGGTGCCACCGAGCCGGTCGCCACCCTGGGGCCGATCATCCACAACCCCAGCGTCGTGGGGCAGCTCGAGGACCGCGGCGTCGAAGTCGCGGAGGTCGTCGACGACGTCAGCGGCGGAACGCTGATCGTCCGCACCCACGGCGTGGCCCCCGAGGTGATCGAGCGCGTGCGGGCCCGCCAGCTGCACGTGGTGGACGCGACCTGCCCGTTCGTGGCTGTCGCCCAGCGCAAGGCCGCATCGCTGCACGACGCCGGGTACGCGGTGGTGATCCTCGGCGAGCGTGACCACCCCGAGGTCGCCGGCCTGGAGGGTTTCGCCGGCGAGGGCGCCGTGGTCGTGGAGGACGTCGCCGGTCTGCCGTTGGGGCGCCTGCGCGGCAAGCGGGTGGGCGTCGTCGTGCAGACCACGCAGACGCGCGCCAACCTCGAGACCGTCGCCGGCGCCCTGGCGCCCGTGGCCCGCGAGCTGCTCGTGTACAACACGATCTGCGACGCCACCGAGAAACGCCAGAGCGCCGCCTGCGAGCTGGCCGCCGAGGTCGACGTCGTGGTCGTCGTCGGCGGGCGCAACAGCGCCAACACGGCGCGGCTGGCGCAGCTCTGCCGCGCGATCGAGAGCCGTACCTACCACATCGAGTCGGCGGCCGAGCTCGAGCCCGACTGGTTCACCGGCGCCCGGCGGATCGGGGTCACGGCCGGCGCCTCGACGCCGGACACCGAGATCGAGGCCACGGTTCGCGCGCTCGTGGAGATCGGTGGGGGCTGAACGCTCCGAGAGGCGCGGCCTGACCGGCCTGCCGGTCGCCGACGTGCGCGCCGCCGCCGGTCGCTCCGGCCTGCGGGCCGGCGACTGCCTGGTGCGCATCAACGACGCCGTGCCGACGGACGTGCTCGACCTCGAGATGGCGGCCGCCGATGGTGCCCTGTGGCTGACGGTGCTCCGCGACGGCCGGCCGCTCGACCTGGTCGTCGAGCCGGCGCCGGGGGAGTGGCACGGCATCTCCCTGGGCTTTGACGGCCTCGGCGCGCCGCCGCGGCGTTGCCGCAACCGCTGCCGCTTCTGCTTCGTCGATCAGGTGCCCGCCGGCCTGCGGCCCGAGCTCTCGGTCAAGGAGGACGACTACCGGCTCTCGTTCCTGCACGGCAACTTCACCACCCTGAGCAACCTCGACGACGCCGACCTGGCGCGGATCGAGGAGCTGCGCCTGTCGCCACTCTACGTCTCGCTGCACGCCTGGGACGACGAGGCCCGCACGAGCCTGATGGGGAGGGCGGCGGCCGGCACGCGAGGCGCCCTCGAGCGGCTGGCCGCCGCCGGCCTCGAGCTGCATCTGCAGGTGGTGCTCTGCCCGGGCTGGAACGACGGCGAGCGGCTCGCCGAGACGGTGGCGCGCACGGCGGCCCTGCCTGCGGTCGTCGATCTGGGGGTCGTGCCCGTGTCGCTGGCCCTCGAGGGCGATCTACGGCGGGTCACGGCGGAGGACGCGCGGACCGTGGTCGATGCGGTCGAGGGCTGGCAGCGGCGCTACCGTCGCGAGCGCGGAGCGGCCTTCGTGCACGCCGCGGACGAGTTCCACCTCCTCTGCGGCGAGCTCCCGCCGGAGAGCGACGCCCCCGAGCAGTACGAGAACGGCATCGGCATGTCGGCCGCGCTGCTCGCGGAGGCACGGGCACTGCGCGGCGGGCCCCACGGGCCGGACGGCGTACGGGTGCTGTGCGGCACGCTGGCCGCGCCGGTCATCGACGCGGCCGCGGCGTGGCTCGCGCCGGCAGGGGCGCCGCTCGCGGCTTTCCCGGTCGGCAACCGCCTCTTCGGCCCGCACGTGACGGTCACGGGCCTGCTCGGCGGGCGCGAGGTGCTCGCCGCCGTCCGGCGGCGCCCGCTCGCCGCCGGGGAGTGGTTGCTGGCCCCGCGCGGCTTCCTGCCCGCGGCCCTGGGTCGCACCCTGGACGATGTCGCCGAGGACGAGCTGGCGGCCGCCTGCGACGGCCGCCTGGTCCTCGCCGAGTCCCTCAGCGAGGGTTTTGGTACACTGTCTCGATGATCTCTCCCACCGTCGTCGTCGTCGGCGCCCCCAATGCCGGTAAGTCCACGCTCGTCAACCGCCTCTGCGGCTCGCGTCAAGCCGTGGTGCACGAGACCCCGGGCGTCACGCGGGACCGCAAAGAGGTGGAGCTCGAGTGGGAGGGCAAGCTCCTGCGGATGGTGGACACGGGGGGCTACGACACGGCCGAAGACTCGCCCTTCGCCGGGCACGTCCGGGAGCAGGTCGAGCGCGCCCTGGCAGAGGCGGACGTGGTGCTCTTCGTCGTCGACGGCCGCAGCGGCCCGGTGGCCGACGATCACGAGATCGCCGCCGTCCTGCGCCGCACGCGTCTGCCGGTGCTGCTCGTGGCCAACAAGCTCGACGACCCGGCCACCGTCGTGGCCGCCCCCGAGCTCTACGAGCTCGGCCTCGGGGAGCCCCTGATCGTCTCCGCCGTGCACGGCCTGGGCACCGGTGACCTGCTCGACAGGCTGGTGACGACGGCCGGCGCGGAGCGGCCCGGCGAAGACGGGCCGCCCGATGCGCCGGCCGAGATCCCGGTGGCCATCGTCGGGCGCCCCAACGCCGGCAAGTCCAGCCTCTTCAACGCCATCGTCGGCGAACCGCGCACGATAGTCAGCGAGATCGCGGGTACGACCCGCGATGCCATCGATACCGCCGTGACCACCGCCGAAGGCTCCTTCCGCTTCATCGACACCGCCGGGATGCGCAAGGCGGCCAAGGTCAGCGGCGTGGAGTATTACGCCTACCTGCGCTCAGTGCAGAGCCTCGACCGCGCCCACGTCGCGGTCATCGTCGTCGATGCTACGATCCGTTTCGGCGAGCTCGACCTCTCGATCTGCACCGAGGCGGCGCGTAACCACTGCGCCACGGTCATCGCCGTCAACAAGTGCGACGTGGCCGAACCTGAGCTCGAGGAGATCGCCGGGATCGCGCGCCGCAAGCTGCGGCAGCGGCCTCCCGTGATCGCCGTTTCGGCGCAGACGCACCGCGGGGTCAAGCAGTTGCTCGCCTCGATCGCCTCGCTGGAGGCTCGCTTCGGCGCCCACATCTCCACCGGCGAGCTCAACCGCGCGCTGGCTACGCTAGCCGCGGCCCGCCCGCTGCCGATGAAGCGCGGCAAGCGTCTCAAGATGTACTACATCGCCCAGTTCGGCACCTCGCCGCCGCGTTTCGCCATCGAGGTCAACGACCGCACGCTGCTCACGCGCGACTTCGGCTTCTACGTGGAGAACCGCCTGCGCGAGCGGTTCGAGCTCGACGGTGTGCCGCTGGTGATCGACTTCAAAGGCAAGCGGTGATCGTTCTTCAGGCCCTCGCTTTCGCGGGGTTGTGCGTCGTCGCGTATCTCATGGGCGCCATCCCGTTCGGGGTCGTGATCGGCAAGCTGTTCTACAACGTGGACGTGCGCGAGCACGGCTCCGGCAACGTCGGCACCACCAATGTCTTCCGCACCCTCGGCAAGAAGGCGGGGGTCACCGTGCTGGCCCTCGACATGCTCAAGGGTTACATCCCGGCCGCCATCGCCGCGGCGCTCTTCCACCCCTGGTACGCGATCTTCATCGCCGCGGCGCCCGTGGCGGGCCACATGTACTCGATCTTCCTGAAGGGACGCGGCGGCAAGGGCGTGGCTACCGGGGCCGCCGTGGTGCTCGCCCTGGCTCCGTTGGCCTTCCTCGTCTGTCTCGCGGTGTGGATCGGGCTGATCCTCGTCACGCGGTACGTGAGCCTGGCCTCGCTCGCCGCCGCCTTTCTCGCGCCGGTCCAGGTGATCTGGGGCGGCCAGCCGCTGCCGTACGAGATCGCCGCCGTTCTCGTCGCCGTGATCATCTTCTGGGCTCACCGGGGCAACATCGGGCGTCTTCTGCGCGGCACGGAGCACCGCGTCCGGCTGCCGTGGAGCGGCCGCTCGCGGCCGCTCGCCGGTCCCGGCGGAGGGGGTTGAGCGTGGACGTCACCGTCGTCGGCTCCGGCAGCTGGGGCAGCGCCTTCGCGCGCCTGCTGGCGCGCCGCGGGCATCGCGTGCAGGTGCTCACGCTCGAGCGGGCCGAGGCGGCCGCACTCGAGCGCACGCACCGGAACCCGCACTTCCTGCCTGGTGTCCTGCTGCCGGCGGAGATCCGTTTCGTCGCCCTGGGCGACGCCGACATCTCCACCGCCGGCCTCGTCGTCTACGCGGTGCCCACGCAGGCGGTCCGCGAGGTGGCGCGCTGGGCGTCCACCCGGCGTTCACCCTCGGCGTTCCAGCTCTCCCTGGCCAAGGGCTACGAGCTCGGCACCCTCAAGCGCCCGACACAGGTCATCGAGGAGGAGACGGGTGCAGCCGCGGCGGCCCTCTCGGGCCCCAACCACGCCGAAGAGGTCAGCCGGGACATGCCCTCGGCGACCGTCATCGCCGCCGCCGACGAGGCCATGGCCGGCGCCCTGCAGGCGGCGGTCACCAGCGACACGTTCCGCGTCTACACCAACGACGACATCGTCGGCGTGGAGTTCTGCGGCGCGGTCAAGAACCCCATCGCCGTCGCGGTCGGGATGTCCGACGGGCTCGGCTTCGGCGACAACTCACGCGCCAGCCTGATCACCCGCAGCGTCGCCGAGATGACGCGCCTGGGGCTCGTCCAGGGCGCGCACGTCGCCACGTTCACGGGTCTGGCCGGGATCGGCGACCTCATCGCCACCTGCACCTCGCGGCACAGCCGGAACCGGCTCGCCGGCGAGCTGCTCGCCAAAGGCGCCTCGCCGACCGAGGTGGAGCGCGAGGTGGGCCAGGTCGTCGAAGGCATCCCGACGGCCTACGCCCTGCACGACCTCGCCGGCCGGCTCGGCATCGACATGCCGGTCACCGAGAACGTCTACCAGGTGCTCGAGGGGCGGCGCACGCCGCAGGAATGCGTCGCCGACCTCATGGGCCGCTCCCCCAAACGCGAGCGGCACGAGAGCTGACCGCGAGCCGCGGATGCGGGCGAAGCGGCTCGCGTTGTTCCGCGTCGCGGCCGTCTGGTAGACTCGCCCGGGCCGTGCCGCTGCCCGGCGACGTCCGCGGGGCGCCCGGGGCGTCGCATGGCCGCCAGACGCCCGATCCAACCCGCGCCGGCATCCGCTCGAGGCCGCGCGTATCGCCAGGAGGCACGGTGGAGAAGAACTACCTGTTCACGTCGGAGTCGGTCACCGAAGGTCACCCCGACAAGCTGGCCGACCAGATCTCGGACGCTATCCTCGACGCCATCCTCGCCGACGATCCGTACGGCCGGGTCGCCTGCGAGACGCTGGTCACCACCGGCTTGGCCCTCGTGGCCGGCGAGATCACCACCGAGACGTACGTCGATATCCCCAAGATCGTCCGCCAGACGGTCAAGGACGTCGGCTACACGAACGCGCTCTACGGCTACGACTACGAGACCTGTGGCGTCATGGTGGCGATCGACGAGCAGTCGCCCGATATCGGCCAGGGGGTGTCGCACGCGCTCGAGGTGCGCACCGACGTCAACGACGACGACGTCCTCGACGAACAGGGCGCCGGCGACCAGGGCATGATGTTCGGCTTCGCCTGCGACGAGACGCCGGAGCTCATGCCGCTGCCGATCTCGCTCGCCCACAAGCTCTCTCGCCGTCTCGCCGAGGTGCGCAAGGCGGAGATCCTCCCGTACCTGCGCCCCGACGGCAAGTCGCAGGTGACGGTGCGCTACGAGGACGGCAAGCCGGTGGAGATCGTCAAGGTGGTCCTGGCGTCGCAGCACGCCGAGAGCGCCGACCTGCAGAGCATCATCTACCCCGACCTGCTCGAGCACGTAGTCGAGCCGATCCTCCCGAAGGGCCTCTACGACGCGTCCCGCCTCGAGGACATCACGGTCATCAACGCCACGGGCAAGTTCGTCATCGGCGGGCCGATGGGCGACTGCGGCCTCACCGGCCGCAAGATCGTGGTCGACACCTACGGCGGCGCCGCTCCGCACGGCGGCGGCGCCTTCTCCGGCAAGGACCCGAGCAAGGTCGATCGCTCCGGCGCCTACGCCGCCCGCTACGTGGCGAAGAACGTCGTCGCCGCCGGCCTCGCCGACAACTGCCTCGTGCAGGTGGCTTACGCCATCGGTGTGGCCCACCCGGTCTCGCTGATGGTCGACTGCCAGGGCACAGAGAAGGTGTCGCTGGCCACCATCCAGCAGCTCATCGGCGAGCACTTCGATCTGCGGCCGGCCGCCATCCTGCGCGACCTCGACCTGCGCCGGCCCATCTACCAGAAGACCGCCGCGTACGGCCACTTCGGGCGGCACGACCACGACTTCACGTGGGAACGCACCGACAAGGCCGAGGCCCTGCGGGCCGCCGCCGGCCTCCGCGCCGGCTGAGAGGCCCGCGCGGAGCGAGAGACGGCGGCGTGGCATGAGCTTCGCCGCCGTCTTCCCGCTCATTCGTACCCGCGCCTTCGCCGAGGCGTTCGACTACAGCGTCCCGGGCGAGCTCGGCGCCCGGCTCCAGGTGGGCTCGCTCGTGGCCGTGCCGCTCGGGGCGCAGACGGTCATCGGGGTCGTCCTCGAGCTCCGGCCCACGACCGCGCACGAGGGCCGCATGCTCCCGGTGCGGGACCTGCTCGACGTACCCGCGGTGCCCGGCGACCTGCTGGAGCTTGCGCGGCAGGTCGAGGGCTATTACCTCACCTCTTTCGCGGCGGCCCTCGCTCTCGTGTGCCCTCCGATGGCAGCCCTCAAGGTTGTGCGCCAGTACGAGCTCACGCCCGAGGGGCGGGCGGCGCGCGAGGCCGGCGAGGAGGGGCTCGGCGAGATAGCCGGGCTCAAGCTCCCGGCCGGCCCCTTGACGAGCCTCGGCGAGCGGTACCGTCGCAAGGGCTGGGTGCGCACCGCCTACCGCGTCCACGTGCTGGGGGCGAGCACGGCGCGCCCGCGCTTACGGCGCGGCGGCGAGACCCCCTCGCGTCTGGGGCCGCGCCAGCGCGCCGCTCTGAGGGTCGTCGAAGAGGCCGTGGCGCTCGACGACCGCTCGCTGCGCGCCGCCTGTGGGATCTCACTGCCGGGCCTGCGGCGGCTCATCGACGCGGGCGCCCTGGTCGTCGAGGAGGGCACCGTGCCCGCCGGTGCGGCGGCGACAGGCACGGTGGAAGCCGTGCCGCCGCCCGTCGCCGCGCAGGTCGCTCGCCTGCGGGCCTGCGCCCGGCTCGCCGACGTCCCGGCGCTGCTCCCGGAACAGCGCCGAGCCCTGCACGCCGTCCTCTGCGAGGCACGGCCCGGCGACGAGGTGCTCGTCCACGGGGTCACGGGAAGCGGCAAGACGGAGGTCTACCTTCAGGCCGCCCAGGCCGCCCTCGAGGGTGGCCGCTCGGTGCTCCTCCTGGTCCCCGAGATCGGCCTCACGGGGCAGACCGTGGCGCGCGTGCAGGAGCGCTTCGCCGGCGAGCGCATCGCCGTGCTGCACTCCGGCCTCTCGTCCGGCGAACGCCTGCTCGCCTACCGGGATGTGGCCGCCGGCGAGGTGCGGATCGTGGTGGGCGCGCGCTCGGCGGTGTTCGCGCCGCTCGCCGACCTCGGCCTCGTGGTCGTCGACGAGGAGCACGACACCTCCTACAAGCAGGAGAGCGAGCCGGCCTACGACGCGCGCACCGTGGCGCGCTGGCGGGCGCAGCGGAGCGGCGCCGTCGTCGTGCTCGGCTCCGCGACGCCGAGCGTCGAGAGCTTCGCCCGCGTGCCGCTGCACGCCGACCTGCGCCGGCGCGTGGATGGGTCACGGCCGCCGGCGCTCGAGATCGTCGACATGCGCGGCCAGCACGCGGTGTTCTCACCGGCGCTGGCCGAGGCGCTCACGGCGGCCCTCGACGCCGGCGACAAGGCGATCCTCTTCCTCAACCGCCGGGGCTTCGCCTCGCTGCTCGTCTGCGACCGTTGCGGGTTCACCTGGGAGTGCCCGCGCTGCGACGTGACCCTCACGCTGTTCGGCGGTCGCGGCCTGCGCTGCCGCACGTGCGGGCACACGGAGCCTGCGCCGGGCATCTGCCCCGGATGCGGCAGCACGGAGCTCGTGCGCCACGGTTTCGGCACCGAGCGCGTGGAGCGCGAAGTGCGAGGGTTGCTGCCGGGCGTGGAGCTCCTCCGCCTGGATTCGGACGTCGCCGGCTCGTACGCCCGCCTGCGCGCCGTGCTCGAGCGCTTCGCGCAGCCCGGGGCACGCATCCTCATCGGTACGCAGATGATCGCCAAAGGGCACCACTTTCCGGATGTCACGCTCGTGGGAGTCGTGAACGCCGACCTCACGCTGCACTTCCCGGACTTCCGCGCCGAGGAGCGCACCTTTGCGATGCTGGTGCAGGTGGGCGGGCGCAGCGGGCGCGGCGAGCGCCCCGGGCGGGTCCTGGTCCAGACGCTCAGCCCCGACGCGCGCCCAATCGCGTATGCGGCCGCCGGCGAGGAGGAGCGGTTCTACGCCGAGGAGGTGGAACGCCGCCGTGAGCTCGGGTACCCACCGCAGACGACCCTCATCGCCCTCGAGGTCTCGGGCCGGGACGAGCACAAGGTCGGCCTCGCGGGGCAGTTCACGGCCGAGCGCGTCGGCGGCCTGCTGGCACACGGCGAGCTGGTCCTCGGCCCCGGCCCCCTGTGGCGCGAGCGCGGCCGCTCTGCCTGTCGAGTCCTGGTTAAAACGACGACCACAGGGAAAACACTCGATGTGCTGCGAGCTTGGCTGAGCCGGGACCGTGACCGTTTTGCGACTCGCGGGGTGCGCCTGGTGCCGGACGTCGACCCGCAGTGGCTCTGACACGCGGCTGAGGTACCATAGTGACATGAGCGAGACCACACAGGAGCAGTACGAGCGCGAGGAGCTCAGCCGGCGGCAGGGTGAGGCGCGCCGGGACATCCGCGTCATCGGCGACCCGGTACTGCGCGAGCGCGCTGCCGACGTCACCGCCTTCGACCGCGGGCTCCGCAAGCTCGCCAGGCGGATGATCCGGATCATGCACGACGCCCCCGGGATCGGCCTCGCGGCGCCGCAGGTGGGCGTCCTGCAACGGCTGCTCGTCTACGATGTCGACGAGGACCCGCGAGTGCTCGTCAACCCGGTGCTCGACGAGTTCTCGGACGAGCTCGAAGAGGTCGACGAGGGCTGCCTGAGCGTGCCCGGTGTCACGATGCCGGTGACCCGGCCCGTGAGCCTGCGGGTGCGGGCCCAGGACGCCGCCGGGGAGGCGCTTGAGTTCCACGCTGAGGGCCTGGAGGCGCGCGTCATCCAGCACGAGTACGACCACCTCGAGGGGGTGCTCATCGTCGACCGCACCTCGCGCAGCGCCCGCGCCGCCGCCCTGCGGGAGCTGGCCGAGCGTCGCGACGCCGGCCTGGTGGGCGCTACGGGCGGAGGCCTCTGACCCGCATGCGCCTCGCTTTCGCGGGCACCGCACCGTTCGCCGAGCTCGTCCTCGACGGCCTGTCTGTCGCGGGGCATGAGCTCTCCGTCGTCATCACCAACCCCGACCGGCCCCGTGGCCGCCACGGCACGCCGCAGCCGCCGCACCTCAAGCTCAGGGCGGCAGAGCTCGGGATCGCGGTGCTGCAGCCGGAGGACGTCTCGAGCCCCGAGGCGGTGGTCGCGCTGCTTGCCCACTCGCCGGAGGTGCTCGTCGTCTGCGCGTATGGCCAGATCCTCGGTAGTGCGGTCCTCGATGCCGTCCCCACGATCGTCGTCCACCCCTCGCTGGTGCCGCGCTGGCGCGGCGCCGCCCCGGTGGAACGGGCGCTGATGGCGGGGGAGACGGAGCTCGGCGTGGCCGTCCTCAAGATGGCCCTGGGCGTGGACGAGGGCCCGGTGGGCGACGTCCGCCGTGTGCACGTCCCGGCGGACGCGGACGCCGGGCGCGCCTACGAGCTGCTGGCGCCGGCGGCCGTGCAAGGGGTGCTGGCCACGCTCCGGGGCATCGCCGACGGCAGCGTCGAGTGGCGCGCCCAGAAGGGCGAGCCGACCTGCGCCCCGAAGATCGAGCCGCGCGACAAGCTCATCGATTGGGCGCGTCCGGCGTCAATGATCGTCAACCAGGTGCGGGCTCTCTCGCCGCACATCGGCGCCGTCACCGAGCTTCTGGGCCGGCGCACGCGCGTGTGGCGCGCGGCGCCCGGCGCCGGCCCCATGCCGGCGCCGGGCCGAGAGCGGCTGGCCCTGCCCGCCGGCGACGGCTGGGTCGACGTGCTCGAACTCCAGCAGGAGGGTCGCACACGCATGGCCGCGGGCGAGTTCCTCCGCGGGGCGGGTCGCGCCCTGGCGGGCTCGTGAGCCCCGCGCGCGATGCCGCCCTGCGGGCGCTCCTGCGCCTGCGCGCGGCGGGCGGGCGGATGGACGATTCGCTGGCGTCGTTCCCCGAGCTCGAGGGTCTCGGTGAGCGCGATCGCGGGCTCGCCAACGAGCTCGTCAACGGCACCCTGAAGCGCCGCGGCTCGATCGACGCCGTCCTCGGCGGATTCACGAAGGCGCCGCTCAGCAAGACCGCCGGGGAGGTCCTGGAGGTCCTGCGTCTGGCGGCTTTCCAGCTTCTCTTCCTCGACCGCGTCCCGGCCTACGCCGCGGTGGACGACGCGGTCGCGATGGCGGCGCGTCAGGGGCGGCACACCCAGGGATTCGTCAACGCGGTCCTGCGCAAGGTGGCCGCCGAGGGGCGCGCGAGCCTCGCTGACCTCGCTCAAGGGGACGGCGCCCGCGCCTGGTCGGTGCGCCATTCTTGCCCCGTATGGCTCGTCAGACTGTTACGCCGGGAGCTCGGCGACGAGGCGGCGGCGCGCTACCTTGAGGCGGCCAACGCGGCGCCCGAGCGGTGCCTGCGCGTGAACACGTTGCGCGCCGGCCTGCCGGAGGCGCGGGCGGCGCTGACCGCGGCCGGCTACGTCACGGCCGGCATCCCGGGGCTGCCGGCGGCGCTCACCTATGAGGGGCCGCCGCTGGAACGTTCTGCGCCGTTCGCTGCCGGGCTCGTGACGCCGCAGTCACGCGGCTCGCAGGTCGCCGGCCTCGTGGCTCTGGCCGGCGCCGGCCAGGGCGCCGCGGTGCTCGACCTCTGTGCCGCTCCAGGCACCAAGACCGCTCAGCTCACGGCTGCCGCCCCCGCGCTTCGCGTCACCGCCGTCGACTCGGATGGAGCTCGAGTGGCCGCCATGAGGGCCAATCTGCGGCGGCTCGGCGTCGCCGCCGACGTGGTCGAGGCGGACGTCCTCGAGCTGCCCGACTCCTACGATGCGGCCTTCGCCGCGGTCCTGCTCGACGCCCCCTGCAGCGGCCTCGGCACCATGGCCTCGAGGCCGGACCTGCGTTGGCGGCGCCGGGAGGCGGACGTCGAGCGCCTCGCCCAGCTGCAGCGGCGCCTCCTGCGGCGGGCGGCTCGTTGCGTGCGCCCCGGTGGATCGCTCACGTATGCGGTGTGCACCGTGCCGCGCGCCGAGACGGTCGCGGTCGTCGACTCTCTGCTCGCCGGCGGCGGCTGGGCGGTTGACGATCTCGGGGCCGCGTGGCCGGGGCTGGCGCATCCGGCGGCCGGCGGCTACCTGCTCGTGCTGCCGCCGGCGCACGGCGCCAGCGGTTTCTTCGTCGCGCGTCTGCGGCGGAGCGCCGCCGCGGAGTAGAATGGGCGCGCGGCCACGGCCGCGCCGCCCCACGCCACGGAGGAGCCCATGCCGGACCTGTTGCACGCCGTCAACGTAGCGCCGTCGATCCTCTCGGCCGACTTCGCCCACTTGGGCGACGACGTGGAAGCCGTGCTCAACGCCGGCGCGCGAGTCATCCATGTGGACGTCATGGACGGCCGTTTCGTGCCCAATATCACCATCGGGCCGCTGGTCGTGGCGGCGCTCAAGCCGCTGGTCCACGGGGCGGGCGGCCTGCTCGACGTGCACCTCATGATCGAACGCCCCGAGCGGTATGTCGAGGCGTTCGCCGTCGCCGGCGCCGACGTCGTCGTCGTCCATCAGGAGGCCTGCACCCATCTCCACCGGGTGCTGGCGCAGATCCGCGAGGCGGGCGTCGCCGCCGGCGTGGCTCTCAACCCAGCCACGCCGGTCGAGACGCTGGCAGAGGTACGGACGCTCTGCGACCTCGTCGTCGTGATGTCGGTGAACCCCGGGTTCGGGGGTCAGAGCTTCATCGAGACATCCATCGCCAAGATCGAGCGAGCCCGGGCCTTCCTGCCTGACACGGTGGCGATCGAGGTCGACGGTGGCGTCGACGTCCACAACGCGGCGACGCTCGTGGCGGCGGGCGCCAACCTTCTGGTCGCCGGTTCCAGCGTGTTCGGCGGGCGCGATATCGGCGGCCGTTTCGCCGAGCTGGCGCAGGCCGCCACCGAAGCCGTATAATCCAGGGGCACGATCAAGCTGCTTCAGGGCGGGGTGAAAGTCCCCACCGGCGGTGAAAGCCCGCGAACCTCTTCGGAGGCCGACCAGGTGAGACTCCTGGGCCGACGGTCAAAGTCCGGATGAAAGAAGCACGCTGCGACGCCGTCGCGTCGTCCGCCCTGGGGCCTGGCTCCGGGGCGTTTTGCGTTGGACGATGACCAGTATATGGAGCGCGCCTTCGAACTGGCCGAGCGGGGCCGCGGCAGCACCCATCCCAACCCTCTCGTCGGCGCCCTCCTCGTGCGCGACCGCGAGGTGGTGGGGGAGGGGTACCACCGCGGCCCGGGCGAGCCTCATGCCGAGGTGCTCGCCCTCGCCGTCGCCGGGCCGCGGGCGGCGGGGGCGACGCTCTACTGCACCCTCGAGCCCTGCAGCCATCAGGGGCAGACCCCGCCGTGTGCCGATGCGCTCGTGGAGGCCGGCGTGGCCGAGGCCGTAGTGGCCCTCCGCGACCCGAACCCTCTGGTCGACGGCCGCGGCCTCGAGCGCCTGCGCGCCGGCAGCGTGCGCGTGCGCCTCGAAGAGGAGCGCTGGGGGGCGCGGGCACGGCGCCAGAATGCGCCCTTCCTCAAGTACCACGCCACCGGGTTGCCGCGCGTGACCTACAAGGCGGCGGTGACGCTGGACGGCAAGGTCGCGGCGGCCGGCGGCGACGCCCGCTGGATCAGCTGCCTCGACAGCCGCCGGGCTGTGCACCGGATGCGGGCCGAAGCCGACGCCGTGCTCGTCGGCGCAGGCACGGTGCGGCTCGACGACCCTGAGCTCACGGTGCGGCTGACCGAGGGCCGCAACCCCGTGCGGGTGGTCGTGACCCGCTACGGCGAAGTGCCGCCGACGGCGAAGCTGCTGCTGACGGCCGGCCAGGTGCGCACCATCGTCGTCGCCGCCTCCGCGGCCCCGCCGGAGCGGCGCGTGCTCGAGGCGCGGGGCGCCGAGCTCATCGAGGTCGGCGACGGCGGCCTGCGGGCCGCCCTCGCGGCCCTGGCCGAGCTCGGCCTCCTGGACCTGCTCTGCGAGGGCGGCCCGGACCTGGCGGGGAGCCTGCTGTCGCAGGGCTTCCTGGACCGGGTGACGCTCTTCGTGGCGCCGCTCATCGTCGGGCGCGGCGCGCCCGACCTGTTCGCGTCGCCGGCCGTCGGCGCCGTCGCCAAGGCCTGGCGGCTGCACGACGTCGAGTGGCGCCAGGTGTGCGACGACATCATGCTGAGCGGCAGCCTCATCACGGAGAGCCGGTAGATGTTCACCGGCATCGTCGAGGAGGTCGGCACGCTGCGCAGCCTGCACGTGGGGGCGGCGAGCGCGGTTCTCGACGTCGCCGCCACTCTGGTGCCCCAGGGCGGCGCCGTCGGCGACAGCATCCTCACCGACGGCGCCTGCCTCACGGTCACGGGCCTGCGGCCGGACGGCTTCACGGCCGACGTGATGCCCGAGACGGTGCGGCGCACAACGCTTGCCGAGCGCCGCCCCGGCGACCGCCTCAACCTCGAGCGGGCCCTGACGCTCCAGGCGCGCCTCGGAGGGCACCTCGTGAGCGGCCACATCGACGGGGTCGGCACGGTGACGGCGGTGACGCGGGAAGGCAACGCGCTGTTGGTCGACGTCGAGGTCCCCACGGCGGTGTCGTCCGTCAGCGTCGCGCAGGGTTCGATCGCCGTCGACGGGGTGAGCCTGACCATCGTCAGCGTCGCCGGCTCGCGGCTGCGCGTCTCGCTCATCCCGCACACAGCCGCCGCCACCACACTGGCGCGTCTGGCGCGGGGCGTGCGGGTCAACCTCGAGGCCGACCTGATCGCCAAGTACGTGCACGCGTTCGTCGCGGGGCGCAAGCCCGGCGAGGGACTCACCTGGGAGAAGTTAGCGGAAGCGGGGTTCTGATGAGTGCCGACCGGACTGACGACCTGACGATCGAGGGCGAACGCGCCCCGGCCGCCGAAGAGCGGCCGTTCGCCGAGGTCGAGGACGCTCTCGACGACCTGCGCGAGGGCAAGATGGTGATCGTCTGTGACGACGAAGACCGTGAGAACGAGGGCGATCTCACGATGGCGGCGCAGTTCGCGACGGCCGACCGGATCAACTTCATGGCCAAGGAGGGTCGCGGCCTCGTGTGCCTGACGCTGACGCCTCAGCGCTGCGCCGAGCTCAACCTGCCGCCGATGACGAGCCACAACGAGGCTCGTCTGCAGACCGCTTTCACGGTGTCCATCGAGGCTCGGGAAGGGGTGACGACGGGCATCTCGGCCGCCGACCGGGCCCACACGATCCAGGTGGCCATCGACCCGGAATCCGGGCCAGAGGACCTCGTGCAGCCGGGCCACATCTTCCCGCTGATGGCGCGGCCCGGCGGAGTGCTGGAGCGCTCCGGGCAGACGGAGGCCGGCGTCGACCTCGCCCGCCTCGCCGGCCTCAACCCAGCCGGCGTGATCTGCGAGATCATGAACGACGACGGCACCATGGCACGGGTCCCCGACCTCGTGCCCTACGCCGCCCGGCACGGGCTCAAGATCGTCACCGTTGCCGACATCATCAAGTACCGGCGCCGCACGGAGAAGCTCATCCGCCGCGCCGCGACGGTCAGCATGCCGACCCGCTACGGCGACTTCAAGGCTGTCGGCTACGAGTCGGTGGTGGACGGCAGCCATCACGTCGCGCTCGTCAAAGGCGACGTCGCCGGCCGGCACGACGTGCTCGTGCGCGTGCACTCGGAGTGCCTCACCGGCGACGTCTTCGGCTCGCAGCGCTGCGACTGCGGCGAGCAGCTCGCAGAGGCGCTGCGGCGCATCGAGCAGGAGGGCCTCGGGGTCGTGCTGTACATGCGGCAGGAGGGCCGCGGCATCGGGCTCATCAACAAGCTCAAGGCGTACGCGCTGCAGGAGCAGGGCCGCGACACGGTGGAGGCCAACGTCGAGCTCGGCTTCGACGCCGACCTGCGGGATTACGGCATCGGCGCCCAGATCCTCGCCGACCTCGGGCTCACGACGATCCGCATCATGACCAACAACCCCAAGAAGATCGTCGCCCTCGAGGGCTACGGCCTGCAGATCACGGGCCGGGAGCACATCGAGGTCGTGCCGCACGAGGACAACGTCACCTACCTGCGAACCAAGCGCGAGAAGATGGGCCACCTCCTGCGTCACGAAGACCTCTTCAGCACCGAAGAGGGTCCGGAGGGCTGATGGAGCCCCACGGCCCGACGACACGCAGCCATGACGGCAAAGGAGCCGCACGATGACGACCTACGAAGGCAAGCTCAGCGGCCAGGGGATGAAGTTCGCCCTGGTGGTCGGGCGCTTCAACGAGCTGATCTCGTCGCGCCTGTACGAGGGCGCCCTCGACTGCCTGCGGCGGCACGATGTCGCCGACGGCGACGTCGATTCCGCCTGGGTGCCGGGCGCCTTCGAGATGCCGCTGGTCGCCAAGCGCCTGGCGGAGACCGGCAAGTACGATGCCGTCGTCTGCCTGGGCGCGGTGATCCGCGGCTCCACGCCGCACTTCGACTACGTGGCCGCCGAAGCCGCCAAGGGGATCGCCAAGGTGAGCCTCGATTCGGGCGTGCCGGTGGTCTTCGGGGTACTCACCACCGACACGATCGAGCAGGCCGTGGAGCGGGCCGGTGCCAAGGCCGGCAACAGGGGCTGGGCGGCGGCCTCAACAGCGCTGGAGATGGCCAATCTGGGGCGCGCGTTGCCTTGATCGGCCGGCGCGCCGGTGACGGGCGCGGAGCCCGCGCCCGCCGGCCGGAGGGTGCCTTAACGCCGGAACCCCGCCGAGGGCGGGGTTCGAGATGACACCGGTCGCGGCACCGCCGAGGGCGCCGCGGCGCGAGGCGGATGTCTCAGAGAGCCTTCGTCACGCGCCCGGACTTGAGGCAACGGGTGCACACGTAGGCGTTCTTGGGGTGGCCATCGACGAGGATGCGCACCCGCTGGAGGTTGGGGTCGAAACGCCGCTTCGTGTGGCGGTGCGAGTGACTGATGTTGTTGCCGATCGCGGGCGCCTTGCCGCAGGTCAAGCAGATCTTGGACATAGCCGTTCCCTCAGCTTGATTGGTCGCTAGCCGCGCTAGTATGCTGCACCCGGTCGGGCAACGCAAACGCGCCCTCCGGCACAGCCTGCCCTGTCCCCGTCCCGTCGAGGCGTGATGGAGCGTTTTCGCAAAGAGATGTCGATCTTCGAGGCGCTCGCGGCCGACGACGGTGCCCGGGCCGTGCTCGAGAGTCACGGGATGGCCTGTTGCCTGTGCATCGGCGCCCAGTCGGAGAGCATCGAGGCCGGCGCCATCCTGCACCAGGTGGACCCCGAGCTCGTTGTGCAGGAGCTCAACCGCCTGAGCGGCACGGAGGCCTGACCCCTTCGGGGGTCCTCCTGTGGCGCCGTCCGACCTCAGACTCGCCTTCGCCTCTGGGGACCTTCACGGCGACGTCATCGTCGCCCACCAGGTCATCGCCAAGCTCGCCGGGTCCGTAGCGCGCGTCACCTACGGCGTCGTCGCCATGCAGGAATCGCCGATGCGCAAGCTGGCTCGCGGGTTTCGCGGTTCCCTGGCCGAGGGCGTGGAGGTCGACGTCGTCGGCGACACGGTCAATATCGGTCTGCACGTCGTCATGGAGCGTGGCGTCAATCTCGCTCAGGTGACGGCCAACCTCCAGGAGCAGGTCCGCTATCAGCTCGGACAGGTCGGTGGCCTGCCGCTGGGCGAGATCAGCGTCCGCGTCGAGGATCTCAAGGATTGAACGTCCGTCACTTCACCATCGCGATCATCGGCGCCGCGCTGGCCGCCATCGAGTCGGAGCGCGGCGTCGTCAACGATCTCAACGTCTACCCGGTCCCTGATGGCGACACGGGGACCAACCTCGCGCTCACCGTGCGGGCCGTGCTCGAAGAGCTGGAGCAGAGCGACGTCGACGGCATCCCTCTCGTGGCGGCCGCGGTCACCAAAGGGTCGCTCATGGGTGCGCGCGGCAACTCGGGCGTGATCCTCTCGCAGATCGTGCGCGGGGTGTGTGATGTGTGGGGCGGTGCCGAAGAGCTCACGACCGGCACGTTCAAGCATGCCCTGCGGGAGGGAGCGAGCAGCGCCTACCGCGCCGTCAAGGAGCCCGTCGAAGGAACGATGCTCACGGTCATCCGGGAGATGGCGGCCGCGGCCGCCGGCGTGCCCGACACGCTGGGCCTCGACAAGCTGCTGGCGACGGTCGAGGAGGCCGGCAGGGTGGCCGTCGAGAGGACGGTGGAGCAGCTGCCGGCCCTGCAGAAGGCGGGCGTCGTCGACGCCGGCGGGTACGGCCTGCTGGTACTCTTCCGCGGCTTGGCCACCGGGCTCGACGACCTCACCGAGGGGGGCTTCGCCGTCGCCGGGGCCACGGTACACCTGCGCGTCGGGGAGGCGGCCGGCGCGCCGCAGGCCCCGCCGTACGCCTCCGAGCTGTCAGCCTATCGGTACTGCACGAGCCTGCTCATCAAGGGCGAGGCCGTCCCGCGGGAGGCCTTCGAAGCCTTTCTGCAGCCCATCGGCGACAGCGCGCTGGTCGTCGGCGACGCGCGGCTGGTCAAGGTCCACGTGCACACCAACGACCCGGGCGTGGTGCTCAGCGAAGCGCTCAAGTACGGAGCCTTGAGCGAGGTCGAGATCAAAGACATGCACGAGCAGACGAGGGAGCGCGACGACCGCCTGCAGCGGCAAGCCGGCGGCGGCGCCCTGGCGGTCGCGGTGGTCGCCGGCGAGGGCAACAAGCAGCTCTTCCGCGAGCTCGGCTGCCGGGCCATCGTCGACGGCGGGCAATCCATGAACCCGAGCGCCGCCCAGCTCCTGGAGGCGGTCGACGGCCTCGACGCCGGGGAGGTCGTCCTGCTGCCGAACAACGGCAACGTGATCCTCACCGCCGAGCAGGCCGCCGGCATGAGCAGCCGGCACATCGCCGTGGTCCCGACCACGTCCATCCCCGTCGGCCTGGCCGCCATGGTGGCCTTCGACCCGGACGGCGACGCCGTCGGCAACGCGCGCGCGATGCAGGACGCCATCCAGGGTGTGCACTCGGCTGAGGTCACGCGCGCCGTGCGGGACTCGGAGCTGGACGGCGTCCCCGTCCGCAAGGATCAGGCCATGGGCATCGTCGACGGCAAGCTGGTCGCCGCCGCCGACGATCTGCAGGCGGCCTTCGTCGGTGTGCTGGAGGCCTTTGCGGCCGCGGACGCCGAGTACGTCACCGTGCTCACGGCGCTCAACGGCTCCGGCGTGGCGCGCGCGGAGCTCGAAGAGCTGGCCGCGCGCACGCTTCCCGAGGCCGAGGTCCACTTCCACGAGGGCGGGCAGCCGCTCTACCCGATCCTTGCGAGCGCCGAATGACCGAGCTGCTCACCCTCAGGAACACCGCCATCGTCCTCGACTCCACGTGCGACCCGCCGTCGGGCTTCCTCGAGCGCCCCGGCCTCTTCATGGTGCCCCTCAAGGTGCACTTCGGTGAAGAGACGTTCCGCGACGGCGTCGACATGACCTCGCAGGAGTTCTTCGTTCGGCTTCAGTCGGCGGCCGTCCTGCCCACGACCTCGCAGCCCACGGCAGGCGAGTTTCTGGCCGTCTACGAAGAGGCGCGTCGGAGCTACGAGAACGTGTTCTCGCTGCACATCTCCGGGGAGATGAGCGGCACGGTGCGCTCGGCCGAGCAGGCGGCGGCGCAGATCGACGGCGTCGAGGTGTACGACCTGCGCACCGTCACCACGGCGTTGTCGCTGTGCGCCGAGCGCCTGCGCGTCCGCCTCGAGCGGGGCTGCACGATCGCCGAGGTACGCGCCTACATCCAGCACTTCACCGACGACTGCAAGCTCCTCGTCCACGCCGCGACCCTGGAGTACCTGCGGCGCGGCGGGCGCATCGGCCGCGCCGCCTCCCTCGTGGGAGGCGTGCTCGATATCAAGCCGCTCATCCAGGGCATCGACGGCACTCTTCAGGGCTACGCCAAGGTGCGCGGCCTCAAGAAGGCCCTGGCCTCGATGGAGCGTTTTGTGGAGGAGAACAGCCGGCCCGAGGACGAGCTCTACTTCGTGACCATCGAAGCCGTCAACGACGAGGAGCCGCCGCTCATCCGGGCCCTGATCGAACGTTTGCGGCCCAACGCGCACTTCGTCCTGCGCGGGCACGTGGGAGCGGTGGTGGGCACGCACATCGGCCCCGGGACCGCCGCCTTCGCAATGATCGCGGAGTGACCGCACCGCGACTCCCGCTCCGCTTCGGCGGCGGTCCATTCACAGGCCGACCGCCGCTCACTCGCCTCACGTTCGACCCCGACCTCCTCACGACCCCGCTGGCCGAGATCGAGCACGTGACCAGGCCGGTCGCCAGGCGCCTCGCCGCCTTCGGCCTCGTGACCGTCGGCGACCTCATCGAGCATTTCCCACGCCGGTACGAGGACTTCCGCGACCGCAAGCTCATGCGCGACCTCCGGGTCGGCGAAGAGGCGACCGTGCGCGGCACCGTGCAGAGCGTCAGCGCCGACCTCACGGCGCGCCGCCGGGTGGCCGTGGTACGCGTGGCGCTGCGCGACGACACCGGCGCGGTCGACGCCGTCTGGTTCAACCAGCGGTACCTCGTCAAGGTGCTCGCGCCGGGCATGCGGCTCAGTGTGCGCGGGACGTATCGCCCCAAGGGCGGGCGCCCGACCTTCCTCGTCAAGAGCCATGAGATCCTCGAGGAGGAGGGCGGTGAGACGGTCCACACCGAGGGCCTCGTGCCCGTGTATCCGGCGAGCGAGCAGGTCTCGGCCCGGCTCCTGCGCGGCCTCCTGCGCTCCGTGCGTCCGGTCATGCGGCGTCTGCCCGACCCGCTTCCGGCCGCGTTGCGGGTCGACGAACACCTGCCGAGCCGCGCCGACGCCACGCTCGCCGTGCATGCGCCGCGCGACCTCGACGAGGCCATGGCCGCGCGGCGACGCCTGGTGCTCGAGGAGCTGCTGTTGATGCAGGTCGGCCTGCTGCTCCGTAAGGGCGAGCAGCAGGCCCGGGTCTCGGCCCCGGCCCTGGCCGCCCCGGGTGCGCTCAGCCGGGCGTTTCTCGAGTCGCTGCCGTTCGCGCTCACCTCCCACCAGGAGTCGGCGCTCGCCGAGCTCGAGGCGGACCTCAGGCGGACCGTGCCGATGCGCCGGCTCCTGCAGGGCGACGTGGGCTCGGGGAAGACCGTCGTCGCTCTCTACTGCCTGGTGCGCGCCGCGGAGGCCGGGCTGCAGGGCGCGCTCATGGCGCCCACCGAGACCCT
>Ga0265296_1000621_pt1 | contig 50361 bp, 50 predicted proteins | sample MunlanPumphouse1_FD_189073 | JGI IMG/M metagenome (GOLD analysis project Ga0265296, IMG submission 189073) | Groundwater microbial communities from a municipal landfill in Southern Ontario, Canada - Pumphouse #1 | ecosystem: Environmental > Aquatic > Deep subsurface > Groundwater | place... | reverse complement strand
ATAGACTTGGTTGTTGATAAAATATCAGATCAAATAGCTGATTCATTATTATCTTCCCCTTAATAAGGGGAAGATGTCACGACGATAGTCGTGACAGAAGGGGTTAAGGGGGCCATGGACACAACCAAAATAACAATAATCGGGGCTGGAGTGGTTGGGCTGGCGATCGCGGCCGAGCTTAGCAGGAAACAGCAGGATATTGTCTTGCTGGAGAAGGAAACTTCTTTTGGCCAGGGAACGAGCAGCCGGAACAGCGAGGTCATCCACGCCGGTATTTATTATCCCCAAGGGTCACTCAAAGCGAACTTGTGTGTTGAAGGGAGCAAGCTCCTCTACAAATATTGCCAGGAGCATGATATCCCACATAAACGACTGGGGAAGATAATTGTCGCGATTAATGACGGCGAAGTTAAACAGCTTGAGGGGTTGATGAAGCAGGGGGAGCTTAACTGGGTGAGGGGATTGAGATATATGATGGGAGCGGAGCTAGCCAGGTTCGAACCGGGGGTCCGGGGGGTCAAAGCGCTCTATTCGCCTAATACCGGCATTGTTGATTCCCACCAATTGATGAAAGCGCTCGAGAAGGAAGCGCAAGGGAAGGGTTGTTTACTGGCTTACGGCTCACAGCTAACGGCTATCCGAAAAGAAGAAGCTGGCTATGTTTTGAGTGTCAACGGCGAACCTTCGTTGAAAACCGAAGTGATAATTAACTCGGGCGGATTATTCGCCGACCAGGTCGCGGCTATGGCCGGGATCGATATTGCCAAAGAGAAATATCGTCTCCATTTTTGCAAGGGGGAATATTTCGCCTATACCAAGCCGTCCTTCATCAAACACCTGGTCTATCCGGTGCCGGAGCACGATGTAACCGGTCTGGGGGTCCATTCGGTCGTTGACCTGGCGGGCGGCCTCAAGTTTGGCCCGAGCGTCCAATATGTCGATAAGCTTGATTATACGGTCGACCCAGCCCACCGCCGTGCTTTCTGGGAGTCGGTGGTTAAATTATTCTCCCTGGTTAGGGAAGAAGATCTAGCTCCAGATCAAACTGGCATCAGGCCAAAATTGCAGGGTCCAAGTGAGGGGGTACGTGATTTTGTCATCAGAGAAGAATCGCGGCTCGGTTTGCCGGGATTGATCAACCTGATCGGCATCGAATCGCCGGGGTTGACCGCGTGTTTGGCGATTGGCGAATATGTCAGGAATCTGGTAAAATAAGAGTGGAGGAAATTCCATGCACGATAAAAATATCCGCCTGCCCAAAGAATTCAAAAGATATTTCTGGGACGTGGATTTTAAGAAGCTGTCGCTCAAAAAGCATCTTAAGTTCATTCTTGAGCGGGTCATGAATTTTGGCGATCTGCGGGCTTTGCGCTGGTTATTGAGATTTCCCAAGAAGCAGATAATGGCAGTGGTTAATGACAGCCGGGAAATTGACGCTAAGACCAGGAACTTTTGGCGGGTTGTCTATGGAAAATAAGCTGATCCTGGGTATTTTACCAAAAAGGCAGAAAGAACTCTTTAGTGTTTTGTCCGGGGTTGACTGGCTGGCGGATTATTATTTAGCCGGGGGCACCGCCTTGGCCCTGCGTTACGGTCATCGCCGCTCGATCGACTTTGATTTTTTTACCGCTAAAAAGATCGACCGGCAATTATTAAAAAGAGAAGTGTTAGGGTTAGGCGCGTTCAAACTATTTGCCGAGTCGGAATTCATCCTGCATGGTGAGATCGATCATGTCCAGATCTCGTTTATGAGTTTGCCTTATCCCTTGATCGGGGAAGAGCTGAGGCAGGGCGGTTTGAGGATCGCTTCCATCGAGGACATTGCCGCGATGAAGCTGTCGGCGGTCTCTTCCCGTGGCAGCCGCAAGGACTTTATCGACCTTTATTTTCTGCTTAAACAATATTCCTTAGGCGAGATGATCGGTTTTTATGAAAAGAAATATGGCAAGAACGATGAGAATGTCTATTGTGTTCTAAAAGGGTTGGTTTATTTTGACGACGCCGAAAAGAAACCGATGCCAAGCATGCTTAAAAATGTCGCCTGGAAAGAGATAAGAAAAGCGATGATGGCTGCCCATAAGGTCTATGTGGGGGGGCTGAAGAACTGATGACAACCGCTAACGCGTGGTGCTGTTGATGGTCCATCTTGACCTCTTTTGACACTCTATGCTACAATGATCCCGCATGGAAGTTCTCGAGCACGCTATCTACACGCCTGAAGAGACGGAATCTCTCCTCAAGATATCGCGCTCTACGTTTTTACGATTAATCAAAAGGGGCGTGCTACAAGCGAGGAAGGTTGGGGGGCAGTATCGGATACTGGGGGAAGAAATATTACGCTTAGTTAAACCAAAGAAGAACTAATGAACGAAAGAAATAAGCAGATAGCTGAAATATTTAAAGAAGCCGGGCTGATCGAAAAATACGGGTCCGGAATTGGGCGAATTGTAAACATGTTTAAGCGGCACGGGCTAAAGAAGCCGGCATTTAAAGAATGCCAGGACGGGTTTATGGTTGTTGTTTATGGCTCCACCCAGAAGCCCACCCAGGAACCCACCCAGAAGCCCACCCAGAAAACAGCTTTGCAGACTACAATAATTAAAGCTCTAAAACGCAATCCTTATATTACTAGAAAAGCGTTAGCAAAAGCGCTTGATGTTAGCGAAAACACGCTAAAAGAGAACCTTGCTAAGCTGAAAAAGACAAAAATAATTATTCGCTTTGGGCCCGATCGGGGCGGGCATTGGGATATACTTGGGGAATGACGGACGTAAAAACGGATATCTTTAGATTTAGAGAATTTCCAGTCTATAAAGACGCGCGTGCGTTGATGTATGTCGGGATCCCGATGTTCCGCCTCTGGCGGAACATCGGGACTTTAGTATTTTAGTTTTTCAGTTCCTATGTTAAGGGAGGAAACAATGAAAAAGAAGCTAGTTTGGGTTTTACTGTTGCTATTCGTAACCGTTTATTACACGCCCGTTTATGCCCAAGAAAGCGTTAGCTCCCCAGTGGGCGGAGACAACTACGTGGTCGGCGACAAGATCGATGAAAGCTTGTACAAGCTGGCTCCCGGTGACATGATCGGAGCGAATATGATCGTAGGGGATAACGCGCTATCGTTTAATTATAGCTTTACGATCGGGCCGGATGGCAAGATCTTCTTTCCGGAGATCGGCGAGATCGATCTGGCGGGGAAAACAATGCCAGAGGCGAAGATGCTAGTGGACTCCAAGATCAGGCAAAAATATCGTGAAAAATATGTTTTTTCTTTTCGCCTGCTCCAGCCGCGCAAGGTCCAGATTTATCTGACCGGGTCAGACGATAAACCGTTATATATTGGTGAAAAGAAATTCGTTTCTATTTATGGGGAAGTCGCCAAGAGCGGCCGGTTTGAATATATACCAGGCAAAAAGTTCTCCGATTATATCAGTTATGCCGGTGGACCGACGCCGCGGGCTAATTTGTCTTACGCCTCGGTCTCCAGGAAAGATAATAAGATCAGTGTTAATGCCTCTGATGTAATATTCAATGGCAAAACTGACGCTGACCTCGAGATACAGCCGGGTGATGTTATCAACGTGCCGGCCCAGTTCTTTTACTTTACCGACTTTGGCAGTTTTTCTTCGATGGTCCTGACGTTTGTCGTTTTATATAACACATTTAAGTAACAAGGGGGAAAATAATGGAAAGATCAAGTTATGATGATGAAATAGACTTGAGGGAATATCTAGGGGTGATCATTAAGCGTTGGCGGGTAATAGCCGTTGTGGCTATTGTCTTTGCAGTCGGCGCTTATTTGTTCAGCGTTAGTCAAAAACCGGCCTATGATGCCAAGGCGACCTTTTTGATCCGTCCAGGTGGTAGTACTGGGCAATTGGCCGGCTTAGTAGGAATGGTTGGCTTGAATGTTGCTGCCAATAGTGACGCTGGCGATCTGACAACAGTTCTGCAGAGCAATGCGGTCGCTTTCAAGGTAGCTGAAGATCTCCATTTGCGCGAGCGGATCAAAGGTTGGGATTCTCCTAAGTTGCGGGATGACCAGATCGCTTCTATGGTGAAGGGGATGATCGGGAAGCCAAAGAGCGAAGGCAATTTGGTGGAGATAAAAGTCAGTTACAGTGACCCGGCATTGGCGGCCGAGATCGCCAACGGCTATCTGGCGGCTTTGTCATCATATTGGAATAAATTGACTTACACTGCCACCAGTAAGAAGAGAGAGTATATTGAAGGCCAGTTGCCCAGGGTCGAAGCGGCACTAAGGACCGCGGAAAATAGACTCAAGCAATTTACGCTTTTATCTCCGAATTCCAGCGGTACCGCCAATATGTCGGACCCCTCCGGCTCTTCTGTTTCTTCTTTGCAGGGAATAGAGACGGCGCGTTTGGCCAGAGAACTTGGTATCCAGGCCTCCGTTTATGGCATGTTAAGAACGCAATATGAGCAAGTTAAGCTCGAAGAGTCAAAATATCTGCCGTCATTTATGGTGATCGATAAAGCGGAAAAACCCCTATCAAAAAACCGGTCGAATACGAAATTGAATGTGCAGATCGGGTTAGTTTTGGGGCTGTTCTTGGGCATATTTATCGCCTTTTTTCAGGAATACTGGGAGAAGTCTAAGATAAACCGCTGACAAGACATGACTAGACTTGACAAGCTTTGGGTGGATGGCTATAATTAAGCTATGATTGTTCAAGAGTACGAAGTCTATACGCCCCAGGAAACGATCCAGCTCCTCAAGATCTCCGATTCCACGTTCCGCCGCCTGATCCGCAAAGGTGTTCTTCGCGCCGCTAAGATTGGCGGGCAGTACCGCATTCTTGGCAAGCATATCCTTCAAGTCTTGAACCCCAATCTTCCCAAGAAAGTTAGGGGTGCTTATAAAACGGTCCTCGAAAAGCTCGAGGAGTAGCGAAAAGGAGATATCTAATGGCAAATATCTTTGACGGGAAAACTATCTTGATCACGGGCGGCACGGGTTCCTTTGGTAAGAAATTCATCGAGATAATATTAGCGGAGCAGAACCCTAAGAAGGTTATAATTTACAGCCGTGACGAACTAAAGCAATTCGAGATGCAGAAGGTCTTTACGGATAACAGGTTGAGGTACTTTATCGGCGATGTCAGGGATAAAGAACGTTTGATGAGGGCCTTTAACGGTGTTGATTATGTAGTGCACGCTGCTGCCCTCAAGCAGGTCCCGGCCATGGAATATAATCCGACCGAAGCGATCAAAACCAATATTATGGGCGCGATGAACATCATCGATGCCGCGATCGAACGGGGCGTCAAGAAGGTTATCGCCTTGAGCACCGATAAGGCCTGCAATCCGATCAATCTTTACGGCGCCACTAAGCTCTGCTCCGACAAGTTGTTCGTCTCGGCCAATTCCTACTCCGGCCAGTCCGGGACCCGGTTCTCCGTGGTCCGCTATGGTAATGTTGTCGGCAGCCGCGGGAGCGTAGTCCCGTTCTTCAAGGAAAAAGCCAAAGAGGGGGTACTGCCAATCACCGATGGGCGGATGACCCGCTTCTGGATCACGCTGGAGCAGGGGGCGCGGTTCGTGATCAAGAACTTTGAGCGGATGCATGGCGGAGAGATCTTTGTGCCGAAGATCCCGAGCATGAATATCCTCGACCTGGCCAAAGCGGTCGGGCCTGACTGCCGGCTCAAAGCGGTCGGGATCAGGCCGGGAGAAAAGCTGCACGAAGTCATGATCTCGGAGGACGATGCGCGGAGCACCAAGGAGCTCGATGATTGCTATGTCATTCAGCCCGCCTTCCACTGGTGGAGCAAGGAGCTGCACTCCGAAGGCAAAGCGGTCCCCGAAGGCTTCTCGTACAACAGCAAAACCAACGACCAATGGCTGACGATCGACAAGCTCAAAGAGATCATAAAGGAGTAGTAGCCCTTGACTAATATTCCCTACGCTACACAGTGGCTTGATGACGCTGATCTTGCCGGGGTGGTTGAAGCTCTGAAATCAACCCATCTTACTCAAGGGCCGCTGGTCGCGGAGTTCGAAAAGAAGGTGGCTGAATATTGTGGGGCTAAATTTGCCGTCGCGGTCAGTTCCGGTACAGCCGCCCTCCACGCCGCCTGCTTTGTGACCGGGATCGGCCCGGGCGATGAGGTTATCACTTCGCCTATTACCTTCGTCGCTACCGCCAACAGCGTTCTTTACTGCGGCGGGAAGCCGGTCTTTGCCGACGTCCGGTCGGATACGATCAACCTTGATCCCGAACAGGTAAGTAAAAAGATCACTTCCGCCACGCGAGCCATTATTCCTGTCCATTTTGCGGGGCATCCATGCGACATGAAGGAGCTCTCCGCTATCGCCAAAGAAAAGAAGTTGATCGTGATCGAAGACGCCGCTCACGCGCTGGGCGCCGAATATAACGGTTCAAAGATAGGCTCTTGCCGATATTCTGACCTGACCGTCCTAAGTTTTCATGCCGTTAAGCATATCACTACCGGCGAAGGCGGCATGGTCTTGACCAACAATGAAGCTTTTTACCGGAAACTGCTTATGTTCCGCACCCACGGGATTACCCGCGATTCGGACGTGCTCGAGATAAAAAATGAAGGTCCCTGGTATTATGAAATGCACGACCTCGGCTTTAATTACCGGATCACCGATTTTCAGTGCGCCTTGGGTTTGAGCCAGCTGAAGAAGTTGGATTCTTTCCTTGCCCGCCGCCGCGAGATCGTCGCGCGGTATAACCAGGCCTTCTCCGGGCTGAAAGACATGATGCTCCCAATTGAGAATGGTGGGGTCAAATCAAGCTGGCATATCTACCCTGTCCGGTTTTGCGGCAACCGCAGGACGATTTTTGAGCATTTGCGTCTGGTGGGGATCGGGGTTAACGTCCATTACCTGCCGGTCTATTGCCAGCCGTATTACCGGAAATTGGGTTATTCTCAAACGGAATGCCCGCAGGCGGAGGCATACTATAATTCCGCGATCACTTTGCCTCTCTTTCCGAAGATGAGCGATGAGGACGCGGCCCTGGTGGTTAAAACGGTAAAGGAGAGCTTGCATGCCTGATAAGATCGTCCTCATCAGGCCGCGCAACGTATACAATTATAATAATTACCCGCCGCTTAATCTGATCCTGCTCGCCTCAAAGCTCCGTTCCGCTGGATTTCCGGAAGTGAAGATCATCAACTGCGCGTTTGAAAAGGACCAGTTCGCGACGCTGGAAAAGGAGCTTGAGGGAGCGCTATTCGCTGGCGTTTCTCTTTTGACCTCCGAGGCTCCTGATGCCTACGAAGTGATCAAGTTTATCAAACAGAAGACCAGGGTCCCGGTGGTTGCCGGCGGTTGGCATTGCACGCTTTTCCCCGAACAGATGGCCGGCAGCGAGTTGATCGATTACGTGATCGCCGGGGAAGGAGAAGATCACATTGTGGAGATCGCCTCCGCGCTCAAAGCCGGACGGAAGATAGAAAAAAAGATCTTCCCCAAGACGATCCTTGATATGGAGACGCTGCCGCTTCCCGACTACGGCTTTGAGGAGCATATTGAGAGATTCATTAACAGCTATCTGACCGATAAGTTGTCCGAGTCGGTTCGCCAGCCGATGCGCTGGCTGCCGTACGAAAGCAGCCGCGGCTGCCCGTCGCGCTGCACGTTCTGCATCAATGTCGTGACCGATAACCGCCGTTACCGCAAAAAAAGCGCTACCAAAGTTCTTTCCGAGATCGAACACCTTGTAAAGACTCACCGGCTGACCCACTTGAAGATCCTGGATGATAATTTTTTCGTCGATTGCGACCGGGTCCGGGCCGTCTGTTCCGGCCTCATCGAGCTTGGGCTGAATATCACCTGGGACGGAGAATGCCGTGTCGATTATTTCAACGACACCATGCTTAATGATGAAACACTGGAGCTTGCCAGAAGATCAGGATTAGTGCAGATGACTCTGGGTATCGAATCCGGCTCTCCCAAGACCTTGGGCCTGATGAAGAAGGGGATCACTCCGGCACAGGCAGAACACGCGGTTAAAAAGTGCAGTGAACATGGTATTATTCCCCGTTCGTCCTTCATTCTGGAAATACCGGGTGAAGGGTTGGCCGACATCAAGCAGACGATCGCTTTTATTAACAAGTTGCGCTTTTATCCGCTCTTTACCTGCGGCGTCGGGACTTTCCGCCCTTACCCGAAATGCGAGCTGACCGAACAATTGCTCAAGGAAGGCTACCTGACCGAGCCGAGTAATTTTGAGGCCTGGACCAGCCGGGACGTCATCGACATGTACACCGCTTCAGAATACATCCGGCCCTGGCAGGTGAACGGCAAATTCTCGGAGAGCGCCGCCTATTACCTGAATATGGAATCTGAATCGCGGATCGGGAACCACCAACTTGACCGGCGGATCGACCGGCTGATCAATAATGCGTTCATTCTGATCGCCAGGCTAAGGAACCGCTTCATGTTCTATCATCTGCCGATCGACAAGCTGTTATTTAAAAGTTTCCTGACCGGATTTTACCGCCGGCGAGCCGCCAAGGAGGGGAGTCGATGAAGGTCCTGGTCGTAGGTGCTGGGTCGATTGGGACCCGTCATATCGAGAATCTTAAGGCTCTTGGCCATGAAGTCTATGCGACCGATCTTAATCCGGAAAGTCTCAAACGCATAGCCTCGTTGACCAGCGGGACCTTTCTCACGCTTCAGGAAGCCCTGGCCAAGGCCAGACCCGAGGTCGCCTTTATCTGTACGTTCAGCAATCAGCACCTCGAACCGGCCCGCTTGTGCGTTGAGAGCGGTTGCCATATCTTCATCGAAAAGCCTTTGTCGTTAAGCCTCGCCGGCGTTGACGATTTGATCGCACTGGCAGAAAAAAATAAACTGGTGACCATGGTCGGCTGTAATATGCGTTTCCATCCGGCGATCGCGAATATCCATGGCGTGCTCGAGAACGATCCCGAATTCAAGCGGACGCTCTGGGCCGATCTCGAATTCGGCTTTTATCTGCCTTTCGCGAAGAAGGATTATCAAACACATTACATTGCTAACCGGAAATTGGGTGGAAACCTGATTTTTGACGCGATCCACGAGCTTGATTACGCGGTCTGGTTCTTTGGCGAACCAGCCGAAGTGATCTGCGATAAGGGGGTCATTTCCGACCTTAAGATGGATACCGAGGATCACGTTGAGATGATCGTGAAATTCAGCTCGGGGGCTGTCGGCAACATTCACCTTGATTATCTCCAGCACGGTTATTCCAGGCGCTGTAAGGTGGTTTGTGATAAGGGGACGGTCGTTTGGGATTTTGCCTTTGGGCGGATCGGCAAGGTTAGCGTCAATAAACCGGAATGGGAATGGCAGACGCTTGAACTAGACAAGTTCTATAACAAGATGTATCTGGATGAGATCGAATATTTCCTGAACTGCGTGAAAGATCGAAAAGAAACCTTTAATTCGATCGGGCAGGCCAGGTCCGCGCTTCGTCTGGCGATCGCCGCCGAACGTTCCGCGGCGTCAAGGAAATGGGAAAGGATCTGATATGGCAAATAAAAAAGTTATCGGGGTAATTACGGCGCGGATGGCATCAACCAGGCTGCCGGGGAAAGTTCTTTTAAAAATGGCCGGGAAATCGATCTTCGAGCATCATGTTGAGAGGATGAAAGCGGTCCAGGGGCTTGACGGTGTGTTTTTGGCTACCTCGACCGATCCAAAAAACAAGGCGCTGATCGAGGAGGCGGAACGGCTGAACTGCGGCTGGTTCGCTGGGGCGGAGCAGGATATCGTTGACCGCCACATCAGGCTGTGCGAAAGAGAAAATGCGGACGCTTTTATCCGCGTCACCTGCGATTCGCCGATCTTCGACATTGGCAGCGCCTCGAGCTTCGTTATGGAATTTAAAAAGGAATACCGCGACCTGATCTGTGTTTCGAACATGACCATGATCCAGGGGACGCTTTCCGAACTGATCTCATATAAGGCGATGGTCGAGGTCCATAAGCACTATCGCGGAGCGGCGATCTCTCTCTACGTCAAGGATAACCCGGGTAAATTTAATATCCGGGGGATTGAGATCGACGTTGACCTTTGCCGCCCGGAATACCGGTTGACGATCGATGAAAAGATCGATATCGACATGATAACGAAGATCTATGAAGCGTTATATGAAGGTGCGCCGCTTGATCTGCACAAGGTCTATACCTGGTTGGACGATAATCCTGATATTGCGAGTATGAATATGCAGGTTGGGATCAAGGGCTGCGAGCAACAAAGCGCCAATCTGAACGAGAAGCCTCTTTACTCGATCGTTCAGTCAGGCAAAAAACATGTTATCCTAGATGAACAAAAGAGACTTATTGCGCCGCGTGATTTTCTCATCAAGATCAGTGAACTTTTCCCGGAAATAAAAAAATAGGAGCAGCAAATGGGTAAATCTCAAGAACTTTATAAAAAAGCAAAAAAGTTGATACCAGGCGGAACCCAGCTGCTGTCGAAACGGCCGGAGATGTTCCTGCCGGAGCTCTGGCCGGCTTATTACAAAAAAGCAGTTGGCTGCGAAGTCTGGGACCTCGACGGCAAGAAATACACGGATATGAGCTTCATGGGGATCGGCTCGTGCATTTTAGGTTACGCGGATAAGGACGTTAATACAGCGGTCGAACATGTAGTTAAAACCGGTTCGATGAGTACGCTTAACGCACCGGAGGAAGTTGAACTGGCGGAACTGTTAATTAAACTACACCCTTGGGCAAAGATGGTTAGATACGCGCGGACAGGCGGAGAATCGATGGCGGTGGCGGTCAGGATCGCCAGGGCAAAAGCGAAAAAGGACGCGGTTCTCTTCTGCGGCTATCACGGTTGGCAGGACTGGTATCTTTCAGCGAATTTGGCGTCCGACAAGGCGCTCGACGGGCATCTGCTCAACGGATTGAGTCCGAATGGGGTCCCCCGGTCGCTTAAAGGAACAGCGCTCACATTTAATTACAACGATATTGAAGGATTTATGAAGACACTCGAACAGCGCAAGGACCAGATCGGCGTGGTGGTAATGGAGCCGATCCGCAATCATTTCCCGGAAAAAGGATTTCTCGAGAAAATAAGGGAAGTTACCCGGAAGCTCGGCATCGTGCTCGTGATCGATGAGATCACGGCTGGCTGGAGAATGAACGTCGGTGGAGCTCATCTTCTGCTGGGGATCGAGCCAGATATCGCCGTTTTTGCGAAGGCGATCAGCAACGGGTTTCCCATGGCGGCGGTGATCGGGACGAAAGAAGTGATGGAGGTCGCACAGGAAACTTTCATCAGCAGCACTTATTGGACCGAGCGCATCGGTCCAGCGGCAGCCATCGCGACCATTAAAAAACTGAAAAAGAATAATGTCACGAAGCATCTGATGAAGATTGGCGGAATGGTCCAGCAGGGATGGAAAACCGCAGCAAAAGAGAACGGCATTGATATCCATGTTTCTGGGATCGCGCCCCTTGGTCATTTCGAATTCAAGCATGAAAAGCCGTTGGTGTTAAAGACGATCTTCACCCAGCTGATGCTGGAAAAAGGCTTTCTGGCGACCAACGCGTTCTATGCTTCTTTCGCGCACAAGAAAGAGCATGTAGCTGAATATCTCAAAGCGGTGGATGCTTCGTTCGACTGTATCGCCGGCCTGATAAGAAAGGGCGACCCGGAAAAATATCTCAAAGGGCCGGTCTGCCATTCCGGGTTTAAGAGGCTTAACTGATATGCTCAAATGGGGGCTTAAGCTATGGTCGGTCAATGATAATTACGCTGTGGAGGTCATTCGCCTTCATAAAGCGCGGCTGTTTGATTATCTAGAATTGTTTATTGTGCCGGGGACGACGGAAGGTCAACTGCGGCTTTGGATCGATCTGAAAGATAAGTATGGCATTAAATATGTAGCCCACGCGCCGCATTCTATGTCTGGCCTGAACCTGGCAAAAAGGGAGTGCCTGGATGGCAACCTTAAACTGGCGAAGGAGGCGTTGACGGCTGCTGACCGGCTGGGTGCGGAGATCGTGATCTTCCATCCGGGGATCGGCGGAAAGGACGAAGAGGCCGTTTCCCAGATAAAGAAGTTTTTTGATTCGAGAATTGTCGTTGAGAACAAACCTTATTATCCACTGACCGGGAAGGATTCGATCTGCAACGGGAACTCGCCAGAGAGCATAAAATACATTATGGAAAATACTGGTGCCGGTTTCTGCCTGGATATCGGCCACGCTATCTGCTCCGCTAACGCGCAAAACAAAGACAGGAATGCTTATCTTCGGTTATTCATGGAGCTGAAACCGAAAATGTTCCATATCTCCGATGGCGATAACGAATCGGTCTTTGACAGCCATGTGCATATTGGCAGCGGCAGTTACGATCTTAAGTCGGCTCTGGCCGAACTACCAGCAAATAGCCTGGTGACGATCGAGACGGAAAAGGACAGTCGGACGGACCTGAAAGATTTTGTTGGAGACCTGAAAAAATTAAAAGAGCTTGCCCGATGAGCGATATAACTTTAAGAAAAGCTGATCTTGGCGATTGTGATGATCTTTTTAGTTGGAGAAATGATTCCGGAACTCGGCTGGCTAGCTTGAGTTCCGAGCCGGTAACTATGGAAGTCCACCAAAAATGGTTTAGTGGTTCGCTCAATAACCCTGGTCGGTCAATTTATATTGCGATGAATGGGAATGAGAAGGTGGGGATGGTACGCTTTGATCGACTTAATCCGATTTTTGCGGAGATAAGTGTCAACCTGGCCCCGGATAAAAGAGGGAAAGGATTCGGCGCGAAACTGATCACGCTGGGCGGCGAAGCTTATTGTTCGGAGAACGGCCGGCAGATTATACTTGCCCGGATCAAAAAAGATAATCTTGCCTCCCAACGCTCGTTCCTGAAGGCGGGATTTCTAGAAACGATTAGCTATAAGGATTGCGGTCAAAATGAGACCATGTTAATGGCCAAGGAGTATGTTTAATGTTCGAGATTACAGCAGGGAAATATAAGATCGGTGACGGACAGCCTCCGTTCATCATTGCCGAAATGTCCGGCAACCATAATCAGGCACTGGCACGGGCGCTGAAGATCGTGGAAGCGGCGGCCAAGGCGGGTGCCCACGCACTGAAGCTTCAGACCTATACCGCCGATACCATGACGATCGATGTCGATAAGAAGGATTTCCTTATTGAGGACAAAAAGAGCCTCTGGAAGGGGAGGAACCTGTACGAGCTTTATCGGCAGGCGGCGACTCCCTGGGAATGGCATAAGCCTATCTTTGATCTCTGCCGCAAGCTTGGGATCATAGGGTTCAGCACTCCGTTCGATGAAACCGCGGTTAACTTCCTTGAGTCACTCAATGTTCCCTTTTATAAGATAGCTTCCTTTGAGATCGTTGATATTCCATTGATCAAAAAGGTCGCTTCTACCGGCAAACCTATTTTGATCTCAACCGGCATGTCCTCGGTAAAAGAGATCAAAGAAGCTGTCACTGCCGCCAGAAAATCGGGAAGCACGGATATCGTGCTCTTGAAATGCACCAGCTCCTATCCCGCCAGTCCAGAAAACTCCAATCTCAAAACCATTCCGAATATGAGAGCCCGTTTTAAATGCCAGGTCGGATTGTCAGACCATACCATGGGGATGAGCGTGGCACTAGCCAGCATTGCCTTGGGCGCCACCGTTATTGAGAAACATTTTACGCTCTTAAGATCGGATGGTGGGGTTGATTCAGCGTTTTCGATGGAGCCGTTGGAAATGGCGGAATTGGTTGCGGAAGCAAAAATCGCGTGGCAGGCGCTGGGAAAGGTGAGTTACTGCGTGACTGCGCAGGAAAAGGCGTCGTTGAAATTCCGCCGGTCTTTGTATGTGGTTAAGGATATGAATGCGGGAGAGGCATTCAGCAACGAAAACTTAAGGTCGATTCGCCCGGGATATGGGCTTGCCCCAAGATATTACGATAATTTGCTTGGTAAGAAAGTTAAGCGCGACCTGAAGAAAGGGACGCCGGTCGGCTGGGAGATGATCGGATGAAATGCTTAATAAGTGTTAAGGTCTTAATAAGGAGAGATTATCATGAGCAATATTAATGACCCAGCGATATTTCTGTCTGGTGAATTAGTTTATTTACGAACACCAGATATTGAAAAGGACATAATAAATGGCAAATGGCATTCTTGGTTTAACGATAAAATAACCACAAAATATTTGGGACAGGGTATATATCCAAATACCATTGAAAAACAAATTGCCTTTTTAGAGTCAATTAAAAACGATAAAAGCAAGATATTGCTAAGTGTAATGGACAAGAAAAACGATAATCATATAGGAGTTATCTCTTTCAATGATATTGATTTAATGAATCGGAAAGCATCGATTTCCATAGTTATTGGCGAAAAGAATTATTCTATTGGAGCGCCTTTGGAGGCAATGGCGTTAATGATTGAGCATGGTTTTGATAGATTAAATCTAAATAAAATATGGGCGGGTCAAGTGGTTGATTTGTATAAATGGGTTAATTTATTGGGACTAATCGGCTTTAGAGTTGAAGGTTATAATGAAGCTTCTTATATTAGAGATGGAAAGATTCAAGACGCAATCTGGACGGGTGTAACAGCCGAAAGATTCTATCGTTTGAGGAGCGAAAGAGGCGGCAAGATCTGTACAAATAATCTAAGCGAATTAATGAAAACGAGGAGAAAAGAAGAGCTGCCCTTACACATCAAAGAATTCATAGAAAAATTATATAAGTAGCATGTATGCTTAACGAAAAAAATATCAGAAATATCATTATTTACACTGCTCCCAATTTTGTGGGGTATGCTTTGAGCGTGATCACTATCCCGATCATGACCCGGCTCCTTCGGCCAGCCGATTACGGGATCATTATCATGGCTAATATCTTTCCGGCTATTGCGGTTGGTTTATTGACCTTTGGCTTGGTCAGTGCTACCCAAAGGAACTTTTTTCAGTACCGACAGAACAAAGAACAGCTTGATGGCTTGATCGTTTCAACCCAGTTGTTTCTGTACTTAGTATTTTTGGGCAGCTCTGTCATTGTCTATTATTGCAAAGATGTTATTTCTGCAAGTATTTTGGGTCAACCTGGATATGGCAATGCTGTTCTGGTTGCCTATCTGAATACTTATATCGGCTATATATTGGGTTATTATTTGATTGTTTACCAAAACATGGAAAGAGCCAAAGATTATGCCTTTCTTTTGATAGCTCAAAATCTATTAATTAGTATAATTAACATTTTTTACGTTTGGGCACTACATCTTTCATATATGGGCCCTTTGCTTGGCTCTTTTACCGTTAATGCGGGATTATGTTTTATTCTCCTCTTCAGGTTTAATCGGGGATACATTATCAGATTAAACCCTAAAATATTATGGCAAAATGTACTTTATGGCTTGCAATTGGTTCCTGAGAACTTATCGGGCTTCGTTAACCGTTATTTTGATAAGTACTTAATAAATAATATGCTATCGCTCTCAGCGGTTGGTATTTATAATATCGGACAAAATATTGGGATTATGCTGTTTATCCTAATGGCCTCGATCTGGAATTCCTTTCAGCCGGTATTTTATAAAGAAGTCTTTGATAATGGTTTGGTTGCGGCCAAGCCGGTAGGTCGATTGTTTACAGTCTTCCTTTATTTAACGATGGCTCCAATAATTATGGTAATATTATTTTCGCGAGAGCTTGTTATGATCATGGCGCCGCCAGCTTATTATGCGGCGATACCGGTTATTATCATAGTTGCTTGTGCGTATTCAACTAACGTTTTTGGTATTTTTGTCGGTTTGCAATACGCCTATACGAAAAAAGTATTTTTATTGTTCCCATTGTCGGTGCTGGGGACTCTGGCTAACGTAGCGGCTAATATTGTTTTGATCCCCAGGCTTGGGCTGGTCGGTGGCGCGTTATCATTTATGGCCAGCTATTTGGTCCTCAATATTGCCATATCGGTCATCGGTCAGAGGCTTTATAAGGTTGCCTATGAATGGAAGCATATAATAGCTTTATATGTTTTGGTTTTTATTTCTGCCGCATTAATCTTGTATTTGCAGAAGATCGATTATCCGTTCCTGCTCCTGATCCCGATCAAACTTGCGTTATTTGCCGTTTTCCTGTTAATCGGTTACCAGGCCGGGATCGTCCGCCGGCACCGGCTTGAAATGGTTATGAAATTGTTTAAAAGGGGTGGCAAAGTTGCCGAATCAACAAGTCCTATTGAATAAATGTAATCTTTGCGGCGGCGGGATGTTTGAGCTGATCAAGCCTTTTCTTCGGGACGACCAGACAAGGTTCAAGGTCTATCGCTGTAAAAAATGCGCCCACATCCTTCTGCTGCCGAAACCAACCGAGGCTGACGACAAGGAGTTTTATAACAGTAACCAGCAAGATAAGAACCGCGGCAAAGAGATAGATTATGAGAAGCTGGCGGCCAATCAACGGTTTGATACTGACCGCCATGTTGTGCTGATCAAGAAGCTTTTTGCTAGGAAGGTTTCGATCCTTGATGTCGGAGCCGGTTACGGCTTCTTTGTCGCTGCCTTATACGATGCCGGATATAAGAATGTCAAAGGGCTGGAGATCTCGCGAGAGCGGCGAGAGATCGCGAAGGCGCATACCCCGGCGCAGATCCTAGAATATGATGTTGTGGCTGGAGCTAATACTATTGGCCAATATGATGTAGTTACTCTTTTTCATGTGCTCGAGCATACAGTTGAGCCGATAGCAACGCCATGAAAAAATTGGTCTTTTTGGAATTTATCGATGAGTATCAGTCTTTTTGTGAATATATTGGAAAGCAAGGGTTAACGCATCAGGCTTTTACTCTCGTTGCTCTGGAGCCAAAACTGCAGGCTTATTTAAAGAAGAATGGGATCAATTATGAGAACTCATTGGCTTATTTCAATAACGATTCTCATAAAGCAATAATATTGTCTGCTCAAAAGGTAATAGACCATATTGCTTTGTCTTTTAAATATAATGACGACTCAGGGGTTTCTGGGGCATATCTGACCGATCTGCAGTTTTATGTTCGATTTTACCTTTTTCATTTAATGAGACTGATTGAGATAATTGATAATTGCGTGGGCCAGGACGGGACGGTCGAAATGTACGCTGCCGTTTCCGAACAGCGGGCTGCCAGCCTGATGATCACGCCGTCCGACCGCTATTTGGGGAAGCTGGCCGAAGCTTACGCCGCCAACCATTCGCTAAAGTTCACCAATATTGCCGGCAGCCAGGACACAGCGGTGCCTGCCGGCGGGCCGAAAAGGCCAAATAAACCTGCGCGACTTATGATCGGTTTGATCAAGTTATACTGTCGGCTTTTTGGGAAAAAGCTGATTCTGGTCCCGGGGAACGGTTACGGCTTTGCCGCATTGAAAGCAAAACTGTCAGACCATATCCCTGGGCTGGCATTCATTTCTCCCTGTCCGGAAAAACTCCAGCGGTCGCCCTTCAGTTACCTTCGCAGGTTTGCTTCCGGCGTCCTTCATAATCATTTTTGGGTCGAGCTTAACGGGTCCGAGGCCGCGGCCGGAGAGTTAAGGAAGAAATTAGCCCCTGTTTTTCAGGGAACTAATGCTTTTGAATACAAGGGAGTTGATTTATCGTCGATCATTGAAAGAAGGGCCTCCATCGCGATCGTTCCCTATTTCGTGGAATTGAGCGGTCAGATCGCGGCGCTGAAAGAGATGCTCAAAGACCTGGGGATAAAACTGATTGTTTCTCCCTTTGCGCGCGGTCTGTGGTTTGCCGCCGGTGAACTTTCCCGATCGATGGGGATAAGCTCTTTGTTTGTTTCTCATGGCACTCATCCAGTCCCGATCGATGCTGTTCATGAAATGGAATTGGTGGAATTATGTCGGGGATTTATGTTGAGTGAATATACCGATGTCGCTTTGTCAACGCCTATTCAGGAAGAACATCTGCGTTATTTTAAGGAAAAGTATTCTTGGGTCAAAGCCAATGAGCTCAAGACCGGCCCGTTGATCTTTGCCGATCTTAAAGGGCAAGATAAGCGGAGCGCCAAACTTAAACTCGGTCTTTTGCCTGAGGAAACAATTGTGACGCATGCGGTTACCAATAAAAAGCGCAGCGGGGAAAGGTTCTATTTTTTGGAAACTCTTGATGAATATATCGCCAGTCTGTCTGACCTGATCAGGGCAGTTGAAAAAATGACGGCAACGCGCTTAATCATAAGAGTCCATCCGGGTTTTGAATTAAGCGATGAGGAATTGAAATTATTGTTGCCACGATCGGACAAATTTATTATTAATCGCCATGGACCGTTTGCCGATGTCCTGGCGGCGACCGATGTCCTGGTCAGCTATTCATCGACTGCGTTGGACGAGGCCCTGCTCAATGAGCGGCCGGTGATTCTCTTCGATAAATGGAGCCGTTATAATCACTTTAGGCTTCCGGTTTATCAGGGCGGGAGGATCAGCCAGCCTGTAGTGTATGTAAATGAAGGAGCCTGGCTGGGGGATGCGATTGGCGAATTCAGGGAAAAATTGGAGAATAAGGCCGTTTTTAATTATAGTGATTACAAATATGACATTGATTATGAGGATAATTTCTATGATTATGTCAGGGCCGCTTTAAGCGGGAAAGGAGCTTTATGAAGATCGTTGGTTTTGTCCCGTCCCGGTTGAATAGCGAACGTATCCCGTCAAAGAATATAAAATTGTTAGGCGGGGTGCCGCTGATCAATTACTCCCTGCGGGCTTTGAATAAAGTCAGGGCATTGAACGACCTGATCGTCTTTGCTTCGGAGCCGAGCATTACGGAGTACATTGAAGCAGATTTGAAATACACCTATCTGGAAAGGCCGATATCGCTTGATACCCAGACCGCGACGATCCAGGATATTATCGGTGAATTCATCAAACTATCCGACGCCGACATTATTGTTCTCCTCCATATCACTTCTCCCTTTTTGCGGCCAGCGACTATTGCCGAATGCATCGACAAGGTCGTCTCAGGAGAATACGATTCCGCGTTCACCGCTTATGCTTTTAAAAAATTTGCCTGGTATAAGGGGCAGCCACTTAACTATTCGCTGGCAGCTCCGACCCCCCGTACCCAAGACATCGATCCTGTCCTGGTCGAACAATCGTCCTTGTACATTTTCCGGCGTGAGCTGTTCTTAAGCAAACTCCGTCGGATAGGAGATAGGCCCTTTATCAAGACCATCGATCATTTTGAGGGACACGACATTGACACGCCGGAAGACTTTGCTATCGCTGAATTGCTGGTCAACGCGGGGTTTTTCCAACAACTAAAATGAGCAAGATCTTGAGCCAGAAAGAAGTTGTTTTTGACCGATCGCGGTACCCGCTCCTGATCGGGCGGGGGATACTTATTGAGTTGGCCGCTCTGCTGGCGGAACGGACCAAGAACCGCGACGTCCTGATCGTTTATGATAATTATTTTGAGGCTTCTATCAATGACAAACTGGCCGCCAGCTTGCGCGCGGCCGGTTTCCGCGTCCTGCTTCATCCGCTGGAGGGGGGAAAGGCCAATAAGAATATTAACGAAGTGCTCAAGATCTACGGTCTGCTGGAAAGCCAGGATTTTTCCCGGGATTCCACGTTGATCGCAGTCGGTGGCGGAGTGGTTGGGGACCTGGGTGGCTTTGTCGCCAGCACCTATTTGCGCGGGATAAACCTGGTCCACGTGCCGACGACGTTGATGGCGATGATTGACAGCAGTCTGGGCGGCAAGGTCGCCATTAATTTCCGTAAAACGATCAACGCCATCGGCAGTTATTACCATCCGATCATCAACCTAATCGACCTTGATTTTATTGACGCTTTGCCGCTCCGCGATTACCGGGCCGGACTGGCCGAAGCCATCAAATGCGCGGTCATTGCCGATGCCGAATATTTCCGGTTCTTGCTGGACAGGGGCGCGGCGATCCTCGAGAAAAGCGAGCCCGACTTGCTGCGGGTGATCGATCGGGCGATCGAGATCAAGATCGATCACGTAAGCGGCGACGTTCATGAGGAGGGTAAAAGGTTGAAACTTAATTATGGCCACACGCTCGGTCATGCCATCGAGAGCTCGACCGCGACCGATGACGGTGAAGCTTATCGCCACGGCGAAGGGGTGGCGCTCGGCGTCATGGCGGCCGCCTTTATCGCCCAGCGCCACTTAGGCCAAACGGACCAGGTTTATCTGGCCCAACGGGAGATATTTGAGCGTTATCAACTCCCCGTTGCCGTGGAAGCCGCCGGGATCGGCTTTGAGCGGAAGGAACTGATTGAGGAGTGCCTCCGTAACGTGAAAAAAGATAAGAAACGTAAGGATAATATCATTCGGATGATCCTGGCTCGGGGGATCGGCCGAAGCGAAATATATAATGACATCCCGTTTACTTTGATCGAAGAAGCTTTTCGCGAAATCATTAAATAAAGGAGCGTCAAATGGATAAAGAAATACTTAAGGATAAGGTTTGCGTTATTACCGGAGCAGGGAAGGGAATCGGACGAGAAACGGCCAAGCTTTTCTATCGGGAGGGAGCTAAGTTGGCCCTGATATCCCGCGATCCGGCCGACCTGGCCGAATTAAAAAAGGAGGCTTCCTTTTCTGATGATCGTGTTTTGGCTATGGTCGGCGATGTCTCTGACGAAAAGACCGTTGTCAATTTTATTAATGGTGTCCTGACCAAGTTTGGCCGCTGTGAAGTGCTGGTTAACAACGCCGGAATGCGCTTTCGCAAACCGTTCCTGGAGATCGGTACGGATGAATGGCAGACGGTGATCTCGACCAATCTTGGCAGTGTCTATTTGATGTGCCGCGAAGTGGGCCGGCAAATGGTCAAGCAAAAGTCCGGCCGGATCGTGAACCTGGCCTCGATCATCGGAACGCTCGGCCTGCCTGATTTGTGCGCCTACGGCGCCTCGAAGGGTGGAATTATTTCCCTGACCAAGTGCCTGGCGGTCGAATGGGCCCCTTATCAGGTCAATGTCAACGCGATCGCCCCGGGCTTCTGCGAGACTTCGTACGCCGACGCTTTTAAGAAAAAGACCGAACTCTATAACATGACCATCGACCGGACGCCGCAAAAGAAATGGGGGAAGGCTAGCGACATAGCTAATGCCTGCTTGTATCTTGCTTCTCCGATGTCTGATTATGTGACCGGAGAAATATTAAATGTCGACGGCGGCTGGAGCGCTTGGTAAAGGAGAAAATATGATCGGGATAATTAAACGTCCGTTTCGTTTTGTCCACAGCTTGTATAGCACCCTTCGCGCTAAACTGGCTAGGCTGGTACTAAGCAATCGATTCGCTAAATATCAATATTGGCGTCTAGCTTCTTTTCTGGCGACCAATGGGGTCCAGCCGCCGCTTTCGACCTCCAGCCTGGCCAGCAGTCTGCGCTGGCAGAACCAGGGGACGGAGGGTAGTACCGATAATCCGGCCACCTACGCTAAGGAAGATAAATCCCTGGTGGAACTATTCAAAGAGGTTCTACCGTATTTAAATAAAGAGAGCCGGATCCTAGAGATCGGGTGTAATGTTGGCAGAGCATTGAATTATTTGTATCAGCTTGGTTATCATGACCTGACCGGCATTGAGATCGGCGAGGAAGCTGTCAAGTTAGCCCGGGTAACCTTTCCGGAAATGGCCAGCGTGAGCAAATTAATAGTTGGGAGCGCCCCGCTGGAACTGCGCAAATTGCCGTCACAGGGATATGATCTGGTGTTTTGTCATTCCGTCTTAGTTAATATCCATCCCAAATATAATTATATGTTCAAGGAAATGGCCAGGGTGAGTCGGAAGTTTGTCCTGACCTTGGAAAATGAAGGCAGTTATTTGAGCTATCCGCGGGATTTTCAGAGATCGTTCGAACGGGTCGGCCTTAAAATGGTGGTAAGTAAAATATTTTCCGGGGTGTGCGAACGATTCCCCGTGCCTTACACCGAAGAAAATGTCTTTGGAAATAATACTATCCGGCTTTTCGTAAAGGACAAAACGAATAAATGAGCGATCGGGTCAGATATTATCAGTCCCTAAATGTTTTTCAGGCGGTCTGGCTCTGCTTTGCGCGGAAAAGATTTCGGCAAATATATTATTTTAATCTCACCCCCTTTACAGAAGTTGTTCTCAAGGTTTTGGGTCTGGACCGGGTAGCCCAGCCTGCCGATTTTAAATTTTATGAACTGACGGATAAACAAGGGGAATCGATCCTTTTGTCCGTTTATGGCCGTGACCTGATGGAATTTAGCAGCGTTGTGGAGGAAATAGTATTTTCAAAAGACAAATACATCGGTAAGCTTGGAGAACTATTTGGGAATCCCGCTAAAATGAGTTTGTATTATAATAAATGCGTATACGATTTAGCCACCCAGCCGATCATCTATCTTAATGCTGTTAAATTCTTATCTGAAAAAGAAGGCCTGGATAATTGCAAGATTGAATATGTCTTGCCTTGGTCGATCTTGTCGGTTCCCCTGCAAGTTTATGCGGGGAAGAGGTTTTCGATCTCGATTATTAGCCGATTTTCAATGAGAAGCCTTTTTTCGATGGCATTTCAATTGCTTTCTAACCTGGCGTTACTTGCCTGGTTTCTGCTGTTATCCCTCAAGCCAATAAACCTTTTTAAGAAGCGGCGAAGCGGTGCTCCTTTTGTCATGAGCAATCTGTATTCATTGAAGGGGTTCACTTTTAATAAGGATAAACGTTGTGACTTTCCTTGGTTGCTGGGCGATAGACATCGGGCTGGTACGCTGATGTATTTTGAGCGTGAGGACATGCCTGCCGATGAGCAAATGGCGGAGACCCTGCTCCGGGAAAATATTGAACCGATAGCGATGACCGCACGTGCGACCACTACTTCAAAGATTCGGGTCCACCGTCCGACCGGGACATATTTGAGGACGTGTTTTAAACTCATGGCTATCAACACCTGGTTATTATTGCTCCATAGCAGAAGGATCGGGTCATTGATCTGCTATACCTGGGCGGTTCGTTTTATCAAGGAATATGCGCGTTACCGTGATTTCTTCCTTGATAACAATATCAGGGTCAATATCGATTTTATTGATGTGCCTCCCTTAAGGATCGCGCGGCACCTGGCGATTGAATCAGTCGGCGGCATTGGGATCAGTTATCAGGTCTCAAATTGGCCTGTCAACAACTTTATGCTTGCTTCCGGGGCGCATGTTATGTTCTTGTTTGGCGGCTATTTCCTAGCCCGCCAGGAAGCCGTAAGGTCCCTATGCGAAAGATTTGTCTTGAACGGTTATTTGGATGACTATGCTTTTTCCCATATTAGAGATAACGCGAAGGCACTGCGGAAAGAATTAACACAAAACGGCGCGAAGTTCGTGATCTGTTATTTTGATGAAAATTCCGGTGACGGGAGGATGAGCCTTATCCCCAACCGCCGGAGTGGGACGATCTATCGAAAACTGCTTGAAATGACTATTGCCGATCACTCTTTGGGGCTGATCTGCAGTCCCAAGCGGCCAAATACCTTGCTGAAACGTATTCCCGAGATCAAGGAACTGATCGAGCGGGCGAAAGGCACTGGACGGTGCGTATTTCGGGAGGGAAATTATGGGACGGATCATTATCCCGCGGAGTCTTCCCAGGCGGCGGACATTACCATCACCTTGCTCTTGGGTGGGACGACTGCTTTGGAATGTTTCCTGTCGGGGTCAAAGGTTATCTTTCTTGACCTTGAAAAGTTATATTCCTATGAGGAATATGAATGGGGAAAAGGAAAAGTTTTATTTGATTCCCTGGACCGCCTTGTTAAAGCAATTGATGATGTCAGAAATAATAGCAGCAGCGAGATCGGCGACCGCAAAGCGATCGTAAATCTGGCGCAAAAGGATCCTCATCAGGACGGTCGGGCCGCCGAGAGGATGGCGTATTATTTGGAATGTTTATTGGAGAAACTAAATCAAGGTGGCGATCGGCAGGCCGCGCTGTTTTTTGCCGACGCACAATACAGGAAAGCTTGGGGCGATAAAAATGTGGTTAAAGGTTGGCAAAAATAATGAATAAAAAAATACGCATCGTGCCGAACCTGGATTCCGCGCGGCGCTTGATCGGCGGGGCGCCGGGGAACGACTACCTGATCTTAGTAACCAGTGAAATGCCGACCGAAGATCGGGCGGTAAACGTCTGTGCCGTCTCGGCTGCGGATAAGGAGCGTTTCTTAAAAAATTACATTGAGCTGATCGGAACGATCAATGTCGCGGGAAGAAACAGCGTTTGGTGGAGTTATTGCCTCGTGTCCAAAGATTATGTGAATTCGCGTTTTTACGACGAGCTGTTTAAGACCGTCGCTTTTATTGACGCCATAGCTGCCGCGGACGCCGAGAATATTATCGTGGTCGCGGATTCGCCGAGGGTCGCCTGGCAGATCAAAGCTGATTGTGACAACAAGCGCTGGCCGGTAATGATGTCCGGCTATAAGTCCAAAATGGAGAGCTGGTGGGGCTCTTGGTTCAGGTCCATGATCTCTTCTTTGTTGTTCGTCTGGCAGTTATACTCCCGGATCATTATTTGCGCCCTGTTCCTGCGCGGCAGAAAATTGTTCGTCCCTGCCAGGCCGGGAGCGAAACGGTACGTCATTAGAAGTTGGGCGACGATCAATTCGCTGGTTTCCACGCCATATCATGACCTCTACTTTGGGTCACTCCGGAGCGATCTGGTTGCCAAGGGGTACGAGGTTGGCCTGATCGTCGGCGTGCTGGACGATTATCTTCAGGCCGTAATGATCATGAAAGCGCCTGACCAGCCGCTGCCTCAGGAAATATTGCTTGGTCCCCTTGATCCGTTGCTGACCTTGTTTTCTTGCCGTTTCCGGCCTAGCCGGGTTAATGGTCCGGTGTATTTCCGGACGATCGATATATCATTGCTATTGAATGCTTGTCTGGCGCAGGAACGGTCGTCCGGACAAGACTTACATAATATGATCTATTATCGTATCGGCAGGAGGTTAGGCCGGCGCTATCAGCCGTCGCTCTGCGCTTTCAGCCATGAAAATTATCCCTGGGAAAAGACGTTTATTCTTGGGTTCCGGTCGGCCGCTAAGACTTTCCTGATCGGCTACCAGCACAGCGGCCTGTATCGGTCGCTTACGACCGTTCTTTTAAGTAAAAAGGAAAAAGGCCAAGTGCCGTTGCCGGATGCTATCGTGACCGTCGGAGAGATCACCAAGGAATATTTGGAAACAGAGGGGAATTATGATCCGGGCCTTCTGCGCACCGGCTGTTCTCTCTCCGCCGTCGGCGGCGATCTTACTGTGCCGGCCAGGTCGCGAGGCAAGAATCTGTTGGTGATCTTAGGTTGCTATCCGCGGGCAAAAGAAATGCTCGATTTTGTCATGGCGGCTCTCAAGGACAGTGACTTTCATTTGATCTTCCGGCCTCATCCCGTAGCCCCGTTGCACGAATATGCCAATAAATTGGCTTTTAACCTAGCGGACGCAAGTAATGTGGAGATATCAACCGGCCCGCTCCGGAGTGATCTAAAAAGATCCGCCGCGGTGCTTTACGACGGAAGCAAGGCGGCGCTGGAGGCCCTGGGCCTGGGTTTGCCGGTGATAAATATTTGTCCGTTTCATGATATAATTAATTATGATCCCCTGATAAAATGCCCCGTTTTTAAATGGAGCGCGAGCTCAAAAGAATCTCTTATGTCTTCACTTAACGGAATATTTTCTATGGATAGCGAAGCATATGAGCGGCAAGCGAAGCTGGCGATCCGTTATTCCAGAGAATATATCGGGGAAAAAAATGACAATTGTCTCGCGCAGTTCATGAGGCAAGGGAGTTAGCATTTTGTTAGAAGAGATCGTCGAACAAACTAGAATAGTGAACGTCAGCCCCGATTTTACCGAGGTGCTGGGTACGGACCGTAGCGATGATGCCAACCGGCTGTTTGGGCCGGAGTACGCAGCCTACCGAAAGGCCTGGTCCGAGAACCCGAAAAATAAGCTGGTTGCCGATTTTCCTCTTCATCTTGACCTGGAAACGTCCAATACCTGCAATCTTAGGTGCTCAATGTGCCAGATACCATTCGGCAAGATGCAGTCGGGGTATATGGATAAAGCGCTTTACAAAAAGATACTTGATGAGATCAAGGGGAACCATCTTCCTTCGGTAAAGTTCAATTTTAGGGGTGAGCCTTTGATGCATCCTGACTTGGTCGATTTCGTGAGATCGTCTAAAGAGGCCGGGGTCCTGGAAGTGCAGTTTAACAGCAATGGCTCCCTTTTGACGGACGAGCTGTCAAAGGGGCTTATTGAAGCAGGGCTTTCTAGGATCAAGTTTTCTGTCGATGGCGTTACTCCCGCCGTATATAACTCGATCCGCCGGGGAACCAGCTACGATGTCACGATCCCCAAAATACTGCGTTTTATCGAGCTGCGCAATTCGCTGGGCAAAAAACTGCCCAGCGTTCAGGTCCAGATGGTCTACATGTCGGCCAATAGCCAGGAAGCGGCGGATTACATCAAGTTTTGGGAAGATAAGGCGAACCGGATCGGTTTTTCCAGATACCGGAGCGGCAGCAATAAGCTGGGCGAGGCGGGCAGGATCTCGGAGCTGGGGCGGCGTTTCCCGTGCTCACAGCTTTATCAGAGAATGGTCATCCTCTGGGACGGAACAATGCTGATGTGCTGCGGCGATCATCAGATGCGTTCCCCGATCGGCAATGCCTTAAAAGACAATATAGTAGATGTGTGGAAAGGCGAAAAACTGGAGCGGTACAGGCAACTTCATGAGGCAGGAAAATACGATGAGGTCCCTGCCTGCGTCGGCTGCGAGGTCAACTATTTATGAATCGAGCGGATAAATTCCCCTTGCTGGTCGCCGAAGTGGCGAACTGTCATGGCGGCAGCCGCGCTTATCTGCTGGAGCTGGTCGACGGGCTCTGTCGGACCTCGGTCGATGCGATAAAATTCCAGTTGATCATCGCCGACGAGTTATTAGTGCCGGGGCATTCGCAGTATTCTTTGTTCCAATCCCTGGAGTTTCCCCGTTCTTTTTGGGCCAAAGTCGTGGCCAAGGTCCGGGCGGCAAATAAGCAAGTGGCCGTTGATATCTTCGGTGATCGTTCTCTGGACTTAGCCGCCAGGTTGGACGCCGACCTGCTTAAGATTTACGCCAGCGACGTCGACGATCTCCAATTTATCAAGAAGGTTATGGGGCTCAAGAAGCAGGTTCTCATCTCTACCGGTGGGGCCGAGCTGGCAGAGATCAAAAGGATCATCAAATTGCCGGGGAGCGGGAATCTTTGTTTCCTGGTCGGTTTCCAGTCTTTTCCGACCCCGCCGGAGGAATCCCAATTAAACAGGATAGAATATCTGCGCGAGCATTACGGATGTAATGTCGGTTTTATGGACCATAGCGATGCCGGTGACAGCTTTTCCGGAGTTTTGCCCTGTTTGGCAGTAGCCAAGGGGGCGTGCACCGTGGAAAAGCACGTTTATCTTGCTGCTAGAAAGAAAACTTATGATTGGCAGTCTGCTATCGATTTCCGTGAACTGGACAAACTGCGCGCCTTGTTGATAAAGACGCAAGCGGCCTGTGGTTCGGGGGATTTTGCGCTTACCAAATTGGAGAAGGAATATTTTATAAAAAAAAGAAAGATCGCCGTGGCGGCGCGTGATATCGCTGCCGGCGAAAAGCTGAAAAAAGATTCGGTCGTTTTTAAGCTGGGCGAGGTAGCCGGCGGCCAACAGGGCATTTACCGGAAAGAACTGAACGGTTATTTTGGCCAGAGACTGGGCCAGGATGTCAAAAAGAACGATATTCTGTTGAAGAATATTTTTACAAAAGGAGCATAAATATGGCGTCAACGGGGACAGGACGAGCCAAGCCGGGGATAGAAGCAAAGCTAAGGACCGATAAATTTAAGGACGACTTCTTTGTTTTGCTGGAAGAGGACGTCAATGAGCTGATCAACCCTTATCGCGCTTCGTTCGTGAGCATTAACTGCCCGTGTTGCGACCGGCGAGAGACCAGCGAGGCGTTCGTCAAAGGACAGTTCTCTTTTCACGCTTGTCCCGCTTGTGACACTCTTTTTATTAATCCCCGTCCGACGATAGAGACGCTGGATAACTTTTATATTAATTCCAAGGCGATCGCGCTGTTTACTCGGGAGTTGATGAAGAACGAGAAGGCCAGGACAACATACATATTTGACCGGCGCGCCGAGTTGGTGCTGGAGTTTTTGTACAGCGTGGATAGGGCGGAGGGCCGACTGGTTGAAGTGGGATGCAGCATCGGGACTTTTCTGGAAATAATCAAGGGCCAAAGCCGGTTTTCTGTTGAAGGAATTGACCCGGATGACGCGGCTTGCCGCGCCTGCGCCGCCAAGGGGATCAAGGCGCATAAAACAACGCTGGAAAGCTTTCAGCCCGGAGCTGTGCGTTATGATATCGCGCTCAATTTTGAAACAATCGAGCATATTTTCTCCCCCTTCACCTTCTTGTCCAAAATAAACCATTTGCTAACAATGGGCGGTTACCTCGGCTTTACTACGCCCAACCGGCACGGCTTTGATATGATGGTCTTGGGCCAGTCATACAAAAATATTCACGGCCCGTGCCATCTTAATTATTTTAATGTCGATACGATCGATCGGCTGCTAGAGCGCAGCGGTTTCCGGGTGGTCCAGAAGCTGACGCCAGGGATACTGGACGTGGAAGTGGTCAGAAAGCAGATCGCGGCCGGCGTCGCGCCCGATGTGCCGCCTTTTATCAAATATCTTGCTTGCGAGGCGGATGATCAGCAGCGGAGTAATTTTCAGGACTACTTGAGCCATAATCGCCTGAGCGGGAATATGCTTATTTTTGCCCAAAAAGTCAGAAAGGCCGGGTAATAACATGAAATTACTGTTTGTTTACATGAACGCGACGATGCGGGGATCGTTCCCGATCGGACTGACCAATCTGGCCAGTTATTTGAAATCGCTCGGGCATGAGATCGAAATCTTCGATACGACATTTTACCGGCAGTACACAGAAAAGAACCGGAATAAAGTGGGAGAGAAATTTGGTTTATATAAACCGATCGAGAATCCCGTCGCCTTTGAATATCGAGATTCCGATGCCGAGGCCGATCTGCTGAAGAAGATCGGCGATTTCCGGCCCGATCTGGTGGGCTTTTCCATCCTCTCGGCTAATTATTACCATGCCGTGGAATGGTCGCGCAAAATTAAAGAGGTTTTTCCCGGCCTGCCGGTCATTTACGGCGGCTTGCACCCGTCGATCTGCCCCGATCAGGTGATCGCCGAACCGTCCGTCGATATGATCTGCCTCGGGGAAGGTGAGTACGCGTTGGCAGAGCTCTTACAGCGCCTGGGCGCGAAGCAGGATATCACCTCCGTCAGGAATCTCTGGGTCAAACAGGGCGGGCAGATCCATAAGAACCCGTTGCGGGAGCTCATCTCGCTTGATGAGCTGCCTGTTTTGGACTGGGGGCTTTTTTCCGAACAGCATATCTATGCTCCGTTAAACGGCCGGATGCGCCGGATCGGGTCGGTCGAATTCAGCCGGGGTTGCCCTTATTCGTGCAATTATTGCTCGTGTACGGCCCTGCGTAATTTAACCGCGCCGCAAAAATATTTGCGGCACAAAAGCATCGACCGGGCGATCTCGGACCTGATCCTCCTAAAAGATAAATATAAGGTTGAAATGTTCTACTTTTTGGACGAGACCTTCATGTCGATGGACCTGAACCTATTCAAGGAGCTGGCTAAGGTCTACAAGCGTGAGGTGGGTGTCCCATTTTATGCGATGACGCATCCGCATTCCGTGACCGAAGAAAAGGTTAAAATAGTCGAGGATATGGGCTGTTATCTGATGACGATCGGGATCGAGGTCGGCAACGAGAAATTTCGCGGCGAAGTCCTGAATCGGCGAGTGGCCAACACCAAGATCATCGAGGCTTTTGATCTTTTCCATAAAAGCAGCGTGCTGCCTTCGGCTTTTGCGATGATCGGCCTGCCTTTTGAAACTCGCGAGCTGATCTTTGACACTATCGAATTGTTCCGGCGCTGTAAGCCGGCGACATATTCGGTTGGGATATTTCAGCCGTTCATGGGCTCAAAGTTGCGTCAGGTCTGTATCGACAATGGTTTTTTTGACCCAACTGGCGATACCTATGAATATCCTGGGGACACCAGTGTTTTAACCATGCCCCAACTGCCGAAAGCGGAGATCGAAAAGCTCTACCGGACGTTCATGCTATATACCAAAGTGGAAAAAGAACTTTTTCCGCTGGTAAAAAAAGCCGAAGACGACGACGTTGTCTTAGCCGAATTGATCCGTCAGTACCAGAGCGGGAAAAGTTAAAATGAAAAGAGAAATTGTCGGGCTGGTAGCGGTACGAACGGCCTCCTCCCGGCTCACCAATAAAGCTTTTAGGTTGTTGGGCGGCCGGCCGATCATCGAAATACTGGTCGACCGGCTGAAAAACACTCCCTATTTGGACGGAGTGGTAATCTGTACGACCACGCTGCCCGGCGACGACGCGATCGAAGAATATTGTCAGAAAAAAGGAGTGCTGTGCCATCGCGGCGAAGAAAAGAACGTCTTGGCTCGTTTTTTGGGCGCGGCTGACAAGATGCCTTCGGACTATATTGTGCGAATAACGGGCGATAACCCGCTGTCGGATTTTGAGAACATGAAGCTCGCCTTCGAATATATGAAGGCCAATAACGGCGATTATGCCCGGCCGATCGGTCTGCCTCTGGGTACGGCTTGTGAGATAGTCCGCGCGACCAGTTTGCGCGAGCTCGGCCGCCGGACACTGTCTTCCGACCTGACCGAATATATGACCTGGTTTTTTGAGCTGGCGCCGTTCATTAAAAATACGCTTTATGAAGTTAAACCGGAACAGCGCTTCCCGGAATTACGGCTGACGGTTGATTATGAAACAGACCTGGTCTTCCTAGAGAAGATCTTTGACCATTTTGGGCGCGTTCCCGGCCTGAGCGAAACCGTGGCCTACTGCCGGACCTTAAAAGAATATCCCCGGGTCAAGGACGATCCGCGGGGAGCGGCGGAGATCAAGTCGCAGATTAAGTTTAAATAAAGGGAGTTAATTTATGGAAGAAAAAGCGATCGATCTTGGGAACGGCGTCAGGCTGGGCGGCAAACACCATTGCGTCATTTTGCTTGATGCCGGCGTCAACCATAATAATGACATAGGACGGGCGAAACAGCTGATCAAGACCGCCAAAGAGGGCGGTGCCGACGCGATCAAATTCCAGACCTATTCGGCAGGCGGAATCAGCACCCGCAAAGCGCCCCGTTATTGGGACGCGAAACTTGATACGGACGGCGGCGGCAGCCAGTACGACATGTTCAAGAAGGTCGATTCCCTGCCGAAGGATGCGTACGCGGAACTGAAAACTTACGCCAAAAAACTCGGCATCGCTTTTTCTTCTTCTCCCTTTGATATGGAGAGCGCGCGCTTCCTGATCAAGCTCGACCTGGATTTCTACAAGATCGCTTCGGCCGAAGTCCCTAATCTGCCGTTGATCCGCCTGGTGGCAGAAACCGGCAAACCGATCATCCTCTCGACCGGCGCTTGCACTATCGGCGAGGTCGAAGACGCCCTCCAAACGATCTTCCAGGCCGGCAACCGTGAGGTCGCCCTCCAGCATTGCGTCCTAAGTTATCCTTGTCAGGACAAGGATGCCAATCTGGCCAAAATGCTCCGCCTGAAACAGATCTTCCCGGATATCCCGGTCGGTTATTCTGACCACACTCTCGGCACTCAGGTCCCACTGGGGGCTGTCGCGCTAGGGGCCAGGTCGATCGAAAAACATTACACTGTTGATAAAAGCCTGCCCGATAGTCCCGACCACGGCCTCTCCCTAAGCGCGGATGAACTGCCAGGCTTCATGAAAGATGTCCGGCGGATTGAATCGGCGATCGGAACTTCTCTGAGCGGTCATTACGAAGCGGAGACCAAGGCTCATGCTTACGCCCGGAAAAGTATCGTTACGGTCCAGCCGATTAAAAAAGGAACGAGGATCAGCGCTGAGATGCTGGCCTGCAAGCGTCCGGGGACCGGCATCTATCCACGTTTTCTGGAACAGATCATCGGGCGCGAAGCCAAGGTTGATATTAATGAGGACGAGATCTTGGATTGGAGTATGCTCTAACAGTGAAAGTCAGCGTCATTATTGCCAGTTTTAACTACGGAGCCTATCTCAAGGACGCGCTTGATAGTGCCTTGGCGCAGGATTATCCGAATTACGAGGTAGTGGTCATCTATCGTCCCTCGGGAGATGGCACCGAACAAGTTCTGGCCGGCTATCAGGGGCGGGTTAAGGTCATTAAACAGGCGGGGCAGGGTTTAGCCAATGCCAGCAACTTGGGCATCAAGAACTCTGTCGGTGATTATGTGATCAGGCTGGATGCCGACGATATATTTTATTCCGACATCCTGGAACGGGAGGCGCGCGTCCTGACCGTGGAGCCGGCGGTCGATTTTGTTTATCCGGACTATGTTTATAATATCGAGCGGACCGGCGAGCGGATCAGAAAAACTTTGCCCGCTTTCGATCGAGAGGAACTGCTCGGCCGGGGCGATTTTTTGAGTGGCGGGACGATGTTTCGACGGTCGTTATTTGATAAAGTGGGTTTGTATGATGAAAAATTGCCGACACTGGAAAGCTATGAGTTCATTCTTCGGTTAATGAAACAAGGGGTCGTGGGGCGGCATCTGCCAGAGCCGCTTTTTGAATATCGTATCCACGAAAAGAGCATGAGCGACAACAAAGAATTGGTCGCGGCGACCGGTCGGCAGATCGCCGCGCAATACGGGCTGGCCTACCGGACCGGGGACAACCATCCGAGGCTGATCAGATGATCGAACAAGCGGTGATCATGGCCGGCGGGGAAGGAGTCAGGCTCCGGCCGCTGACTTATGCGATCCCTAAACCGCTCCTGCCGTTGCGGGACTATTCGGTCATCGAATTCATTATCAGGGGCCTGGCTGAGCGCGGAGTCAAAGAGCTCTTTATTATGGTCTATTACCAGTACGAAAAATTCCAGATCTGCCTGGATTACGGGAAAAAGTACGGGGTCAAGGTCCACTTGGTCAAGGAGGAGAAGAAACTCGGGACCATTGGCGGCATCATCAACATTTTGGATGAACTTAAGAAGTCTTTTCTGGTGATCAACGCTGACATTATCAACAGCATAGACGTTGCGGCGATGGCTGCGAGTCATGAAAGCAAAGGGGCGGCGATAACTTTAGGCGTAAAAGATTATTCACTGCAAGTCCCGTACGGAGTGGTAGCAACCGGCCCGGATGGCGGATTTTTGGGCTTGAGGGAAAAACCGACCGAGAGCTACCTGATCAGTGCGGGGATCAATGTTTTGTCGCCGGACGTTTTCCAGTACGTCACCGGCGCGCCGATCGATCTGCCCGACCTGATAAAGCTGTTGCTTAAGGACGGAAAGATTGTGAGTACGCATAAGATTCAGGGGTTCTGGTTCGATATCGGCCGGGCCGAGGATTATGAAAAAGCGATCGATCTGCTGGAGAAAATAGAAAATGGCAAATAGAAAAGTACTGGTGACAGGTTCGGCCGGTTTTATCGGTCGGGCACTGAACGAGCGTTTTCGGTCCGAAGCGGTCGAGTTCATTGAATGTGACTTGACCAACGGCCACGACCTGCTCGACCTGAAGCAGACCTTGGCCCTGCCGCCGGCCGAGATCGTTGTTCATCTGGCCGCCAATACCAACGTTCAGACCGCCTTTGAACAACCGTATCCGATCTACCGTGACAATATTATTGGCACACTGAATCTACTTGAATATTGTCGCCTCAACCGGATTGGACGCTTTATTTATTCCAGCTCTTACGTTTACGGCCAGCCGAGGTCGCTGCCGATCAGCGAGTCTCACCCGGTCATGATCAATAATCCCTACGGCCGTAGCAAGCTTTTTGGCGAACAGCTGGTTGCCGCTTACAGCGAGGATTTTGGTCTGGCCGCTTCGATCCTGCGTAATTTCAATGTCTATGGCCGGGGGCAGAACCAGCGCTTCTTGATCCCGTCGATCATTGAACAACTATATTCTGATGCGCCGGTGATCAAAGTGACCGACCTGGCTCCCAAACGTGATTACGTATACATCAAAGATATTGTCGAGGCGATTTGGCGTTGCTGCCTGTCGACTGCGACCGGGGCGCGGATCTATAACATAGGCTACGGGGCTTCTTTTTCGGTGGGAGAAGCTCTGGAGCTGATCTTTAAAGTTTCCGGCCGACGGAAACCGGTCGAAACCGCGGGGGCGACCAGAAAGAACGAGATCGCCGATACGGTCGCTGATATCAGCAAAGCGGTACGGGAACTTGGCTGGTGCCCGCAATTTGATTTTGCGGCCGGATTGACAGACCTGTTGCGCGCTGAAGGACGGCTGAAATAATGTACAACGGAAAAAAGATCTTGGCTATGATCCCTGCCCGGGGAGGGAATGATGGACTGAAGAAGATGAATATGCGTGAACTCGGCGGGAAACCTTTGATCTATTATACGATCAAGGCCGCCCAATCATGCGATTTCATAGATCGGTTGATCGTGTCCACCGAAGATCAGATTATTGCCGACTATTGCCGTTCCCTGGGAGTGGATGTTCCGTTCCTAAGATCGGGACGGCTGGTGTCCAATAATGTGGTGATGGAGCCGATCATTGACGAGGCCGTGAATTTCTTTAAAGCCAAAGGGGAAAAAATTGATATTTTAATAAATTTGTACCCTAATGCTCCTTTTAAAGATAAAGATCTTATTCGGAGATTTGTCGATAAAATTCAGGACTTCGACCTGGTTATTCCGTTGTTCGGACATAGGAATTATTTTTGGGAAGAAACCGGGGCCGGGCTTCAATTAATGATCGACAAGACGCGAACGACCAGGCAACAAACGATTAAGAAATATGAGGAGCTGGGCGGGATTTACGCCTATAACCTGGGGAGCGAGCGCTGGCGTGGCGGTTCGGAAGCGAAAGTGGGCTACTGCGAGCTGGATTTTCACGATTCCCGGATGGTCAACTCGATTTACGACCTAATCATCCTGGACCGGCTGGTCCGGCTGCCTAAAAGCCTGATTAGCGATTTGTTAAAAAACGAATAAAAATAGGAGAAAAGATATGGATTTAAAAGGGAAGAAAGTATTGGTGACCGGGTCGGAAGGGTTTATCGGCAGCCATCTGGTGGAGCGGCTGATTGGATTGGGCGCCGATGTCAGGGCGTTTGTTCTTTACAATTCTTTTAATAGCTGGGGTTGGCTGGAGACGCTTGCCAAAGGGGACCAGACCAAGCTTGATATCTTTACCGGCAATATTTGCGAGGCTTATAATGTCAGGAAAGCGATGGAAGGGGTGGACGTAGTTTTTCATTTAGCCGCCTTGATCGCGATCCCTTATTCCTATTACTCACCGGAATCGTACGTTGCGACCAATGTGATGGGTACTTTGAATGTCCTGCAGGCGGCGCGCGACCAAAAAGTCGCCAAGTTTGTGCACACTTCAACCAGCGAAACCTACGGGACCGCTGTCTACACGCCGATTGATGAAAAGCATCCCCTGCAGGGGCAGTCGCCGTACTCCGCGTCAAAGATCGGGGCCGATATGCTGGCCGAGAGTTTTTTCCGCTCCTTTGAAATGCCGGTCGCGATTTGCCGCCCGTTCAACACCTACGGACCGAGGCAATCGGCGCGGGCCGTCATCCCGACGATCATCAGCCAAATAGCGTCAGGTTCGAAAAAGATAAAACTGGGATCGCTCACTCCCGTCCGCGACTTGACCTATGTCAAAGATACGATCGAAGGCTTCGTCAAAATTGCCGAGAGCGAACGGAGCATCGGCGAGGTGATCAACCTGGGGGTAGGGAGTGGCGTCACAGTCGGGGAATTAGCCAAGCAGATCATTTCTTTGATGGGAGCCAAAGTTGAAATAGTTAGCGATGACCAGCGGGTCCGCCCGGCCAAAAGCGAGGTCATGAAGCTGATCAGCAACAATAAAAAAGCGCTTGACCTTGTTGGTTGGCAGCCGACTCATGGTCTGGAACAGGGTTTGCGGCTGACGATCGATTATGTTAAGGGCAACCTGGGCTGCTATAAACCGGATATTTATAATTTATAAGGTAGGGAGGCTCGTTTTTGAAATTTTCAGTCATCATCCCGTTATATAACGGCGCTGGGACGATCGAGGCGACGCTCGACTCGGTCGTGGCACAGACCTATAAGGATTATGAGATCGTCCTGGTCAACGACGGATCGCCCGATAATGTGGGCGAGCTGGTCCGGCGGTACATGGCGCGTCATCCAGAAACCAGTTTTAAATATATCGAACAGGAGAACAAAGGGCTCGGGGGCGCGAGGAACACGGCAATAAAAAACGCCGATGGGGAGATTATCGCTCTCCTTGACCAGGACGATGTTTGGTCTCCCGAAAAACTGGCCAAGGTTGCCGCGGCCTATGAACAGGACCCGGAGATCGGGATAGTTGGCCACAATTGTTATATTCGCCGACTCGGGCGGCTCCAGGGCGAGCTCATCAGTGGTCCAGGTGCGCCGGATATGTACCGAGCCCTGCTGTTCGGCGGGAACCGCTTAACGACGCTGACGACCGCGTTTAAGAAGCGGATCGTTCAGAAGATCGGTTATTTTTCCGAAGACGTCGGGAACCTGCACCTGGTCGAGGACTACGACCTCTGGCTGAGAATGGCGCAGGCCGGTTATAAGTTTTGCTTTCTTTCCGACCATTTGGCAGAGTACGTTCAACATGCCGATAATTATTCTCTCAACCAAATTGAACGGATGAGGGCGAGCGAACTGTACGTGCTCGAACGGCATTATCAGCAGCTCCAGCCAAAGCAGAGCTTGGATTGGCTCAGGATGCGCCGACGCCGGGCGCAGATCTGGTTCAGTTGCGGCTATCATTACATATTTCGGGCCCGGTCTTTAGGGCAGGGTTTAGCCTGCTGGTTGCGGTCGTTCTGGTTTGCCCCCTCGGTCCTTACGGCTTTTTTGCTGGGAGGAGCGAGGAAAATATTCCGGTCATCATTAATGAAGGGGGAAAACAAATGATCTTAGTCACGGGAAGCAATGGCATGGTCGGTTCGTATGTGAAAGAGGCGTTTGCCGGCGAGGAGATCGTCTTGACCGATCTGCCGGAAATGGATGTGCGGGACAGAAACAAGGTGTTTTCTTTGATCGACAAATATCGGCCCAAAACTGTTTTGCATCTGGCGGCCGAAACCGATGTTGATAAATGCGAGAGCGAGATCGACCACGCTTTTTTGACCAATGCTCTGGGGACGCAGAATGTGGCGCTGGCCTGCCAGAAATATGAAGCGGAGATGGTCTATATCAGTACCGGTGGGGTTTTTAACGGCGCGCCAAGGCGCGTACACACGGAGTTTGACCGGCCTGACCCGGTCAATGTTTACAGCAAGGCGAAATATGAGGGCGAAAAATTAGTGCGGTCATTTTTAACCCGGTTTTATATCTTTCGGGCGGGCTGGATGATCGGCGGCGGGCCGCAAAAAGACCATAAATTCGTGGGCAAAATGATCTCCCTGCTGAAGACCAAAAAGGAAGTTGAGGCGGTCAATGACAAGTTTGGCAGCCCAACTTTTGCCAAGGATTTTGTCGAAGGCATTAAAAAGACGATAAAGACCGGTAATTACGGCTTATATCATCTGGTTAACACCGGTGTCTGCAGCCGTTTCGAGATAGCCGCAGAGATCACTAAACTACTAAATGTTGATGTTACTATAAAACCGGTAACATCCGAACGATTCCCTCTGCCGGCGCCCCGCGCCGCGTCAGAAGCGATGCGCAACTATAAGCTTGATTTATTAGGGATCAATCCGATGTCTGAATGGAAGAAAGGGTTGGCTGATTATATTAACCAATGGCAAAAATAGGCAAAAAAATACTTCTTTTGTGCCCAAGTTATTACCCGTTCACCGGCGGCGAGAAATATTACCAGAAGGTGGCGGAAGGACTAGCATTTAAAGGATTCCGGGTAACCGTCTGGACCCCGCGGCGTGACATATCCCATAAAGAAGAGGAAACGGTCAACGGCGTCCGTGTTCAGCGTTTTTCCAATAATGGCTTGGCTGGCGTCTGGCTTTTCTTTCTGAAGAACCTGGCTGGGCTATTTTTTGTAGATCTGGTCCACGGTTTCGACTACAATTCGATCCTGCTCTGGTATCTGCCGTTCAGAATATTGTTCTTCTGGAAACCAGTTTTTGTCACCTTTTTGGGACACGAGGGGCTATTTCCTGTTCCTCAAGGGATCATCTTGCGGCGGCGACTGGTCGAACTTATAACCTGGGGCAACATTTGCGGCGGTCACTACATCACGAAATGGTACGGGACCAAACCTGATTATGTGGTTTACGGCGGTTGTGTCAAACCAGCGCGAGAGGTGGCTCCGCCCGGAGAACCCTCGGCTGTTTTTATCGGCCGCGTGCAACAGGATACCGGTTTGTGGGAATATTTGCAGGCTTTAGTCATATTAAAAGAGAAATACGATAGAAGTTTAAAGCTTGATCTTTACGGGGTGGTTAAAGACACTGCCTTGATGGAGAAGATCGACAGCTTTATCAAAGAGCATAAATTAGACGTGAAATACTGGGGGATCGCCCAAAACGTGGAAACGACACTGCAAAAATACAAATACGCTTTTCTCTCGGCTTGCCTGGCGAACCTGGAGGCGATGGTCTGCAGGCGTTTGGTCTTCAGCATTTATTCCAATCCATTGAAAAAAGATTATCTGGAAATGGTTCCCGGAGCCAGGCTGATGAACGAGATCTGCGGCTCGCCAGAAGAATTGGCTGGACGGATCGTTTTTCATTTGAATGATTCCTCGACCGACGGTCCCATGCTCGACAAAGCCTATGCTTATGCTCTGAGCCAGACCTGGGAGGATGCGGCGGATAAACACGCGGCCCTTTTTGCCAAACAGAGGCCGACTTATAAGTGGCGGGAACTAATTGGGGCCGGTTGGGCGTTGGCGCTGAACAGGTATCTGGGAGCGCAATGATAATCGTCTGTGAGCCGAATTGCACCGGACAAGAACACGCCAGCGTTAACGTCGCTTTATTGGCCATGATCGCTAGCGCTTATCCAGAAGCAGAGATCCGCTTTTTAGCAGAAAAAGAGCATCTGTGGCAGGTCGCAAACATCGCCAAACAGCAGACTGGTAATAATATTAATTATGAAGAGATAAGGGTGGCGCCCAGGCACGCGCCCGACATAAAAAGATTTATTCCCGATCTTCTGGCGATCAAGAAAATATTTGATTACGCGGGCCGAAATGATGTGGACAAGATCCTGTTTACTTCGGCCCTAAGCCCCGGCTTGATAGCGATCAAGCTCTGGCAGCTTTTCTATCGCCGGATCAATTGTCTGGCGATCGTGCATGGGCCGATCGAATCGATCGATAAGTTGCCGAGGAGATGGTGGCTGGTTTATCCTTTGCTTTTTTGGTTCCGTCCGGCCTTGTTAGCCGCGAATAATGAGAGACTTAACTATTTAGTGCTGGGGGACTTTATCAAGGAGGCGCTGACCAGGAAATTTCCGCAACTTAAGGGCTATTTGCGCTCGATTGATCTGCCGTATTTTTATGAAGCCCCAGACAATTATCAGCCGTTTATTGATAAGGTTGTCCGCTTCGCGTCTTTTGGGGTGGGAAATTCGGCTAAGGGGACCCCTCAGTATTTTAAACTGGCGGATGACTTGCGCCGCGCAGGTACTAAATATAATATGACGGAATTTTATTTATTGGGCCCCTTGGTCGTCAATTCTCTTCGTCAGGTGGTCGCCGATAACGTAATTATTCCTTCAGCGGATAAACCTCTAAGCAAAGAGCAGTTCTTGGCTCATGCCCGCGGTGTCGATTATGCCGTTTATTTATACGATAGGGCCCATTACAAGTATTCTTCCAGCGGCGCCTTGTTCGATGCTTTTTCGCATTTGAAGCCGATCATCGCTCTCAAGGCCCCGGTTTTCGAGTATTATTTTAAACAGATGGGGGAAATAGGCTATTTGTGTGATACTTATGATGAAATGTATAATATAATAATTGATATCGCCGCTAAAAAACCGCTGGAAAGCTATCGGCGCCAGCGCGAGAATCTCTTGAATGGGCGGCGTCAGCTTAGTGTCCCGGTCTTGGGCAGGAAGTTTGCAAAAATATGGGAGGATGACGATGGCAAAGTATAAGGAAATCAGAAAATGCCGCATCTGCGGGAATGATAAATTGGATCTGGTTCTTAGTTTGGGCGAACAGTCCCTTACCGGGGTCTTTCCCAAGCGCAAAGACCAGCCGATCACTGCAGGCCCGTTAGAACTGGTGAAATGCCGGGAAACGGGAGCGGGGGAGCATTGCGGCCTGTTACAGCTGAGGCATTCTTATGATGACAGCGAGATGTACGGTGATAATTACGGCTATCGTTCCGGGCTTAATCAATCGATGGTCAAACATTTACAGGATAAAGTCAGAAAAATATTGGGCGTTGTCACGTTGAAAAAAAGCGATCTGGTCGTGGATATCGGGAGCAATGACGCCACTTTATTGAAGGCTTATCCGCAGGGCGAGATCGTTTTGGCGGGTATTGATCCGACCGGCAGTAAATATCGCGAATATTACCCGGATTATATCAAGCTTATTCCCGAATTATTTAATGCCCGGTTGATTAAAGAAAAGTTTGGAGAAAAAAAAGCTAAAATTATTACTTCGATCGCGATGTTTTACGACTTGGAATCACCGATGGCTTTTGTGGAACAAATAGCGGAGATCTTGGCGGATGATGGGGTTTGGGTCCTGGAGCAAAGCTACATGCCGACAATGCTGACGATAGACGCCTATGACACGGTTTGTCATGAACACCTGGAATATTATGCTCTGAAACAGATCAAATGGCTGACCGACCGGGCAGGCCTGAAGATCGTCGACGTTGACCTGAATTCAGTGAACGGCGGCAGCTTTTCCGTCATGGTAGCCAAAAGCAGCTCCGCTTACAAAGAGAATACTAAGCTGATCAACGAGCTGCTGGCCGTCGAAGAGACCGCCGGGCTAAGGACTTTAGCTCCTTATCAGGCGTTTGCCTTGCGCGTGGCTGATCATAAGAAAGAACTGCTCAAGTTTATTGCCGAGCGTAAAAAGAAAGGCGAGAAGATCTTTGCTTATGGCGCGTCGACCAAAGGCAATGTGATCTTGCAGTATTGCCATTTAACCGAGCAGGATATCCCGGCCATCGCGGAAGTAAATAGCAATAAATTCGGCTCCTTTACACCCGGGACCCTGATCCCGATCATTTCGGAAGCGGAGGCTCGGGCGCAGAAGCCGGATTATTTTATGGTCTTGCCCTGGCATTTCCGTGACGGGATCGTGGAAAGGGAAAAAGAATATTTGAATTCCGGCGGCAAGCTTTTCTTTCCGTTGCCTAAGTTGGAAGTCGTGAGTAAATAAAAGCCTCGCGGTGTTGGTGGCGGCCTCAAAAACGAAAGACATGGCAAAGAAAACGAACAATCTTAATCCGATCTTGAGCAAATTGCCTTATCAGCTTAAGGACCTTGCTAAGCTCTTGTTGCGATTTCCCGCGCGAGTTAGGGAAAGATACGACTATTTTCTGTCTGCCGATAAGCTGACCGGGACAGCGCTGGTTAAGGCTTTGCGCGAGCTAAGAATTAGGGAAGGATCGGTTTTGTTGGTGCATAGCTCCTTAAGCCGCCTGGGCATAGTCGAGGGAGGGGCCAAGACCGTCATTGAAGCTTTGCTGGAAGTTCTGGGGCCGAACGGGACATTAGCCATGCCGGCCTTTGGCTGGTCGCCGAACGAAAACGCTGTTTTTGATTGCCGGAAAAGCCCATCAAGACTTGGTGTTATCTCGGAAACTTTCAGGCGCCGCCCAGGCGTCTTGAGAAGTTGCCACCCGACCCATTCCGTGGCCGCTTTCGGACCTCAAGCAGAGTACCTGATCAGCGAACATATGAGATCAAAAACGCCGTTCGACAATTTTTCCCCTTATCAGAAACTGTTGAAATTGAACGGGGACATCCTTTGCCTGGGCGTTTCCATTCGCTTTATCACTTTTTACCATGTATACGAGGATCTTAACCCGGCTTTTCCTTTGCCGGTCTATGCGGATCAACCTCTGCGTGTCCGCGTGATCGACGCTGCCGGGAAGCCGGCTGTTATGACCATATATACCCATCGGGACGACTTGGCGGAGGCGAGGATCGATCACAATCGGTCGGTCCTGACCAGGGTGAAAAAATATTTTGACAAGAAGGGAATCGTTAAAACGGTTAGGATCGGGGGGAGAGAATCATATCTCCTGAATAGCGAAGAGATCATTAAGGCGCTTGATGATATGTTAAAAGAAGGCAAAACAATTTATGCCGGCTAGGACAATGCGGAAGCGTTTTTGGACACCCAATGGTCTGTTCGTCACCGAACGGGTGGCCAGAGACCTTCCTGCCGTGACCAGCCGTCCGGTGCAACCTGGCCAACGCGGCTTGTTTCTCTTCCGGGTCGATGCCGATCTCTATTTAAAGGCAGGGCAGGAGGTTTTTTTGGCCACTGCCCGGCAATACGGGATTAAAACCACCTGGTTCGTGAATATCAGTCGTTATCTGGAGGCGCCGGCGGGCCTGGAACAATTATTGAAAGACGACCTAGTCGAAGTACAATCTCATGCTTTTCGACACCAGGTCTATCCGGACAAGGCAAGCAATCTCGATAATTTACGGCAGGCTGAACATTATCTTCCGGCAAGACCGGTCAAAGGAGTAGTCGCTCCTTATGGTGATTGGAATGAAAACTTTCAGTTATCACTGGAAGAGCTTGGTTATCAGTATAGTTCGGAATTTGGGCTGGCCTATGACCGTGCGCCGTTTTATCCGCGAATTAACGGCCGGGAGTCCACTGTTTTGCAGATCCCTATCCATCCGGTCTGCGCCGGGTCTTTTGCTTACGCCGGTTTGCCGGTCGACGAAGCCTGCCGTTATTTCGACCGGGTGATCAAAGATAAATATTCTCAGGGGGTGCCAATAATATTATACGGCCATCCCAACGACCGGGACGTTGAGTATAACCGGCGGATCCTGGATTCCATTTTCAAAAGTGTCGCGGCCTTGTCGGGAGTCAAGTCGTTGAGCTTTTCTGAATATTTCGAGGCGTGGCAGTCGGCGGACAGAGAAGTTAAGGGTGAAGCGCTGAAAGGGCGCGGGGGCGCGAGACCATTGTCCGCTAATTATTCGTTGCTGACTAAGGTCCGTTGGCTGATAGTTTGCTTATGCTCAGAATTGAAACAGCGTGTTTTGGACGATCTGTTGCCGCCATGGGGGAAACAAATCGTGCTGAATATGTGGGGAAAGATGAAAGGAATGATCGGTCGTGGGTAAACGCATCGCCCATATTACGACCGATTACAAACCGATCTTCGGTGGAGCCGAAACATATCTAGCAAATCTGTACCAGACACTTGAGGCCGCGGGTTACAGCCAAAGGGTTTATCAGCGCGATATGGGGGTCAAGTCAGAGGAGCTGGTCCTAGTCCCCCGTTTGCCAGAAATACTAAGGGTGGGGGGAAGAGGTTCGGAGCTCTGGGCGTATAACGCGCTGCTGCTGACTAAGGCCCGTCAGCTGGCAGCCGAGGACTTGTTGATCGTTCATTATCCCTTGCAATTCCTGCCGGTGTTCTGGCATAAAAGGACGATCGTCCTGTCCCACGGGGTGGAGTGGCTTCAGCCGCCGGTCTCCTTTAACCATAAGTTAAAAAAGAAAGTCGCTCGGTTTGCTTTTGACCGGGCCAAATATGTGGTGGCAAATGACACCAATTTTTTCCGTGAAATGGGGGTTGCTCTTCAGCCGAAGGCGAAAATGTTTGAGGAAGTATTGCCGAATAAATGGTTCTTGCCGAACTGTGTCGATACCGACTATTTCCGGCCGAATGCCGGCCTCGACAGCTTACGGGCGCTCAATCCGATCCTGGTGCCCCGGAATCTCTCTTTTGGCCGAGGTATTCATTTGGTGCTGGAGGCCTTTGCCCTCTTTAACCAAGACCATCCGGAGACAAATCTGGTGATCACCGGAGACATTGTCGATCAAGGCTATTTTCGCCGGGTCCTGGCGCTGGTCAAGCAGTTGAAATTGAGCGCCAAGGTCTTTTTCCTGGGCGGCGTTCCCTGGCGAGAGATGCCTCCGGTTTATGCCTCCGCCCACCTGACTATGATCCCCACGCTTTTTTCGGAGGGGACGTCATTAAGCGCCTTAGAAAGCATGGCCTGCGGCGTGGCGACCGTTTCTACCAATGCCGGCGGACTCCCGGACCTGCCGACCATCTTGTCCGAGATCGAGCCTAAGGACTTATGTCGGCAGATGCTGGCCGTCTACGACAAGCGCGCCGTGGTCGGAGAGCAGCAGCGGCGCGAGGTCCTGGCGAATTATAATTTGGTGCGCTGGCAAAAGGCTTGGACGGATGTCGTGGCGCGGGCGCTGGCCGAGGACTAAAATAAAATGAAACTAAGGAACATTTTTGCTGTTATCTTATTTTTCCTTCCTTTCGCTTACGCGTTGGTCCTCGATCTTAAGGTTCCGGTCAAGATCTACGAGCTGGCGTTTTTGCTTTTTTTGTTCTTCTGGCTGACGCAACAGTTTTTACGGGGAGAAATAAAACTCGATTTTGACAGGGGGTTCCGACCGCTACTGTATTACTACGTTTGGGCGGTTTTTGTGACTATTATCGGTTATTTTGGCTTGCTCCAATTCAGTACTTTCCCTGATTGGGTAGCACGGGGAAGCTTTTTCCTGAATCCCGCTGTTGAGCTGGCGTATTTGCTGATGAACATATTGCTGGCGATCTTTATTTCCAAACTGATTGGGGCCAAGAAAGACATCAAAGCGGTGATCTATATCCTGCTCTTGGGTAATATCCTGGTCTGTCTTTATGGTTTATACCAGTTCTTCGGGCAGCTTCTGCAATTCCCTGTCATAACTTTACCGACTATGAAGGATGCAAGGCAGAACTTTGGGTTTGTCTTGCCCCGGGTCGCGGCCACGTTCAAAGAACCCAATTTTTTCGCCGGATATTTGAACGCACTGATCCCGCTGGCGGTGACGCTTTTTTTGTTGGCCCGGAGAAAGGGCTTCGGTCTTTTAAACCATAAGCTGTTTGTTATTGTTTTGATCCTGGTTCAGCTTTTGGCACTGCTGCTAAGCTTTTCTACCGCCGGGCTCATTGCTTTTACTTTCAGCATGATTTTTTATGCTTTTCTTTACGGCTGGAAATTCCGGGCCAAACGCCGATCGATCGTGCTTGCTATTGTTCTGTTCCTGGTTTTAGGCTGCGTCGTGATCAGGCTTTTTAATTTGGGTGGCATCTTCAATATGGTTGTGGTCGACAAGTTATTCAGCAGCGAGATCAATCCGATGACCCATTCCAGGATGGAGCGTTCCGAACAAGCTTTGGCGGCCATAACGTTATTCATGAGGCACCCGATGTTCGGCATTGGCCTCGCAAATTTCGGCTTATATTTCGATCAGGAGCTTGGCATCAAATACGGTTTCGAGGCTACGGCTAACAATATTTATGCGAAGATGCTGGCGGAAACCGGCTTGATCGGTTTAATCCTTTTTCTCGGTTTCTTCTTCTCCATGTTTAAAAGATTTTACCGGGTCTACCAGAGGCTGAAGGTTGGCGAAGACCTGCTATTGCTCATCGGCATCTGGACGGCTGTCTTCGCCATCTTGGTCGGTTGGAATTTCTTCCCCTCTTATTCCCTGGCTTTCTTTTGGGTTATATTTGGCCTGGCGATCGGTTATTTGCGGAGCCTGGAAGCCGAACTGGACGGGAGCAAATCATGAAAATAGGCTTTAACGCTTATTTCCTTAAAGGGCTTAGAGCTGGGATAGGCAGATATTCCTGGAATGTCTTGGAGGGCCTGCGCAAGATCGCTCTGAACGATCGATTCAGCATATGTGATAATCCGCTTGGATTAAATAAATTTCTTTTTGAACAAGTTTATTTGCCATTTAAGCTCTGGCAAGATAGGCCGGCTGTTTTCTTTTCTCCTTCAATGATCTTGCCCTTTTGGGGGAAGACGCCATCGGTCATGGTTGTTTATGATTTAGTGTTTGATCTCTTCCCCCAATATTATCGCGGCTTAATAAATCAGCTATATTTAAAGTTATTCTTTGCCCCTTCATTGCTAAGGGCAAAAAAGATAATAGCGATCTCTGAAAGCACAAAAATGGACTTAGTAAATATTTACCAAGTTCCGCCAGAAAAGGTCCGGGTCATCCATCTGGCTGCGGCGGAAGAATATAAGATCATCACCGACCAGGCCAGGCTTTCGGCCATCAAGCGCAAGTATTCCCTGCCGGATAACTACCTCTTGTTCGTTGGAACGGTAGAGCCGAGAAAAAATGTTCGGGGCTTGCTGCAAGCCTATTTTTCACTGCCGCTATCAATACGGGAACGCCATCGCTTGGTCATCTGTGGTCAAAAAGGGTGGGGTTATAAGGTTTTGCAGGCCTGGCTGCAGGACCAACCGGCAAGGGATGAGGTGGTTTTCCTTAATTATGTTGACGAAGCCGACCTGCCGGCGATCTACAATCAGGCCGCTTTATTTGTCTATCCATCGTTCTATGAGGGCTTTGGCTTGCCGGTCCTGGAAGCGATGGCCTGCGGTGTTCCGACCATTACTTCCAAAACATCGTCAATACCGGAAGTGGCCGGTGATGCGGCAATATTGATCGACCCCAATGACCCGGCGCAGCTAGCTGAAAAGATAAGCCAGGTGTTGGCCGACAACGCTTTGGCTGAGGAGCTGCGCGCCAATGGGCTTAAGCAAGCCAGTAAGTTCTCCTGGCAGAAAACAGCTCAGGAAACCATGAAGTTGATCAAGGAGCTGGAGAAGAAATAATGAATATATTACAGGTCGTTAAATATTATTATCCGCATTTAGGCGGAGTGGAGGCCTATACGCGAGAAATTGTCTTGGGCTTGAAAGATCGAACCGACATCAGCTTGGAAGTCCTAACCGCAAATATTGCTGCTTGCACAGCGCATGATCTTGTTGATGGGGTTAAGGTGACAAGAATAGCGAGATATGGCGAATTGTTCTCCGTCCCCATATGCCCGGCCTTTCCTTTAGCCCTTTGGACCAAAAGACCGGATATTATCCATTTTCAGATGCCTTTCCCTCTAGCGGAATTCTCGGAGATATTGTTCCCTAAAAGGGCTAAGATCGTTGTTTCCTGGCATAGTGATATCGTCAAACAGGTTCTGCAGCGTAAGGTCTTTGAGCCTTTCTTATATAGATTTCTGGAGAGGGTAGATAAAATACTGGTTGCTACGCCAAACCACATTTCCTCTTCCTTGTATTTGCCAAGGTATAAAGAAAAATGCGCGATAGTCCCTTATGGGATCGATTTTTCTCGATTCGACCAGATCGCTCCTGATGATCCAAAAGTGCTGGCGCTAAAGAAAAGGCATGGTGGGGGTTTTGTCCTTTTTGTTGGCCGACTGGTTTATTATAAGGGAGTAGAATATCTTATTCGAGCGATGAAGGATGTCGCCGACCGGCTGGTGATCATCGGGGATGGCCCGCTCAAACAGAAACTACTAGATCAGATCGAGACCTTGGGCCTGGGAAATAAGATCGAAATACTTGATTCAATTAAAGGAGATGAGATCGCTTATTATTATCACGCTTGCGATATGTTTGTCCTTCCTTCAATTGCCAATAGTGAGGCGTTCGGAATTGTCCAGGTTGAGGCCATGGCCTGCCATAAACCGGTTATTACCACTGATCTGCCTACTGGCGTTACCTATGTGAACCAAAAAGACCAGACTGGTTTGGTTGTGCCTGTCCAAGACAGCGTCGCACTGGCGCGGGCGATCACCGAACTTAACAACGATCCGCAAAAACGGAGACTATTAGGTTATAACGGGGGAAAACGGGCGCGCCAACTATACAATAAGGCTGATTTGGCCCGTAATATCTATGGCATTTATGATTCGTTGATGAAAGGGGCCACAAAATGAAAGTATTAATTACCGGAGTATTAGGCCAGGACGGCTCCTATCTGGCCGAATATCTCCTCTCCAAAGGGCACCAAGTTGTCGGGATCGATATGGCCAGGGAAAATACTTTATTACCCAGCATTGAATATCATCCAGGATCCATTGCTGACTTGGAATTACTGACCGACATTATATCTAAGTGTCGCCCGGAGGTGATCTATAATCTTGGCTCGATCTCGCATGTGACCAGAAGTTTTGACTTGCCGGAAGAAACGTTCGCGGTCAATTTGCTGCCGGTCATTAAAATGTTAGAAATATTGCGGCACAAACAAAAAAGCGCCAGATTTTTGCAGGCTTCCTCTTCCGAAATGTTCGTGCTGGAGTCCACGCCGCCCTTTAACGAAGAATCGTTGATCGGGCCGCGCTCTCCTTACGCGGTTTCCAAAACAGCTGCCTATCACTTGGTCAAGGTCTATCGCCAGACCCATGGCCTGTTTGCCTGTAATGCCATTCTTTTTAATCATACTTCCCCGAGGCATTCACTTGATTTCTTTATTGCCAAGATCGTTAAAGGGCTGGTCGAGATCAAAAAAGGGAAGTTGGATAAATTAAAAGTTGGTAATCTTGATATCGAAAAGGACTGGGGCTACGCCGGCGACTATGTCCAGGCGATGAGCCTGATAATGGCGCACCAGCAGCCCGATGATTACGTCATTGGGACCGGTCAATTTATCAGCCTCAAGGCTATCCTCGAACATGTTCTAAACAAGCTGGAATTGAGCTATAATAAAGTCATCGAAATTGACCCCGGCTTGATCAGGCAGAACGAGCCCAAACGGATCTATTCCGACCCGTCCAAGATCAAAAAGGTCCTCGGCTGGCAGCCGGAAAAGACGATCGAACAGGTGCTCGATATGATGATCGCGACCGAAATGGAGAAACAGGGTGGCAAGTAAAAAAGCGCTGATAACCGGAATAACTGGCCAGGATGGCTCGTATCTGGCGGAATTACTGCTGGCCAAGGGGTATGAGGTCAATGGGACGGTCCGCCGCTCCTCCAGCTTCAATACCGGCCGGATCGATCACCTCTTCTCCCAGATCAAGCGGCATTACAGCGACCTGACCGATTCTTCCAGCCTTAACCGGCTGATCGAAAAGATCCAGCCGGATGAGATCTACAACCTCGGCGCTCAGTCGCACGTCAAGATCTCCTTCGACGTCCCGGAGTACACGGCCGAGACCGATGCGGTCGGAACCTTACGGCTCCTCGATGCGATCAGGGAAACCGGGGTGAAAACGCGGTTCTACCAGGCGTCGACCAGCGAGATGTTCGGCGGCATGCCGGGGACGACCCCGCAAAACGAAAGCACTCCTTTTCATCCCCGCAGCCCTTACGGAGCGGCGAAACTCTATGCCCATTGGATCACGGTTAATTATCGGGAATCGTACAATTTGTTCGCTTGCAGCGGGATCCTTTTTAACCACGAATCACCCCGGCGGGGAGAGAACTTTGTCACCCGCAAGATCACCAGGAGCGTGGCTAAAATCGTTAGTGGACAGCAGGAGAAGTTGCTGCTCGGCAACCTGGAGGCCAAAAGAGACTGGGGTTATGCCCCGGATTATGTGGAAGCGATGTGGTTGATGCTGCAGGCGTCAAGGCCGGATGATTACGTAATTGCTACAGGAGAAGCTCATACGGTCAGGGAATTTTGCGAACGGGCCTTTTTGGAAGCGAACGTTAAGCTTGGCTGGAAAGAGCAGGGTGTGGAAGAAAAAGGATATGACACCAAGACAAATAAACTCTTGGTTGAGGTCGACCCGGAATATTTTCGGCCGGCAGAAGTGGAACATCTACTGGGTGATCCAGGAAAAGCCAAGAAAATGCTCGGTTGGGAACCAAAGGTCCGTTTTTCAGAGCTGGTCAAAATAATGATAGCGGCCGATCTTAAGGAGTTAAAATCATAGCGATGTTGATCTATCTGCTTGTTATAATTGTCGCCTTCTTTTCCGCTCTGGCGCTGACCCCCCTCGCCAAACTACTGGCCGCCAAGCTCAACCTCCTCGACAAACCCGGCCACCGCAAGATCCATACCAAACCTATCCCGCTGACCGGCGGATTGGCCGTCTTCTCCGCTTTTGCCCTTGCTTTATTGACGGTAGGGGGGCTTTCCCGGGAAACCGTTGGTCTCATAGTTATCGGCTTCTTATTCGTTCTTTTCGGTACGCTCGACGACGCCGGCATCAAGGTCCGCGCCCGCAGCAAGATCATAGCGCATCTGGTCTTGGCCGCCGGCCTGGTCTATCTGGCCGGGGTCCATTTCACCTTTTTCAGCACCCCCT